>ULTM01015944.1_pt1 | contig 11876 bp, 14 predicted proteins | sample 1957641 | NCBI WGS metagenome assembly ULTM01 (sample SAMEA4835735, study PRJEB28245) | human gut metagenome | biome: gut microbiome; material: fecal sample | place: Denmark | collected 2008 | reverse complement strand
GTCCGCCCCATCGCCGGCGCCTCCCGCCCATGGAACTACCGCAATAAAATGGCCGTCCCCGTCAGTCAGGTGACGAGCGGCCCCGTCCTGGGCTACTACCGGCAGGGTAGCCATCAGGTCATCCCGATCGTGAGCTGCGCCATTCAGGAAGAAGAAAACAACCGTCTGCTGCGCTTTGCACAAGGCTTCATGACACGCCATCAGCTCACCGGCTACAACGAAAAAACAGGCCGCGGCAGCGTCCGCCACATCATGGGACGCGTCGGCGATCACGGCGAAGTCATGGCCGTCATCGTGACTGCTTCGGGAAAACTCCCGCTCGCCGACCTTTGGGTCTCCGAAATGAGAAAACTCCTCCCCGAAGTCGTCTCCATCTATCACAATGTCCAAAGCCACAAAGGCAATGCCATCCTCGGAAAAGAGATCCATCACCTCTGGGGCAAAAAGTCCCTGACCTCTTCCCTTTGCGGCCTCGCCTTCGAAGTCTCCCCCTTCTCCTTCTTTCAGGTACACAAACCGCAGGCCGAGCTCCTCTATGAAAAAGCCCTCGCCTATGCCGACCTCCACGGCGGAGAGACCGTGATCGACGCCTACTGCGGGACAGGCACCATCTCCCTCTGCCTCGCCCAAAAAGCCGGTCGCGTCATCGGCATCGAGATCGTGAAAGAAGCCATCGAAGACGCGAAGAAAAACGCCGCCTTCAACCACATAGAAAACGCAGAATTCTACGCCGCTGATGCCGGAAAATTCATGCCAAAGCTCTACCAAGAAGGCCTTCGCCCCGACGTCATCGTCATGGACCCCGTCCGCGCCGGCTGCAGCGAGACCGTCCTATCCGCTGCGGCCAGCATGCAACCCTCACGCATCGTCTACGTCTCCTGCAACGTGGCGACCTTCGCCCGCGATGCGAAGATCCTCGCCGGACTTGGCTATACAGTGAAGGAAGTCACCCCTGTCGACATGTTCCCGCAGACCATGCACGTCGAGACCGTGGCTCTGCTGACAAGAAAAGAAAAATAAGTACCGAAAGTCGGTGTATGTCCGGGCTTTTTATGAGGTAATCATCATCAGAGAAGCCTTATGAAAAGCCCGGTTTTCTTATAGGGAAACATATCTGCTTTTTAGATCGACTGAGAAAAACGGAATCGCCCCAAAATGGCGGCAGCGTTTAAACGGTGGTGCAAATGTCGTGGAATGGGACACTCGATGCCAAGGAGACAGCTCCTTATCCGGCTTATCAGATGAAAGATGATGTATAAGGGTATAGGCGTACAAAGCCTTTAGGACAAGGAATTTCTAACACAAAGGGATGTGCAGAGATCTTATTGTTGCCAGCAAGTTGAACTGTCAGTGAGTGACAGCACTTGTGAGCGAGCCAAAAACGTCAAAAGATGCACACCTTCATGACGATTTATATATTCCGTAACGATGAACGGGATATTTCGTTATGCGGGTGTGCATTTTTTATGCGATTTTAGAGCTTGTCCATAATATCCAGCAGGTGCTGATAACTGTTCACTTCATGGTAAACGACATCAGCAGAAGAAAGATTGCTGAATAGTTTCTTGGCACAAGCAATTTTTGCCTGCTCAATAGGCTTCAGATTCAATGAATCCATTGTACCCTTGGTCTCAGCAATAAAGAAGATATGCTTGACCGTACCTTGATTTCATCAAGCACGGTGTAACATATGTTTGACAAATCAACAATAGTTATATCACAGAACGGAAAAAGATACTTTACACGTTCTGTTCTTTTGCTTTTGCTCGAGTCTTTTTTACAGGAGCAGGTAGTGTGAAGTCGAGAATGTATTCAAACGTCGTGCCCATGGTGATATAGCTACTCGGCCATCCAAATATTCCGATCTTGTTCACCAAATTGCGACGGTCCCATATAATTGTGTTTCTAAATTCATAACCAGCAGCACGCATCGCATTGATGATATTAATATGCAGAGGTACTCGTTTCCCGTCAATCCATGCGTCTGTGATATTTATAAGGATATGGGCCTTCTCTTGAAAAACGGGCATCATATCTCGAAAGATTTCAAAAATTTGTTTCTCAAATGAGTCGGCATCGAGTGTTCCTAAATCACGGGGATCTTGGCTGTATTGTTCAACTTTGCCGAACTGCTCATTTTTACGTAGATCACCACGGCGACTTTTATTCTTGCGTTCTCTGTTCAGTATATTGGCGTATGGTGGCGATGTAAAAGCCAGCTTAACTGTCCCCGGCGCAACACGGTTTGCGATGTTTCTGGCATCATCGCAAAATGCCATCTGTTTACAATGACAGTCAGCGGGTGGCTCTGCAACACGAGAATTTGAAAGGTCAACATACTCCTGCTTTAGATCGAAACCTAATGCATTTCGATCCAGATCTTGTGCTGCGAGGAGAGTAGTTCCTGATCCAACAAAAGGATCTAATACAAGTTCACCCCTGTGGGTAAACTGTTCAATAACTCTTTTGGCCATAGCAATAGGGAATACGGCGGGATGAACTGACTTGTCCCTTATGTCCCTTGGCTCGTACATAAATTGCCATACGCCTATTTGATTCTTCATCCAATCTCTTGCTTCAATGCAAGAAAGAAATCCTTTCTTACAATCACAGAGTCGTGCATTATCAATGCTTATGAAATCGGTAGTTGACATTGTTCAAATTTCCTGCTTTCTTTAAACCTGCTCTGCGCAAAATCAAAGAACTCCTGATTTATTTCAAACCCGATACAGCTTCTTCCAAGTCGATCGCTTACGATCCAAGTTGTGCCTGTTCCTAAGAAAGGATCGAATACAATACCCTCCTTCGGGCTTCCACACAGTACAATCTGTTCAACAAGCTGCTCTGGGAATGTGGCCGTGTGACTACCATTAAGAGGCTGTGTTTTGATGGCCCAGACATCGCCAGGATTTTTCATACGACCATTTGCACCAAGAATCTTGATTGCATCCAAATCAAAGAAATACTTCTTTTTCAACACAAAATGGAATACGTGTTCATATGTGTTGTTCAGGCGATCAGTAACGCTGGCAGGAATCCTATTTGGCTTTTGCCAAATAATATCGTCACGCAACAACCATCCTCGCTCTTGCATCTCAATAGCAAACCGAGATGGAATGAGCAGAAGTTGCTTGTTTTGGTAAAGCTTCCCGTTTTGCTTTATCTTCGGTTGAAGCGGTTTAGTTGTAAAATACTTCTCTTTACGATCCTTCTGAGCTTGTGTAATGTTTCCTTCATCGTCTAAATACTTGCTCCAAGCACCAGCACCCGACCCGAAATATGTATCTCCAACATTAATGAAAATGTTAGCGGATGGTTTCAAGTACGGACGAAGTTCATCAAAAAAGTCTGCAAGCCTCGATACGTAGGCTTCAGGAGTCTTTTCGGAGCCTATTTCTCCTTCGCCATTATAAACTCGTTTGGCCCAATACGGTGGCGACGTTACCAACAGATCAATCGAAGCAGGTTCAACCTGTTTTATTAACTCAAGTGTATCACCACAGGCAATCAAGTGTTTCATTCAGTTTCCTCCTTCGAAGCATCTGCAATACGCAAGATTAGCTCACTTTTCTCTTGATCTAAATAAATTGAGAACTTTGTTGTGCCTTTTTTGACCGGAAGATTGTTCAGAATCGATTTTGGCAAACGGATGCGCATGTCTTGCTGTAAAGCATATGTATCAAGATAAATAGGTTCTTTAGCCATATCGGTCTCCTTTCGCCCCAAATTCAGGACTATTATAGCTTTTTTTTAGTCTAATATCAACCCAAACAGGCCGGATTAATTTTGGACTTTTCTTGAAAAATACCCTTTAAACACTTATGTGTTGCTGATATAAGTTGGCTTTTGCTGCTGACTTAATCCTGAATTTCGTCCCGTGATTGTGTCCAGTACGTGCGTCAAAATCAACATAAATTGTTCCAGCCTCGATGAGATCTAAAAATCTTTCAAGCGTAGGATCAACATAGGCTTCAATCTTGTTGTATTTAAAGCACTCATAGCCGGAAATATAACATGTTTCGGCTTTTACATACATGAGGTTTTTGAGTTTTGTGCTCAACTTTTGAGAAATGTCCGCAAACGTCCAGTACGGCTTCGGAATAATATCTCCTTTGCCGACACCAGCCTCTATGAATCTGCGCCACTCAGCGTGGCGATCATCAATCATTTGGTAGTCAAAGGAAATGAAAATGCATTCAGCGTTCCGGTCAACATTGACCTTAAACCCACGATCGCTGAAAGAAGTTGCATTAATGGTTTGACGGAAACTTCTTTCATTCTTAGGATAGAGAGTCCCTGCATCTTGATGGGGCCATCCATAAAATGGAAGAAGAAGCTGCGGGACAATCCGTGCATTTCGAGGTTTTGGCTCACTGTGGAATAACGTCAGCAACGATCCTGTTTCTGCTCGTTGGCTTTTCAACTCCCAATCTCCAAAATCGGGCAATTGAAGATTGTTTTCCGGAACATCGAGAAGGTCTTCCAACGTGTTACCGACGCCACCGGCATTACCGGGACGTTGATTCCTGACCCAGCCCATTTCTTTGATTTCTTGTAGTCTGATTCTTAGTAATTTCAGATCGTGCTCTCTCATTTTATTACCTCCTACATGATCTTCTCGACACTGTCGAACAAGCTGTTTAATTTTCTTATAGAAATTCTTATGTGAGGCCCTCGATCATGAGGAGCCTTCTTTCTAAAATCTGAAGCTGGCTGGTCAATACACAGGTCCATTACAACAGCACCGGATGCGATTGCATCATAAATGTTTTTGGGCGAGCTCAGAATAAACGCCTCTACAAAATGAAACTCTTCATCTTTAGAATTGGCAACACCTCTCGTTTCGGCCAAGGCAAGTAAAACCTGTTTTATTTTACCTTGGCCATTTGTCAAATCCCATGATGCTAAATACTCATCTTTAAAAAATAAATCGACATTCGCATCACCGTTCCCACGAAGAATAAAACCGAGTCTGTTGACCTTGCTCCCGTATATGGTAGTAAATAGTTTTCGCTTAGGTGATCCATCTCTCTGAGAAGGCTTCTCATAACTAAACCTATCAAATATTTGATTGGGTTTTAATCCTGCCGTTGATGTTTGGTGGAACAGAGTTAAAGTACTTGCCTTGTTTTTCTTTTTTCGCATTCCTTTGAGCTCATATGTGCCCAAATCAGCAAGAGGCAGATTGTTCTCAGTAACGCCAAATTCACGTTCTAAGATCTGGCCGACGATCCCATCGTCCTTTCTGAACATATCCGCAGGAACACGAATAAAACCTTTATCTCTAAGTTCCTCCATCTTCTGAATGACTTTTTCCTTAGTCCATTCCATATACTTAGTCCTTTCCTACAAGAGAGATATAGCCACAGCAGGTCCTTTTATTTACCTCTTATTCAGTTATCGTTCCGTCCTTGGTGTGGTAACTGATACCACCCTCATTACTCATTACAGAACGCTATTACCTCTGCAGCCCTGTCATTAAAGAACTGCTTATGTTGCGTATAAGCAGTAACTTCGGTATTGTAATTCATTCGACCAAATATGATCCGGTCAACGAAGTCTACTTTCTCCAGCAACACCTGTAAGTCTTGCCTGACGATGTTAGGCATCGGGAACGGCTCAATACTTACCCATGTAATGCAACCAGCATCGTGTAGTGCTCTTAATGAATCAAGTCGTTCTTTTAAAGGTGCTTACCCCTGCTCTATGCGCTTTCTAAACACCTCATCCGTAATAATCAGCGTAATGCCATACTCATTTCCTTTTGAAAACTTAGCTAACTCAATCGGCAAAATGCCTTTAGTTAAAACTGAACACTTTATCCCACCGTCATTGAGCTTTTTGATTGACGCCAAGCTCACTTTCTGAATTTCAGGATACTGATATATAAACGGATCCGTTGAAAAACACAACTGAACAGATTTAATTTTATCCTTCAATCGAGGAATCTCCTTGTCCCGTAGTTCAAGCGTGTTTGACACCAGATATGGCTCCAACCATTCCTCGTAAGATTTTATTTGCCCGAAACGTGTCTTCATCATAAACGCATAGCAGGGATATTTGCAACCATGATCGCAACCTTGAATATGATTCATCGTATAGTCGCCATACTCTACACCAGTTTTATAGAGCATAGTTTTCCTTTCGATGTAACCTTTAACCTTTTTCATTCTGCACCTCACTATCCTCAGTAGTGAAAGGCATACGTTTTGATTATTCAACAATGATTACCCGTCTTTCCTTCACGTGAGTGATGAGGTATTCAATAAAGTTCTGTTTAATGTGATATGTACTCTCCTTACTGGACACCCAGTAAGGAGTTTTTTGATAGCGATCCCTCTTTTCTTCCATCCTCTGGATCGGACTTTGGGGAGATCTTTCCCATTCCATCTACTGCCTGTCTATGGCACTATCGTATGTCCGCTTTTTTCTTCATCCATTCCAGCAGATAATCACGGAAAAGACAGGCTGCCTTTGTCTTGCGGACCTGCGGATTGCTTACAAGGTAGATCATCTGCCCGCTGATCTCTTCCTTCAGTGTCCGGCTCACGATGTCGGGATGCGGGTACAGGGGATCGGCATAGTCATAGCCAATGTTGATGGCTTTGTTGTGAAGGAGAAGTGTGCGGATGATACTTTCATCCGCTGTTTCCGCAAGAATGTGGATCTCCCTTCCGGGCGCGAGGAAGTACTTGTCGATATGGTGACGGAAGCAATCGTAGGCACGGCCTTTGCTGATGATGGTCTGCCCGTCCAGATCGTCATAGGTCAAGGCGGGAAGCTTCGCCAGCGGATGCGATCTGTGCATCCGTACACTGTAATGACTGAAAAAAAGAGGGTCTCCTTCGAAGCGCGTCTCATCCAGTGGTCCCGCCGTGATGGCAAAGCTGCACTGCTGCGATGCCAATGCTGCTATAGCATGGGCATCTGTCGTGTCTACTACACTTAGAATGATAGAAGGATAGGCCTCGTGAAAGTCTTCGATCAGGGAGGCGCCGAGATAGGCGAGTACATGATCGAGCGCATAAATAGTGACCACGCTCTGGGACTTAGCTGCCAGCGTGCGGAGGCTGCGGATGGCATCGTATTCCTCCAGAAGGCTTTTGGCATGCGGCAAGAGAGTCGTTGCATAGTCCGTAGGAATAACGCCTTTTATACTGCGGATAAAAAGCGGCTGACCAAGCTCTTCCTCAAGCAGCCGGATCACCTTGCTGACGCCTTGTCGCGAGACATAGAGGGTGTCTGCCGCTGTTTTTATATTCTGTGTCTGACAGACGGTCACGAAATATTGCAACTGTTTTTGATTCATAGAACACCTCCTGTTTTCATTATAGTGCAACCATATGGTTGCTTCAATCATCTCATTTTTTTCTTTTTCCGGCGACATGCCTCACGTATAATAACGCCTAGAAAAGGAGGATTCACATTCTATGAAAATCACACAGATCCGCAGTGCAACCAATCGCCTGGTATACGCTGGCAAAACATTTCTCATCGATCCATGGCTTGCTCCCCGGCATGCCTTCAGCTTCATCGACATTCCCGGCCGCCCCTACCATATTTCCGACCCGATGAAGGAGCACCTGCCGATGCCATTCTATGACCTTCCCATCTCTGCCGAAGAGGTCTTGCAGGATGTCGACTATATCATCGTCACGCATCTCCATCCCGATCACATCGACATGTCCGTCACAGACGGTACAGTCGGCGCCCCGCTGAATAAGAGAGTCCCCATTTTCTGCCAAAATGAGGAGGATGCGGCTGTGCTGAAAAGATCCGGATTTCAGGATATCACCATCCTTCCTAAGGAAGGAATTCAGATAGGAGATGCCACCATTCGTCAGGTCCCGGCCCTCCATGGCACGTATATCCCCTGCGGAAACGCCATGGGCGTCCTCTTTGAAGCCAAAGAGGAAAAAACATTCTATCTGGCCGGCGATACCATCTGGTATGAGGAAGTAGCTGCGACCATTAAGAAATACCAGCCGGAAGTGATCGCCCTCAATGCCTGTGCGGCTGAGACTCTTGAGAATGGCCGTCTCATCATGAATGATGAAGATGTCTGGAATGTATCGCTTGCCGCTCCTCATGCCCGGCTTTATATCACGCATATGGATAACGTGGCACACGCAGCTCTGACTCGGTATACGATGCGCGGCCGCCTGGCTTCTCGCGGCATCGTCAATTACGATATGCCCCTCGATGGCGAAAGTGTGGTATATCTTTCTGACGAGCCTCTTTGCGCCAAAGGCAGCGATTGAGCGAGATCATGCGGCAGCGGCAGGAAAGGCCGCTTTCTCCCACGCCTACCGATTTCCTCTCATATGGAGTATAATGAAAAGGATAACTATACATCTTCCATTTATGATAGGAGAAATCATATGAGAAAAATCATTCTTACCGGCGACCGCCCGACCGGCCGCCTTCATGTCGGCCACTACGTCGGCTCCCTGCGTGAGCGTGTCGAGCTGCAGAACTCCGGTAAATTCGACGACATCTACATCATGATCGCTGACGCGCAGGCGCTCACGGACAATGCGGACAATCCGGAGAAGGTCAGAAGAAATGTGCGCGAGGTCGCTCTCGACTACCTCGCTGTCGGCATCGATCCCTCGAAGTCCTGCATCTTCATCCAGTCCATGGTGCCGGAGCTCACCGAACTCACCATGTACTACATGAACCTCGTCACCGTTTCTCGTCTCCAGAGAAATCCGACTGTCAAAGCAGAGATCCAGCAGAAGAATTTCGAAGCCAGCATCCCGGCCGGCTTCCTCTGCTACCCTGTCAGCCAGGCGAGCGACATCACGGCCTTCAAGGCCACCCATGTCCCGACCGGCGAAGACCAGGAGCCGATGCTCGAGCAGACACGCGAGATCGTCCGCAAATTCAATGATATCTATGGCGATGTCTTGGTCGAACCAGACATCGTCCTTTCCACAAACAAGGCCTGCCTGCGCCTGCCCGGCACCGACGGCAAAGCGAAGATGAGCAAGTCCATCGGCAACTGCATCTACCTCGCTGATTCGCCGAAGGATATCGAGACAAAGATCATGTCCATGTTCACCGACCCGACCCACCTGCGCCGCGACGACCCGGGGCATGTGGAAGGAAATCCCGTCTTCACCTACCTCGATGCATTCAGCAGCGATGAACACTTCAGAGCCTTCTGCCCCGAGTACAGCTGCCTTCAGGAAATGAAGGATCACTACACGAGAGGCGGCCTCGGCGACGTGAAGGTGAAGCGCTTCCTCAATAACGTCATGCAGGAGACTCTCCGCCCCATCCGCGAACGCCGTGAATATTGGGAAGCCCATCTGGAGGATGTCCAGGATATCCTGAAGGCTGGCTGCGAAAAAGCGGAAAACACCGCAGCCAAGACCCTTGACGAAGTCCGCCGCGCGATGCGGATCAATTACTTCGAGGATGGAAATCTGCTGAAATAAGGTGAAGGGTTTCAAGGAAATGAGGAATGAGGGTGGCGGCTTCGCCGCATTCATTCCTCATTCCACTTTTCTCCCTCCTTCCTTTGGAAGGAAATGCCCCGAAGTGCGGAGGTTGGCTGCGTGAAGCGGTATTTTCCCACGCGGGGATGCCAACCCCGCCTCGCTTCGCTCGTCTGCCCCCTTCCAGTGGAAGGGGCGAGAATGATTCTTAATCGGGCATTGCCCTTTATATAAATTGACGCGGAGCAGCGCTCGGGTGCTCTCATAAACGACGTACTTGAGACGCTCTTTCCCGCTCTCTTTCATACCGCCTGTGCCCTATCCGCCCCTTCGGGGCACCTTCCCCTCGAGGGGAAGGCTGACGATACGAGGATACCGTCATCTAAAATGCGGCGAAGCCGCCACGAGAGCTCTGAACCCTAGTTACCAGTCAAAGGAGTCCGCTATGCCATACGTCAATATCAAAATCACCCGAGAAGGCCATGTGACCCCCGAGCAGAAAGCTGCACTCATCCGTGGTGTCACGGATCTTCTGGCCAATGTCCTGCACAAAAATCCGGCTTCGACTGTCGTCACCATTGATGAAGTGCCTCTGGAAAACTGGGGCCTCGGCGGCGATCCGATCCTTGTTGCCAGAGAGAAGAATCAAAAGAAATAGTGTGAGCCCTTGATCGTGGACGAAAGCTCGGCCCGAATGAGAAATACGAAATGGTGGCGGCTTCGCCGTGAATATATATGGGGCAATGCCCAAAATCAGCATTCAAATCACCAGTCACTCCGAGCAGCAAAAAGCCAGAGCACGCATCCAGTGTGTTCTGGCTTTTCTATTGGCGCGAAGCCGCACCGTCATTTTTCATTTCACCCACCGCCGGAGCACGCCGGAAAGCCTTGCTATGTCGAGAGGCTTGGCTATGTATAGAAATATGCAGGAGATCCGACGCCGTGATGGGATCCGCTTCCCCAAGGCCCCCTTCCCCCGCCTTCGTCCTTACGTTATAATATATTTAAGGAAACGCTAATTAAATCGCAGAATCAGATTCTACAAGAACTTTTATACATAGCTTCGTCATAGCCTTCCTTAAATAGCTCGCTATTCGCGTCAGGCTATTCCTCGCTATGCATAAAAATTCAAGAGTAAAATCTGACAACGATTTAATCAGTGTTTCCTTAATAAAACTCTTATTTCTCAAAAGGAGGCTTCTTTATGGAAAAAATACATATCAACCTCGGCAAGGATTCCTACGACATCGTGATCGACAGCGGGCTCATCCGCCACGCAGGAGATGCGGTCTCTTCCCTCACGGGTGCGCATGATGCGGCCATCATCACAGAGGATGGGATCGATCGCCTCTACGGCATGGATCTTGTGAAATCCCTCGAATCCGCTGGCATCCGCACCCAGATGATCGTCGTCCCCTCGAGTGAGAAATCGAGAAGCCTCTCCATCGTAAACCGCGTCTACGGCGCGCTCGTCGACTTCGGCCTGCCCTCCGACGGCGTACTCATCGCACTCGGCGGACGCGTCGTCGGTGACATCACCGGCTTCGTCGCAGCCACCTACCACCGCGGCATCGCATACATCCAGTTCCCGACATCCGTACTCTCGCAGATCGGCAGCGCCATCGGCGGCAAGATCACGCTCGACATCACGGCGGGCAAGAATCTCGTCGGCGCCTTCTATCAGCCGCGCGCCGTCTATATCGACCCCGGCATGGCCAAGACGCTGCCGAGAAAATACCTGCACAATGGCATGGGCGAGGCCGTGAAGCTCGGCTGCGTCTGTGACAAGGAGCTCTTCGAGCTTTTCGAAAAAGCCCATTCCGACATGGATCTCCTGCGCGTGCTGCCGGAGATCATCCGCCGCTGCGTCGCCATCAAGGCGCACTATGTAGAGATCGACCCCACCGGCAAGAAGGAGCGCCGCCTGCTCGACTTCGGACACACCATCGGCGGAGCCATCGAGCGCTGCTGCCGCTACGATGACAAAACGATCACCCACGGCGAAGCGACAGCGATCGGCATGTACCTCGTCACCAAGCGCGCCGAGCTTCTCGGGCTCACCACCCGCGGCGCCACAAGCCGTCTCGAGTACGTCTTGAAATCGCTGTCTCTCCCCACGGAGACACACATCGCTCCCGAGATCCTCGCTGCGGATATGGCAAAAAGCAAGCATGTCAAGGAAGGGAAGCTCCAGCTCGCCCTCATGAAGGAGATCGGTCAGGGCTTCCTGAAGGAAGTGACGGTCGAAGAGCTTGCCAAGTATGTGAAATAAGGACGAGGATCAGGATACATCTGACTTCTATCCTCCAGCCTTCGGGCATCGCCCCATATATATTCGCGTCAGCGGCGCTCGGCGGCTTTCGTTAGCAGTGATTTGTGCAAAAATGTTTTCCCATCTGCATCACCCGCCTTTCATACCGCTAGTGCCCTATC
>ULTM01019430.1_pt1 | contig 11936 bp, 15 predicted proteins | sample 1957641 | NCBI WGS metagenome assembly ULTM01 (sample SAMEA4835735, study PRJEB28245) | human gut metagenome | biome: gut microbiome; material: fecal sample | place: Denmark | collected 2008 | reverse complement strand
ATCATGGTGCGCCCTGAAACAATGAACTTGTCCAGAGCCCAGTCCGCAGTGTCGTGAGAGAAGGCGTCTACGTGCACAGCCAGAACCTTGAGCCCGTCAAACTGATTGCGCAAGAACCCAAGCAACTGCGCCTGATACGCCTTTGTCTTGGTAGAAAGGAACGCCATTGCGTTGAACGGAACAGGGCAATGCGTGGGCAACTGTTCGTCAACCCATTGCGTGTGAACCAGATTGGGAGCCACTACCAGCACCCGATCGATCTCACCCTTAAGGTACTTGTGCGCCATGATGTCAATTGCGATCTTGGTCTTGCCTCGTCCCATTGTGAGGAACAATGCACCGTTACGCAAGTCCTTCAGCTTGTCAAAAGCCTTCTGTTGATATGGAAGGGGCTCAGTTAAGAACTGCATCAGCGTCTCCTGTTGTGATTCCAGCTTCGCGCTGAACAAAGCGAACGACCTCACGGTGAGGAATCAAAGGTCGTCCTGCCTTGCGCATGCACTGGATATGCTTCTTGTGTTCAGGATGGTTTACAAGGTAAGAGATACGAGAAGCGTCCTTACCCACCAGACGCGCGAATTGCGTCACAGTGTAGTACGGAACGCCCTCAAGCATCAATGGCGAGTCTTTCATACAAGTGTCCCTCGTCTCTCATGTGAAGCGTTAAGGTTGTCTTGCTAACGTCCTGGCTGCGAACGATGTAGCCGTCCTTGCAGTAGTTGTGTATGTCGTACGTATCGCCTTCCTCCACCAGCCAAGGGCGGACTTCGCCGTCAACGGAGATGCGGAACTCCTTGTCCATCAAGAAGCGCACAACGTGACGCTTATGAGGCGCATTCTGCTTCCTGCGCTCAATCTCCTTGCGCAGTGCGGCGGAAGCCTCATTCAGTTGAACGTAGGCAGGGTTCAACGCCATGCCCTTGCGACGCATGGCTATGAGAGAATGCTCTGCTCCACTCAAGAGCTTGTCAACCAAGAGTTCCAGTACGCCGTCCATACACTTTGCCTCGTTATATAAAAGGTAAGACATTCCTACAGGTTGCGTGGGGAGTGCGCCGCCCGGCACTGTAGAGCGTTGTAGTTGCGTTGTAGTGCCGTTGTAGTGGCGTTGTATAAAAGTACCACGATTACGATCACTTACGGAACTGCGAAAACCGGATAGTTACGTCCTTATACATGCGTCCCGTGAGCGGATTGGTTTTGTCCTTGAGCATAACACAAGACGGGAACTTGTTGCGTAACAGCACCGCCGCCTTAACCCGAAGGTCATCGTCACGGTAAAGGTTACAACCTGAGTTCGTACCCGCTCCAAGTTGATCGTCAGCCGTGAACAGGTTCAGCGTAGCCGTCCTGTAGCCAGCCTTCATCAGTTGGAGTTGCATGTGAAAGTCCTCAAGGATGTCCCCTTCCCATTCGTAACGGAAACCTTCTCCCGACAGCGTGGGCAGGTGCAGGACTGGCGTCCACATGATGCGCTTGTTAATGCCCCACGTCTTTGTTTCAGTGTGGGCGAACATGCGATGCCGCAAGCCTATCATGGGGAACTCCTGACTTACGTTGTCGAACACAGGTCTGAGCGCGTTGTCTATGCTGACGGGAGGGAGCTTTTCGAGCTTGTTGCCGTTGCGATAGGCAAACGCCAGATCGTCATCGAAGATGCCGAGCTTTTCAACGTCCCGAACGTAAGCCTCTTCCATGATGATGTCCCGAATGCGAGACACTTTGTTAGCGGTATGCAACATGAGCCTTACGTTGAACGCCTTGGTTACAGGCTTGTACGCTTCAGCTTCATCCTTGTGCACCCAAAGGGATACAGGGTAATGAGAATGCTGGAGCCACGTGAGCGTCAGTTGCCTGTTCAGCAGAACGTCTGCCCTCCCCCGGCTCAGTACGGCGAGTTCATACTTCATATCGTCTCCTAGAACATTTGACTTTCAATGAAACTGCGACGCATGGTGCATTCATAAGCCGTCTTGTCATGGCGGAAGCCTGTTACCCAATCAGCCTTGGCATGAGAAATGCGCTGGTTCCTTGCGCTGATGTCTTGACCGTCGATGGTAAGGACTTGCCCGTAAAACTCAGTCTTGAGCGCGGGCTTGCCGTCCCGTACTTCACTGAGAGCCATGCGTGTTTGCAACGGAATGCCGCTCACGGTAGCCAGCCAATGGACTCCAAGCTGTTCATTGTTGTCTCCCAACAAATAAACGCCGAGTGTGATGCCAGCAATGAGCCCCGCCTTATCCCATTCACCGCCGTTGGTGTAGCCTATGACGAATGCGTCAATGTCTGTATGACTAGCCATGGACATGCTCCTCTTCAGCTTGATGGTGGAGTTCTTGTCACGGAAGTTGCCGATAGCCGGAATGTAGAACGAACTCAGGTTCTTGAGAACTACGCCTTCCTCACCGTTGGCAACTAGTGATTCAAAGTAGGTCTTCTTGCCCCGCTCCCATTGCTTGGGAAGGCGTACGGAACGATCGAGCATGGGAATGCCTTGCATGAGCTCGAGCCTTTCCCTAAAGGGAATCTCCGTGATGATCTTCTCACGTTCAATGGGAAGGAAGTCAAACGCTACCAGCTCCATGGGAGCCGTAGTACGTTGCGCAAGGTGGCTGTCATGCACGTTAAGCTGAAGCATAGACGTTACAGCGTTCAAACCCTTCCCAGTGAAGTTGCCGTCATTGAGCTCCACGAACCCGTCAGTGACCAGTTCGCAATCCAATATAAACTCTTCCTTCCAATGACCAGCGAACTCCTTGAGCGTGCTCAGCTTGCCGTTGAGCGGAACAAGGAGCTTTTCAGTGTACTCCACCGGAAGCAGGGTAACAGTCGAGCGATTACGCCCAAAGGCTGAAAAGCCCTCATCGGGATGGTAGACCAGAACCATACGGCAACCATCGAACTTCTCTTCGGCTACCCAACCATTACCGTCAGAAATGACAGCCTCCTGCTCGTACTGCTTGAGCTGGTCATAACGGTAAGCCAACTGAACGTCATGCAACTGATCACGCATGACGCGACCGAAGGTGATCTCCCGCTGTTCACGATAGTGTTCAGCGATGACCGCCTCCAAGTCCCTGTTCAGGATCTTGCCGTTCTTACCCGTCCCTTCATACGGAACACGCAATCCGAGCTCTTCGATTCTGTTGCACAACTGCGTAAACGTAGCCATTAGAACCTCCAAGCACTCGGAATGTAAGGTTGCTCCAAGGGAGAGAGGATGCGACTGAAGTTGTTCTTGATGCTCTTGCCGTCATCACGCACCCGACAATACTTGTCGTATTCGCAGAACATATTCTGCATGTCATTGCCACGGAGCGGGAACTCCTTGCCGTCTACAGTGAGGACAGGGAAGGACGGAATACCGTTAATCGTAAGCCTCTTGAGCACGCTAGGCAGTTCAATCAGCTTAAGATGAGGCCAAACCCGTCTCATCCCGCGCTGGCATCCAATCCCCGGAACGATGAACTTCTCGTAGTCAAACATTAAATGGTTGTAAGAGAAGTCCAAAGCGAACTGGTAAGCCAAGAAGTCCCCAAACCCCTCATGACGACGGAAGATTGCGTAGGTGTAACGCATGTCTGAAGAGTTGTAAGCCCTCTCCAGATCACCGCTGTCTTCCATGTGCTTCAGCGTCCTGAGGAACAGCTCCGTCCTTGTGGTGCAACCGAACGTCCACGGCGGAGTCATCATGTAAGCGTTGTTGTATACCGTAACCCCGCAAGCGCGACGTGCTTCAACGAAGCTCTCAATGGCAGGAAGCGCGTTGTACGCATCGTACTTGTATTCCGGAAGGGATTCCCATGTCTCAATGCTGTTGAACAACCTGAACAGGAACATGCCCATGCGATGAGCGCGAGGGAACTCAAAGCGATTAGCCCTGTCGTCAATGATGTTCTTCACCATGTACTGCGAAACACGATCAAGGATGCGGTAGGCGTTGGTGAACTTCCACTTGTCAAGGATAGGATCCTCGGACACCAGCGCAGTACCATTGACGCGTGCGAGGAACCGCTCTTGCCTACGAATAGCGAACCCGTAAAAGTCCACCAGTCGCTTGCTGGTAGGCAGATGCGGAGCCGCCGGAAGGTCGTTAGCCTTGAACCAATCCATGCTCAATCCTTTATGTTAAGCTCTTCGAACGCCTCGAAGAGGTTGGTGTACACCATGTCATCGGACATGGGATTCAACAAGGAGTATACCCGCTTGTCATACTGGGACGCATCCCACTCGGGCTCACCAAAGAAGAACGAGCACTCCATGAAGCCAAGCGCGTCATCCGCCTTCGTAACGGCTGGATCAGGTGTCGCGTTGTACTTGTCAAAGATCGCACGCTGAATCCTGTCTTCGCACTGAAGATACTCATAAGCGCACTTGAACGCCTCCCGGTTGCCTTCCTCAGCGACGTCCATGTATACCTTGACAGCTCGTCTCACCGCCGTAACAATGTGGTTCTTCATGGGACGGATGATGTCCCCTGTGTACGCCTCCACTGCATCATGCAACAGAACAGCTCTCAGGATGTCCGGAGCGGTGATACCTATGACATGCTTGGCATACGCCAGCGTAGCCAATGAATGCTGCCCCACACTATAATGGTAGGGGGTCGCGCCGTTGAAACGGCAGATGTGCGACAAGCTGTTGGCAATGTGCGCAAGGCTCAGGTTCGGTCCAAAGATCGCGTTCTTTGGATCATGGGTAGGTAAAGCCCAAAGGTTGAGTCTTACGCGTTCAGTTGTGAAAACACCGGGATAACAAGGTTGCTGGCTCATTTGCGTCTCCTAATTGCGATTTCTAACAGCACCTGTTGCGAGATTTCAAGTGCCGCTGTCAGCATAACCTTCGCTCTGGAAGGGTTCAATGCCAACATGTTGATGAAGTTGTGTCCAGTTTTGAATATGATACTCAGTCGTTTTGGGTCATAGTCAAAGTCCTCTGGACAGTTGTCCTTGGGGCAGTCTGGCGAGAAGCATGTGCGAGCGGGACACGTCACGTGAGGAAGTTCCAAGTACGCAAGGATCACGCTCACTGGCATGTTCGTGCTGAACAACCAAAGGATCTTACGTGCTTGACCTGCTGTACGAGCCTTGGAAAGGCAGTTGGTCAGGTGGCCTTCTCGTATGCAAGCCTCCTGATACCGTCGCTTCTCAGCTCGTTTGGCGTCGCCTTCAACCTTCCCTACAAGACGTGCCATGCGTCTCCTGTCCTCTACTTCAAGGACTGCGGTTCCGGCTTTTGCAGGTGTAGTTTTGCGCTTCACGGCCTTTCGGGAAATCATAAAATGCCTCCTCAACTGATCAGGGCTTCTGGATTTTGGCCTTTGTGTGTAGTTTCACCTCCTGACGAGTTTTCGCAAAATTTCGAGGTAAGTTGTGCGATTTCAGTCGTTTACAACAAACATCCAATCCGCGACTGCTAGGTACGGCAAATGCAGTGGATTTGGTGCGGTTGCGCTGAATTGTAATTGCACCAAAAATGCACAAAAAGCAAGCATTTTCTTTCTCCTACAAGTTCAATGGGTTGCGCTGCGCAGGGATACCAATCCAGTTCTAGTCGGCTTCCCGTCAAAATTCCGATTTTGATTTGTTCAATGGTTTTGCACGCTTACTTGTTTTTTTCCGCCTTGAAAAAAATCCGCCAAATCCGCGTACAGTCAATTATTCCAGTGGGTTGCAGGTTGGAAACAGAGGGTTACATGACACTTCCGCGTGCTTCCCTCTCTGTGAGTAATTTTCAGAATCTTCACGTGAAAAAAGGATCGGTATCGCATGCGCATGAAATCCATGCGTTATGGATACCGAGTACAAAATTCCGATTTTGATTTTCCCCCCGGAAAAAGTAAAAGCTATTATATAATAGTTGGGGATCTTCAATGATTTCGAGGGGTTTACTGTTTTCCGCTGATTTTACACTGACTCGGAAAAAAGGTGGGAAAGTACATTTTTTCGAGAAGCCCTGACGGACTGAACTCTCATCTCTTCAATCCAGATCTCAAAAAACAGTGGGGTTTTTGGTCAACTCGCCACGGTTCAGATAGATTAAGCTCTGGAAAATCCTAAAGCAAATCCGGTTCTTTCGGGGATGAATCTTAAAAATCTGTCGGGGTGTTTAATCCATTGAGCCCAAACCGCGAAGGGCGGAGCCATTGACCTTCCGCCGCCCACGTCACGCCCTGTCGCCTCCCTACCATTAAAAAGGGACGCTCCGGAAGCGGCTCCTGCCCACGTCACGGGAGCATGGCGCAGTCGACTGCACCCGCCCCGCCGGGGGGTCATGCGGAGCCACAAGGCGGAGCGGCCCTTGAAGGCCAGCCGGAACCGCTTCCGCAAGTTCTACGATTGAAACGAAAAGTTGAAGCCTGAAAACTTTTTGGAAAAAGTCCCAAAAATCCGAAAAAAGTGCTTGCTTTCTGTCTCGGAATCCGGCATAGTGTCTTCAACGGGAGGGACGGTTCCACCACGGTGGAAAGGAAGGCCGCCCTTGTGTAGGTGCAGTATTGCGCCGGGGCGGAGGGCCTCCCGTCAGAAACTACCTTTTAAGGAGACGCACATGAGTCAGACTGTTGCCCCCGCTTCCCGTCGTTCTCGTCGTACCCCCGTTGAACCTGTAGCCGCTCAGGAGAGCCCCATGTCCCAGATCGTTGTTGAAGACCTGACTGCTGAATCCGTTGCCCCCGTCACCTCCGCTGAACCCGAAACGATTGCCCCGAAGCGTGAAGTTTCCGAAGCGGCGAAGGCCGCTCTGAAGGAATACCAGGAAGCTTCCAAGAAGGCGAAGGCGTTCCTCGCTGAAGTGATCCTTGGCAAGCATCCCCACCTCGTGCTCCCGAACGAAGTCCTGGAAGCGATTCGTGTTCTGGTTCCCATCCGCAATGCCAAGCAGGGCGGGCATGCTGCTCCCAGGAACGCCAAGCAACAGGTTCTGGACAAGCTCCTCGATCTGTTCATGGCGAACGACGGCAAGGTCACTCTGATGCAGGTGTTCAAGGAGTTCCGCATGGGTGAAGGCGAAATGCGCGTCCGTATGCGCAACGCGATCCACGACCGCAAGCCTGAAGAGCGCATGTGGATCACCTATGACGCGGATACCGAGACCTACACCTTGGAAGAGGTTGGCGTGAATCCGCCCGCTGGATGGACTGGCACTCTTCCCAAGAACAAGTAAATTTCCTGTCTAACCCTACCACTTCCCTAGAAGCCCCATGTGTGCCTGCATGGGGCTTTTCTTATGTGTAAGGACGCAAACAGCGCAAACCGTTGGAATTGTACAAGTTACTCCAAATTGCGATTCTGAGCGTCTTTTGCAGGGCAACGTAAGCCCATGCCTACCCCTGCCCCGGTTTGCCCGCCCCGTGCCGCTCCCTGCCCCGGCAAAGGGCAAATTCCTGCCCCCGGTTGCCCCCGGTTTGCCCCCGGTAGCCGCCTGGCGCGGTTCCCCGGCGGGCTCCAACAAAATGCTTGCTTTTCCGCTCGGAATGGTGCATAATGGTTTCTATGAAAGAATCCCGCGATCTTAATGCTCTCTTCTCTTGGCTCGAGAACCAGAGCAACTCATCTATAGCCGAGAACCTCTACAACCTATTGTATGAGGGCGGACTCTCCGACGCTGAGAAGGAGTACGTCTATTCGATTGCTAATCGCAAGAGAGCGACGAACTCCACGCTCAGCGATGATGATATATTGACTGATGAGTTCCTTGAGATGTATGCTGAGTATCGTTCCCTTGGCTTGTCAAGCGAAGACGCTGCAGGACTCATTGGAATTTCTTCGGAGCGGATGAAGAGCCTGTTGCTTGGAGGGAGCATTCAGGACAGGCGTCGTCACGCTGAGCTTCTCAAGATTGAACGCAGGTCGGATCTTATCCTAAAGAAGACGTGCTTGTCCACGATCGTGAGAGCGACTGAAAACGGTAATACCAAGACAGCTATGATGTTGCTTGAACGCAAGTGGCCCTCCGAATGGAGTAGCAAGGACGCTGGAGTCCAGACCAACGTGTTCGTGTCCACTGATGACTACGCTAAGAAGGCGCGTGCCGCGTCTGAACGCTTGAAGGAACTCAGGAGAATGCGTCGTGAGGAAAATTAACGATTTAATCGTTCATTGCGCTGCCACGTATGACACGATGGATATTGGCGTGAAGGAGATCCGCAAGGTTCACGTCGAGGAAAACGGCTGGAAGGACATTGGCTATCACTTCGTCATTCGTCGTGATGGAACCGTAGAGAAAGGCCGTGACGTGAGCGTTATCGGAGCCCATGTGCTCAATCACAACGCGAACTCCATTGGGATTTGTTTGGCAGGTGGCCTGAGCAAGAAGGACGGTAAGACCGTTAACTGCGTGAACTACACTCCTGAGCAGTACAAGTCGTTGTATACGCTTCTGCTTAAGCTGAAGTCCGAATATCCTCATGCAGGTCTGCATGGTCATCAGGATTACGCCAACAAGTTCTGTCCCGGATTCGATGTTCGTGAATGGTGGACAGGCTACACTGGAAAGAAATGGGAGGATGTATGAAGCCCTTGAGTACGGTCGCACGATGGTTCTATTCGTTCGTGATGTTTTTCGCACTGATTGCCTTTAACGGCATGGCGTCGGGATGCACCAAGGACGAGGTGGCGTTGAACTCCTACAAAGTCCTTGAGTCCTCCAAGGTAACGTACTACGCGGTCATGCAGAGCGCAAGCGCGATGCACCAACGTGGATCCTTGTCGGACGATAAGTACGGAGAGCTCAAAGACGCGGCTCTCATTTACGTTGACTCATATTTGATTGCAGTTTCGGCACTTGCGACCTATGCTGAGCTCAACGAGGCTGACAAGGGCCTCAACAAGGATGACAAGCGAGCCCTGCTGGAGGAGAAGGTTGATATTGTGACCAAAGGCTTCAACGAGTTCATCAAGAAGGCCATTCAGCTCGGGGTGGACGCGAAGGAGCTGAAGACGACCGCCATTGCTGACGGGAGCATGGTTCACAAGAACCTGAATGCACGGGCGTCTCCGTTCACTGATCACGTTACAAAGTCATGGATCAACCTTCCGGTAATGGGGAACTAGCATGAGCAAGCTTGACAAGAATGCAGTCCTTGAGATCCTGTTGCTGGCAATTCAGATTGGCGTTCCCGCCGTTAAGAAGTTGATCGAAGCGTGGGACAAAGACGAAATCACGCTCGAAGAAATTAAGGCTTTGGCCGATATAAAACGGCCAGACGAATTCTGAGACTTGGGGGATGGAGATGAGCAATGAACGAACCTTTTTCCGCAGACTATATCTCCATCATCAAACGTCTTGTTCCCCTTATGCTCACGGGAGGAGTTATGGCGATCATTCTCCATTCCTCCGAGATAATGAACAAGCGTCCTTGGTTCCGGGTCGTTAGTGAAGCAATCTCGATTTTCGCAATAGGTTCAGCCGCTGCGTTCGTGTCAGCATTGGCGATTCCGTACTTGCCTTACATTGACAATCTGCCTGAGACGCATCTGCTGGTGGCTGCAATGGCGGGAGTAGGCGGTCAGAAGACATTTGACTTCATCCAGAAGAAGGTCTTCAAGACATTGTATGGAATGGGCGAAGTGAAGTGGAGACGCAGTAGCAATGGAAGATAAATTACTGGAAGCTCTGAAGTGGGCGTGTCACATCACTAATATCCAAAAGATATGCGAGAACTGTTCAAACGAGGAGTTTGAGGCTTGTCAAGCCCAATGTGCCGCTGAGAACAAGATGAGCCCTTCCAGAGCGTATAACCGCAAGAAGGTTGAATGCAGATTAAGACTCGCGCTTGCCCATGTTGGATTGGATGTGCGCGATCTTTATAAATAGGCGCAAGCCACGCATCGCTCAGCGTCTCCAAGAGCGAGGTTCCCCTAGATCTATGTGTAAGTGAGGGAATCCATTTGCATGTAGGCGGGGCCTAGGGGAACCATTATGATTCACTCTCTGTTCGATTACTGTGATCGCGTTGCAGGCGAGGAGAAGCGAGCGTTTGTAGATCTGGAGTACGAGCATCGCTTATGTGAAGCACTAGAGATGTGCGTAATGGGTGAGCTTCCCAATGGGAAGAAGAACCTGATCATAAACGTCCCTCCTCGCTGTTTTAAGACGACGTTCACTTCGCAGGGCTTTGTTAGCTGGTGCCTCGCTGAGGTTGCGCCTGATTGTGAGTTTATCCTCACTTCGGCAACGGCAGGGCTGGCAACTGAGAACACAATGGCGGTTCACCGCATCCTGTCTAGCGAGTGGCACAGAGTACAGTACCCCGAAACGATAATCTCCCGCGAGTCTCGAGAGTTGCAGAACTTCTTCAAGACGACAGCGGGAGGAGCCGTTTATGGCGTCGGCTTGGGAGGCACGATTACAGGGTTTGGTGCAGGTAAGGTTCGCAAGGGTTTTGGCGGAGCGATCATCATTGACGACCCGCTCAAGGCTGACGATGCTAAGTCCCGTGTTAGACGAGAGAATTGCATCTCATACTACCTGAATACGCTCAAGTCACGACGCAATAACGCCCATAACACGCCGTTCATTCTCATCATGCAACGATTGCACGTGGACGATCTGGCGGGATGGTTGCTTAAGAACGAGCCTGACGACTGGCATTTGATTTCGTTCCCCGCCCTTAATGACAATGAGGTGCTGAACCCTATCACCCTGTCCAAGGACGATCTGGAGACGCTGAAGGTAGTTGCGCCAACGACGTTCTTTGCTCAGTACCAGCAGTCGCCTCTTATTCCGGGCGGTAACATCATCAAGCTTCCATGGTGGAACTTTTATGATCCCGCGCAGTATACGCCCAAAGGTCTTAGGTACATCACGGCGGACACGGCGTACAAAGAGCATGACGATAACGACCAATCGGTTGTGCAGTGCTGGGAAGGAACGGAGAGCGGGCTTTACTTCCTTGATTCAGTGTACGGCAGGTGGGACTTCCCTAAGCTGTTACTCAATTCCAAGCTGTTCTATAACGTGATGGACAAGCCAAGGGAATTTTGGATAGAAGACAAGGCGAGTGGGACTCCGTTGGAGCAGACGCTGAGCGATACGGGATTGCCTGCCTTTGCATGGAATCCTAACAAGTTCTCATTCCCATCGGACAAGGTGGCAAGGATGCAAGAGGCCTCGTGGTTCGTCCATGGAGGCAAGGTGTTCCTCCCCTTGGGGAATGTTCCGGTGCGGATAGACAAGGATACGGTCGTGAATGTGACTCCAGGAGCCGCCGCTCTGATGGAAGAAGCCGCCGCATTCGCTAGGGATATGTCACACGCGCATGACGACCATTGTGATGCGTTCACGATGGCTGTAAGTTTATACAAAGACGCTGGCGGAAATGTCAGTTTGTAGGTGGTAAGATGTCGCGATCTCGTTTGTCTTTGGGATTTTCCCGCCGTCCCCATAGAACCAGGACGAACAATACGCTCGTTACCGGGTCTAGCGGCGCAGGTACGACGAATGACAGGGGAGCGACTCAGGTCACGGGATTCACGTCTCTCTCCCCGTACTACAATAATAACTTTCTCGCTCGGTACCAGACGTATGTGAACCTCTATGAGACGTCATGGGAAGTGCGAAAGATCATTGACATTCCGGTGGACGACGCTATGCGAAAGCCCACCATTCGAGAAGGACTGGCTCCCGAAGATGAGCTGATGATTTCGCGGGCATGGGAAGACCTTGGTGTTGAACGTCAGTTGCGTCGTGCCATGAAGCAGGAACGCCTGCTTGGTGGTTCAGTCATCCTTGGTGTCATGCTGCTGCAAGACGGAGAAAAGCTCAGCGAGCCCCTGAATCAGCAGAACCTGATGAAGGGAGACCTTAAAGCCCTCAACGTGATCGACCTTTCCAAGCTGTCCCGCTCTCGCGTCACTTGGGATCCGTTCCAGCCTGACTACGATCGGGTGGACAGCCTCAACATTGATGGGATAGAGGTGGACGCTTCTCGCATG
>ULTM01010332.1_pt1 | contig 11967 bp, 10 predicted proteins | sample 1957641 | NCBI WGS metagenome assembly ULTM01 (sample SAMEA4835735, study PRJEB28245) | human gut metagenome | biome: gut microbiome; material: fecal sample | place: Denmark | collected 2008 | reverse complement strand
AAGGATTTGACTTTTTGGCGGCAAAAACCCTCTTGGCACATCAAAATACCTGTCCCGAAATTCAATTGGAACTTGTTTTTCCCTATCACTACCTGCCGCCCATGTGGAAAGAAATAGCGGCAAAGGCAAACAGCCTGACTTATCTATCTGAAACCTACTACCCCGGCTGTTTTTATGCCCGCAACCGCTATATGGTCAGCCAAAGCCATGGAATCATTTACTATCTGGAAAAAGAAACAGGGGGTACCGCTTACACCATGCGCTGTGCCAAAAACAGCAGCTTAGAGCTTTTCCCTATCACTCTTTCTTCCGAATCCGAATGGTGATCTGGCACCCATCTTCCTGTTCCTCATCCTCATAAACCACATCCACCCCTGCCCGGCGGATGACCTCCACAGACTGTTTGATGGTATTGGTAAACAGGCGGAAATCCGTGACACAGCGTTTTTCTTTCTGTTCCTGTTTCTCCGCCGCCGCTTTGGCACGCATTTTCTCCAAGGTATCTGCCACCAGTTCTTCCGTCTTGCGGACATTCAATTCCTCCCGGATCATTTGTTCCAGCACCACCGTTCTGGTTTCTTCATCAGGCAGTTTCAGCAATGCCCGGGCATGACGTTCCGTGAAGTTATTTTCCACCAAAAGCCGCTTCAAAGGGTCTTCCAGCTTCAAAATCCGCAGTTTATTGGCAATGAAAGACTGGCTTTTGGAGAGCTTGGAAGCCAGTTCTTCCTGTGTCAAACCATAGTCCTCCATGAGATTTCGATAGCCTTCCGCTTCCTCCAGAAAAGACAGATTCTGCCGCTGGATATTCTCCAATAACGCCAGCATAGCGCTGTCATACTCATTGACCTGCACCAGCAGGCACGGCACCGTTTCCAGCCCCGCCAGTTCCGCTGCCCGGAGCCTGCGCTCCCCTGCCACCAATTCATAAGAACCGCCGCTCATTTTCCGCACCGTTAAGGGCTGCAAGATGCCATACTCCCGAATGGAGGCGGAAAGCTCCTCCAATGCCGCCCGCTGGAAATAGCGTCGGGGCTGATAGGGATTGGAACGTATTTTTTCTATGGGAATCTGGTATACCACCGCATCTTTTTTTAATCGCATTTCGGGAAATTTCAATACTTCCATACAAACACTCCTTCTGCTCTGCCAAAGTCTGTAAAAAGGGGTTTTTTTCTGTTCTAGACAGCGGCAAACTCCCTTTTTCCACATTTTAGCACAGAAGGATTTCCCATCCCCAAAAACCGTACAACAAAAAAAGCAGACTCTCGACAGAAAGCCTGCTTTTTTCACAGGGTGCCGAAAAAGTCGACACCCTGTCATCAAAGGCTCATTTCATGGGGGCCTTTGATGAATAGACAGAAGTATAAAGCAGTTAGGTCAAGCACTTTGCTTTGCAAAGCCGCCTCCGGCGTCCCCGTTTTCTTCGGGGTGCAGAATATCCATCGACTTAAAATTCCTGCTTTTCCCCTTGGGATTCCATTTGGGGAACCCACACTGCAAAGAGATGCGGACAGCCATTTATGGCTGGCATTTGCGGAGCAAATGTGTTGATCTCTTTGTTCCCCAAGCCCTTCCGCGTTCTTAAAAGTATTATTCTAGTTTTTTAATTTATTTTCTTATTTCAGTGGATTTTTATTGATTTTCCCTGCTTTTCTAGGGTATGCCTTCGGTGTGGGAGCGGTCTTTTCAATGATGACCAGTTTATGCTGAAGGTCTGTGAAAGGGATTTCCACATCAATGCCTTCTGCCACTTTGCCCCCCAGTTTTTTCAGGGCACCTTTGGCTTCATCGATTTCTCTGAGGGCATCGGGGCCTTTCAGCGCCGCCAGTCTGCCGCCTACTTTCACGAAAGGCAGGCAGAATTCCGCAAGGACTGCCAGATTTGCCACGGCTCTGGACACACACAGGTCGAACTGTTCCCGATAATCGGGGTTCTGTCCGCCGTCCTCCGCCCGGCTATGGACATAATTCACACCGGAAAGTCCCAGCTGGCTGCCCACTTCTTCCAGAAAACCGATGCGTTTCTGCAAAGAATCCAGCAGGGTCATTTCCACCTCAGGACAGGCGATTTTTACGGGAATACCGGGGAAGCCTGCCCCTGTGCCCACGTCGATGATTTTTTCCTGTCCGGTCAATGACAAATGGGGCAGGATGCTCAGGCAATCCACAAAGTGTTTCTGCACCACGTCTTTTTTGTCTGTAATGGCGGTGAGGTTCATTTTCTCATTCCATTCCAGCAGCAGGGACAGATAGGTCATAAACTGTGATGCCATTTCTTCTGTGAGACTTACGCCCATTTTTTCACAGCTTTCCTGTAACAATGCCTTATGTTCCATAAGCTACTCCTTTTCGATACAATAGATTTTCCATTTGCCAAAGTCGTCAGGCTCTGCCACCATGCCAACAGAAATGACTTCCTTTTCTCCCGCCGCCGCAAGGGACAGGGTGCGCATGCGCTCCCCTGTTTCCTTCACGAAAAAGCGGTATTTTTCCGCATGGGCAAAAACCCCTTTAATCTCTTCCAAGTCCGCACCGCTGATGGCGCTGGACAGATACCCTCTCGCTTCCTCGGTGCCCTCCTGTTTCAGAGCATGGAGAAAGGCAAGGAGTGTGCCTTTTGGGCTGACCAGAGAGAAAAACGGGGATTTCCTCTTGGAAAGCACCGCATCCTCCAGCCGAAAGGCTTTATGATTGACGGGCAGAAACAGTTTCCTGCCCTGTGGTTTCGGCATAGGTTTGCCGTTCCATGAAAGAAAGAACATATTTCTTCCCCTCCTTCATTTCTCAGCCATTGCGTTTCTGCTGTTCCATATAAATGAGCAGAACAGAGATGTCCGCCGGGGAAACGCCTGTGATACGAGAAGCGTGACCCATGGAACGGGGACGAATGGCATTGAGTTTTTGACGGGCTTCCAAACGGAGACCCTGAATGGTTTCGTAGTCCAAATCTTCCGGCAGCAGGCGGTTTTCCAGCTTCTTGAACTGTTCCACCTGTTTCAGCTGTTGGCTGATATAGCCTTCGTATTTGATCTGGATATTCACCTGTTCCCGTACAGGGGCAGGCAGCTTAGGGCGTTCCTTATCCAAAGGCGCCAGTTTTTCATAATCCAGTTCGGGACGTTTGATGAGGTCTGCCAGTTTCACACCGGATTTGATGGGCGTACTGCCGTACTGTTCCAACAGTTCCAGTGTTTCTTTGGCAGGGGTGATGGTCAGGGCTTTCACCCTTTCAATTTCCGCTTCTGTCTGGCGTTCTTTTTCCAGCAATGCTTCGTAGCGTTCATGGGAAATCAAGCCAATTTCATGACCGATGGGGGTCAGACGCTGGTCTGCGTTATCCTGACGGAGAAGCAGACGGAATTCCGCACGGGATGTCATCATGCGGTAAGGCTCTTTACTGCCTTTGCTGATGAGGTCGTCAATGAGAACGCCGATATAACCGTCGGAACGCTGCAAGATAATGGGTTCTTTCTGCTGGATATAACGAACAGCGTTGATACCGCCCATAAGCCCCTGTGCAGCCGCTTCTTCGTAGCCGGAGGAACCGTTAAACTGACCAGCGGAAAAGAGGCCGTGATAGTCCTTAAATTCCAGAGAAAGCTTCAGCTGGGTCGCGTCGATACAGTCATACTCGATGGCATATGCAAAACGGGTGATTTCGCAGTTTTCCAGACCGGGAATGGTGCGGTACATGGCAATCTGCACATCCTCCGGCAAAGAGGAGGACATACCCTGAATATACATTTCTTCGGTGTTTTCCCCTTCGGGCTCTACGAACAGCTGGTGGCGTTCCTTATCGGCAAAACGCACCACTTTATCCTCAATGGACGGGCAGTAACGAGGGCCTGTGCCTTCAATCAAGCCGCCATACAAGGGAGAACGATGGAGATTATCCCGAATGACCTGATGGGTCTTTTCGTTGGTGTAAGTGAGCCAGCACAGATCCTGTTCTCTGGCAATGCCTTCCGGTGTATTTTCAAAGGAGAAAGGCACGATGTCAGAATCGCCGTACTGGGGCTGCATTTTGCTGAAATCCAGAGAATTCCGGTTCATACGGGCAGGGGTGCCTGTTTTGAAACGGAACAGACGGATGCCCATATCCAGCAAATTCTGGCTCAGTTTGGTAGCAGGCATCAGGTTATTGGGGCCGCTTTCGGTGATGCAGTCCCCTGTTAAACAGCGGCTTTTCATGTAAGTGCCCATGCAGAGCAAAACTGCCTTACAACGGTAAATGGCACCGCTGGTGGTGACAACGCCTGTTACTTTGTTATCTTCCATAAGGATTTCGGAGATTTCCGCCTGCTTAATACGCAGATGGGGAGTTTTCTCCAGTGTATGCTTCATTTCCTCATGGTATCTTGTTTTGTCCGCCTGTGCACGCAGAGAGTACACAGCGGGGCCTTTGCCTGTATTCAGCATTTTGGTCTGGATATAGGTCTTATCAATATTCTTGCCCATTTCGCCGCCCAAAGCGTCGATTTCACGGACAAGATGACCTTTGGAGCTGCCGCCGATGGAGGGGTTACAGGGCATCATGGCGATACTGTCCAGACTGATGGCAAACAGCACTGTTTCCATCCCCAGTCTGGCTGCTGCCAATGCCGCTTCACAGCCTGCATGACCGCCGCCCACAACGGCAATATCTATGGTTTCTGCTTCGTACATGATCTATTTTCACCTCTATTTGAAGATTTCTTTCTTCCATATGGATTTCCATTGTACCATTTTATGAGAAAAACCCCCGGAATGCAAGGATTTTCGAGGGTTTCTCCAAAAAAACATATTTTACGCCTCTGCGGGCTTTTTGCCTGCCTCCAGTTTTTTCATGGCGTTCTTAAACTGGTAAGCGAACATGATGGCTGTGGTGGTCACAGCAATCAGGTCTGCCACTGGTTCCGCAAGAAAAACAGCTCTGTCTTTCTGCTCCAGAATGGCAGGCAGAATATAAATCAAAGGAATGAGCAGTATGATTTTTCTGTAAACCGCCAAGAACAGGGATGTTTTGGCGTTACCGATGGCAATGAATGTCTGCTGGCAGGCGATCTGGATACCGAAAATACCAGAGAGTGCCATATAATGCCGCAGTGCCCAGGCTGTATAAGTCAGGAGCTGTTCATCCCCCGTAAACATAGACGGAATCAACCGAGGAACCACCATACAGATTGCCCACAGTATCAGAGAATAGGTCAAGCAATACCTCAGCAGCAAACGGAACGTCTGACGCACACGATCCGCGTTGCCAGCGCCGAAATTATACCCTGTAATGGGCTGTGCCCCCTGGGTAAAGCCCTGGAGTGGCAGCATGGAAAACTGCATGATGCTGGTGAGAATGCTCATGGAGCCTACGGCAATATCCCCGCCGTAACGATACAGAGAGGAATTGAAGCAAACGCTGATGGCGCTTTCTGTTGCCTGCATAATAAAGGGGGACATCCCCAGCAGCAGACAAGGCCCCACCACGGAGCCACGGAGGCGGAAATACTTTTTCTGCAATTTCAGTATGGTTTTCTTTCCTGTCAAAAAGCGCAGCACCCAAATGGCGGAAACTGCCTGAGAAAGGATGGTTGCCAATGCCGCACCTTTGACGCCCATATGGAAACCGAAAATGAAAATGGGGTCAAGAACGATATTGATGACCGCACCAATGACAACGGTGGCCATACTGATTTTGGCAAAGCCCTGGGCGGTGATAAAAGCATTCAGACCCAGAGCGAACTGTACGAAAATGGTACCCAAGGTATAAATGCGCATATAGTCCATGGCATAGCCGATGGTGTTTTCACTGGCGCCGAATGCCATAAGGATGGGCTCCGCAAATCTGCGGAAAAATACCGTCAGCACCAATGCGATGATGATGAGCATGATAAAGCTGTTGCCCAATGTGTAATGTGCTTCTTCGTTATCGCCTCTCCCCATGAGAACGGAAGCACGTGGAGCGCTGCCCATACTCACCAGCGCCGCAAAAGCTGTAATGAGCATGATGATGGGCATGCAGACCCCTACCCCTGTTAATGCCAATGCCCCAATGTCAGGAATGTGCCCGATATACATACGGTCAACCACATTATAAAGGACGTTGACCACCTGCGCTGTAATGGCAGGGATGGCTAACTGTCTTAATAATGTCTTGACATTTGCCGTACCCAGTACGTTATCCTGTCCAGATGGGTTCATATGTTTCTACCTTCTTTCCTTTATTTTCCCAAACAGAATTTGGTGAAGATGCGGTCGATGATTTCCTCATCGGCTACGTCGCCGGTGATTTCCCCTAATGCCCGACTGGCATCCTGCAAGTCCATGGAAATGAAATCCTCGGGCATACGGGTGCCGATGGTCACAAGGCACCGTTCCATGGCTTCTTTGGCCTGATACAATGCGTTTTTATGACGGGTATTGCCCAAAAGAGCATCGTCTGCTGAGGCGGTCTGACCGCTGAAGAACAATGTCTTGATGGCATCGATAAGGGCACCGAAACCAGTATTTTCCTTGACGGAAACGAACAGAATCTGTTCCTTTGGTACGAACTGTTCCAGTTCTTCCAGAGAAAGTTTCTGTTCCAAATCGGATTTATTCAGCATAACAATGCTGTGTTTTCCATCAATGAAGGACAAAATTTCTCTATCCTCCGCTTCCAGTGGACGGGAGGCATCCAGCATCATGAGGATCAGGTCTGCCTGTTCCGCATAAGCCTTGGATTTTTCCACGCCCATTTTTTCCACTACATCCCCTGTTTCACGAATACCTGCGGTATCTACGATTTTTACAGGGATGCCGTCGATATTGATATATTCCTCTACGGTGTCACGGGTGGTACCGGGAATGTCTGTGACGATGGCGCGGTCTTCTTCCAGGAACCAGTTCAAGAGAGAGGATTTGCCTACATTGGGTTTCCCAACGATAACGGTCTGCAAGCCTTCCCGGAGGATTTTCCCTCTGTCTGCCCCTGCCAGCAGTTTTTCCATACGGGCAAGGAGTTTCTTTGCGCCCTTCTCCATGGAATCGTAAGTTTCTTCTTCGATGTCGTAGTCTGGATAGTCAATGACAGCTTCGATGGAAGCGATCATGTCGATGATTTCCTGACGCATCTGACGGACTTCTGTTTTCAGTCTGCCTTCCAGCTGGTTCACAGCTGCCTGACGGGACAGTTCTGTTTTGGACTGGATCAGGTCAATGATGGCTTCTGCCTGGGTCAGGTCGATACGACCGTTGAGGAAGCCGCGTTTTGTAAATTCACCGGGTTCTGCCAGTCTGGCGCCGGCGTTCAACAATGCCTGAAGGACACGCTGGGTCACCAGAAAACCGCCATGGCAGTTCACTTCCACAATGTCTTCTTTTGTGTAGGTATGAGGGGCTTTCATGACAGAAACCAGCACTTCGTCAATGACTTCCCCGTCGGGGCCGTCGGTGATCTTCCCATAGGAAAGGGTGTGGCTGGGTTTTTCCGTCAGTTTCTTTTTGCCCTGGAAAATGGTGTCTGCCAAAGCGATGCAGCCATTTCCGCTCATGCGGACGATGCCGATGCCGCCGCTGCCCAGTGGTGTGGAGATGGCAGCAATGATGTCGTCCAGAAAATTTGCCTGCTGCAGCATAGATAAATCCCCTTTCTTTTCCGTTTGTAGAAAAAGGCGTCCGCAGGGTATCTCCCCATCGGCCGCCTTCTTTTGTAAAATTTACGCTTCTGCTTTTTCCATTCTTTCCGCTCTTTCGTGTCTTTCGCCCCGTTCCATTTTTCTGGAATATCTGGGCTGACCGTTTTTGCCTTTCAGTGCAATGACCACATTACGGAAAGGTTCTTCCCCTTCACTGAATGTTGTCACATAGCGGTCATTCTGCAGCGCAGAATGGATGATTCTTCTTTCATAAGGGTTCATAGGTTCCAGCACCACATTTTTTCTGGTGTGTTTTACCTTTTTCGCCAGGTTGAACGCCAGTGTTTCCAGTGTTTCTTTTCTTCTCTGGCGGTAGTTTTCTGTATCCAGCATCACGCTGATGTAAGACGCGCTGTTTTTGTTGACTACCAGGTTTACCAGGTACTGCAAAGCGTCCAGTGTCTGACCTCTTTTGCCGATGAGAATCCCCATATCGTCACCGGTCAGGTCAACCAGCAGGTGTTTATCCTGCATTTTTGTTTCGATTTTGATAATCAGTCCCATGGACAGGAATACTTCACGCAGGAAGTTTTCTGCCGCTTTTTCGGGATTAAAGTTTTTCTTTACCAGTACAACGGCGTCTTTGCCGCCGAACATACCCAGAAAGCCTTTGGAGCCTTCTTCAATAACGGTAATGGTGACCTCGTCTTTTTCCGCCTGCAATTCTGCCAGCGCAGCTGCAACGGCTTCGTCGATGGTCTTACCGGATTTTCTGATTTCGTCCATTTCTTACAACGCCCCCTCAGCCAGTTTCTTTTTGTAGAATTTCTGCAGGAAGATCTGCTGCAGAATACCGAAGATGTTACTGATTGTCCAGTAAACGCCCAGACCTGCAGGAACCTGCAAACAGAAGAATGCCATCATGATGGGCATGAAATACAGCATCATTTTGTTCATGCTCTGTGTCATGGCTGCTGCCTGATCGTTTTCCGCGTTTGCGGTGGTGTTCATCAGGGATGTCATGACTTTAGACTGCAGGAATGTGGTCACACCTGCCACGATGGGCACGATGACGCTGGGGAAACTCAGACCACACTTACTTACCAGTGGAATGGTCAGGAAAGTTTCGATATTGCTCTTTGTATCCAGCAGAGGCAGCAGTGCATTGCCGCTGTCGCCCAGAACACTCAGAATGTTGCTCCAGTCGTCTGCTTTGATGTTGGCTACCAGCATAACAACGTCATTGACGTTACTCAGATCCAATGTACCCAGGTTTTTATAAGTATCTACCAGATCCTGGGCGTAAGGTGTGAACGCCTCCATACGCAGCGCCGCGGGAATCTGGATGATGGCATTGGCAATATCTGTGTAGTTGTTGCCGATAACATCAACGTAAACATACGCATTCTGGAAAATATAGTACAGTGCGTACAGGATAGGAAGCTGGATCAGCATAGGCAGGCAGCCGCCCATAAGATGTACGCCGTTTTTCTTCTGGAAGTCCTGCAATTCCAGCGCCATTCTCTGCTGAGACATGGTGTCAGTCTTGCCTTTGTATTTATCTCTGATTTTGTTCATCTCAGGCTGAAGCTGCTGCATCTTAAAGGAAGACTTCTGCTGCTTCATCATCAGAGGGAACAAGATAAGTTTCACGATTAAGGTAAAAACGATGATGGCAATACCCAGCGCACCTGCACTGACACTGCCGTAAATGCCGTTAAAGAGCATGTTATAGATTTTGCCAAGAACGATGGCAATGGGTTCGAAAATACCCGGTTCTCGCACCATACGCATGGTGGACAACAACATCAATTCATTCACTTTTTTGCCTCCTTACAACACCAAACATGAGAATTTTTTCTGCACTTAAAATCAGTGCAATCAAACAAAAAAAATCAAGGCACCGGATCATAGCCGCCTTCATGAAAAGGATGGCACTTCAATAACCGCCGCACCGCAAGATAGCCGCCCTTTAAGGCACCATACTTCAAGATGGCTTCATAGGCGTATCTGGAACAGGTGGGGGTAAAGCGGCAATGGGGCCCGATATAAGGGGAGATCCCCAACTGATACAGACGAATGAGAAACAAAAATACTTTTTTTACCATACGAACATATCATCTCACTTTTTTTCCGCTTCCTCCGGGCAGAAGAAATTATGTTTTTTCATCAAATGACGCAGAGAGTCCTGCACTTCCCAATAAGAAGCTTCGTTGCAGGATACCCGGGCAATGACCACGATGTCATAGCCTCTTTTCAGCTCTGCTTCCATACTGCGGTAGCTTTCCCGGATCAGGCGGGTCACATGGGAGCGGACAACACTCTTGCCAACTTTTTTGCTGACGGAAATGCCCAGACGGTTTTCCGCCGTGCCGTTTTTGATGATATACATCACCAGACGGCGATTGGCAAAAGATCTGCCCTTATGATATACATAGCGAAACTGAAAATTCTTTTTCAGGGATTGTGTAAAAAGCATGGTCATCCAGCTCCCTTCCCGATTTGCCTAAAAAAATTTTTTCCAATGACGAACAAAAGGCCACATTCTGCGGCCTTAATTTACTCTTGGTATCATCGAAAATTATGCGGACAGTACTTTTCTGCCTTTTCTTCTTCTTGCAGCCAGCACTTTTCTGCCGTTTGCAGTTCTCATTCTTTTTCTGAAGCCGTGTTCTCTGCTTCTCTGTCTTTTCTTGGGCTGAAATGTCATTTTCATTGTACATGCACCTCCTTTGTCCTTGCAGGGTTTTAACGCCCATTTTACGAGCACTGCTACTATTATAGTGAAAAAGCAAGTCCCCGTCAAGAAAAAAATATCCGCTACAAGGGGAATTTACGGCTTTTTTCCATTTTTCGCAAAAAATTGTACGAAGTTCCATACAGAAAAAAGTACATTTGGAACTCTTTGGGACTTTTTGTTCTATATATTGTAATTAACCTCATTTTTTCTCTGTGTTCTTTTTCAATAAAAAATACAGAAAAAATATGGACTATCAAAAAACGGACTGCTGTTTTTGTGTGATTTTCCGTTTTTTTGACAAAAAAATCACAAATTATGCCATTTGCTTTTTTGGCAAAAATCAGACTTTTCCACAATTCAGTCCATTTTTTCATTGCGGTTGTGGATAACTTTTGTTATACTGAAAGACAGAATCAAAATGAGATGTGCCTCCGCGGCAGGCAGCTGTCTTGACGTACCGAATACCAAAAGGGAAACAGAGAGCTGTTTTTTTGTCTGAAAATTTGCCGAAAAAAACCGTCCTGCATTGGCGGAACTTGCAAAAAAGGGGCTCCCTTTGACGACAGCGGCAGGATTTTTGTCCTTTTTTTTCAGCTATTCCACAATTTCCACGTCTCTTTCCAGAAAGTTATCCACAAGCTGTTGATAACCCTGTGTATAACTTTTGTGAGCTGTGGATTTTCTGCGGATGAAAAAAATATGGTTTGCATCAAAAGACCGAAATTTCCATTTTTTCGGGATTGTGTAAAACAACAGGACTGTTTTTCCACACCGCTGTGTATAAAAAATGAAATGTGTTGTCCATACACAGGGAAAAAACAGGGGACTGTGGGCAAATGAAAAAGTTATCCACAGCATCGGAACATCGGATTTTTGAAAAAGAAATGTAATAGGAGGATTGTTTATGGACATCAACCAATCTTGGAACGCGGCTTTGAAGCTCATCGAACAGGAAATTTCCTCATCCATCGGTTTTGAAACCTGGATTCTGCCCATTGTGCCTGTGGGCATCGACGGCAGCCGTTTTCTGCTGCAAGTCAGTGACAACGTCTGTAAGGAAATTCTGGAAAAACGTCATCTGACCCTCATTCGCAGCGCTCTGAAGAACGTGACGGGCATCAATTACGACATCGTCATCCTGACAGAAGGGGAAAAAACTCCCGTTCATACCACAGCAGAAGTGAAAAAGGAAGAAAGCGGCGATGTGGCGCGGAATCTGAATCCCAAGTATGTATTCAGCTCTTTCGTGGTGGGCAACAGCAACCGTATGGCCCACGCGGCATCCCTCGCCGTTGCGGAATCTCCCGCAAAAGCCTACAACCCTTTATTTTTGTACGGAAACTCCGGGCTGGGCAAAACCCACCTGATGCATTCCATTGCCCACTTTATATTGGATAAGAATCCTGCGGCGAAGGTGCTTTACGTGACCAGCGAAACCTTCACCAACGAGCTGATCCTGTCCATCCAGAACAACAAAAACGAGGAATTCCGCAACAAATACCGGAACATTGACGTGCTGCTCATCGACGATATTCAGTTCATTTCCAAAAAAGAAGGGACACAGGAAGAATTTTTCCATACATTTAATGCGCTGTATGAATCCAACAAACAGATCATCATTTCTTCCGACCGTCC
>ULTM01039962.1_pt1 | contig 12085 bp, 8 predicted proteins | sample 1957641 | NCBI WGS metagenome assembly ULTM01 (sample SAMEA4835735, study PRJEB28245) | human gut metagenome | biome: gut microbiome; material: fecal sample | place: Denmark | collected 2008 | reverse complement strand
TTTTATATTCCCTTATGAGGTTCGATTAAACTTTGAACCATTATTTCCGTCTCTTATAGAAGGGGAACGGAAGGAGATAATGATTATTTTCTTATATTTACCCCAAATTAGTGAGTAGGAATGCAACAATATATAGAGGAAGAGATAATAAAACAATTACGTGATCCGGCGCATCAACGTGATGCCTTCGCGCAGGTTGTCAATTTCTACGGGGAGAAGTTGTATTGGCAGATACGAAAGATGGTGTTGGACCATGACGATGCCAACGACTTATTGCAGAATACATTCCTGAAAGCCTGGATGAATATCGACTATTTTCGGGGAGAGGCGAAGTTGTCGACTTGGTTGTATAAGATTGCGATAAACAGATGGGGTTAACCCCGGAAGAGGCAGCATCATTTATACCTCTTTGTAACGAACTGCAAGAAAAGATGTTTGAGGCCGGTCGTGAATGTCGTAAACTATCCAAAGATTTAAAGCATAATGAAAATGCAACCGATGCTGATTACCTGAAGGTGATTGATGAGTGTGTGAGCGTGAACATGAGGCAGGCACAGTTGGAAAAGGAGTATTATGAAAAGTTTAAAAAGATATTGTCTCCAAAGAAACTTTATAGATATAAACGTGCGGAAGGAAAGTTTGCGCGGGAATTTATGAGAGGAGGAGACGATAGAAAAGAAGAGAATAGAAAGAAATAAAATATTATCATTATTTGTGTTTTTTGTTTAGATTTAGTTTTGGCGTTTAAGTTAAGGGAGGGGTGGCGACGTGATGTCGGTTCCCCTTTTGTTTTTATAGCCCTTTCGCTTTTGCTTCGTTCCAGATCCGGTCCATTTCTTCCAAAGACATATCCTTTAATGACTTGCCTTCTTTGATAGTATGCTCTTCCAAATAGTTGAAACGGCGGGTGAATTTCTGGTTTGTGCGTTCCAAGGCATTGTCCGGATTGATCTTATAAAGGCGGGCTGCGTTGATCAGACTGAAGAACAGGTCTCCGAACTCTGCTTCCATCTTATCTGCATCCATCTTGTCGATTTCAGTCTTCAGTTCGGTAAACTCTTCGTGCACCTTATCCCAGACCTGGTCGCGTTGTTCCCAGTCGAAACCCACGTTGCGGGCTTTGTCCTGGATGCGGTGAGCTTTGACTACGGAAGGAAGTGAAGTGGGGACACCTTCGAGAACTGTCTTGTTGCCGCCTTTTTCCTTTAGTTTGAGTTGTTCCCAGCTCTGTTCAACCTTGCCGGCTGTTTCGGCCTGAGCGTTTCCGAAGACATGCGGATGGCGGTAGATCAGTTTCTGGCAAAGGCTGTCGCACACGTCTTTGATGTCGAACACCGCTTTTTCTTCACCGATCTTGGCATAGAAGACAATGTGCAGGAGCAGGTCGCCCAATTCTTTTTTGATGTTATTGTTGTCATCTTTCATGATGGCATCGCATAATTCGTAAGTCTCTTCGATCGTATTCGTGCGAAGACTTTCGTTCGTTTGCTTACGGTCCCACGGACATTTCACACGAAGCTCGTCCAGAATGTCGAGCAGCTGTCCGAAGGCTTCCATCTTTTCTTGTTTTGTTGCCATTTTTAGTTGTTTGGTTGGAGAGGAAGGAGGTGTGTCAAATTTCATCTTTCTCTTGCCGGGAGATGAATTCCCCGGCAAGAGATTGAATTCTCTATCTTTTAACACACAGCCTATAAGATGTTATTTATTCTTTTCTTGTTCTTTAAATACCTTCAGCCCGTTTTCCAGGAATTTGATATAGTCGGGGACACTTTCGTTAAATGCATACGACGGGCCGAGCGGTTTGCCTTCGGCATTCAGCAGAATGTAAAACGGTTGGGCGTTTGCACCGAACTTACTACGCTGCAAGTAACTCCATTTGTCGCCGATTGTTTTCAATTTGCGAGTCTTGCCATGCTCTTCGATTGTGATCGGCTGCGGCAGCTTCGTCTTATCATCGACCATCAAGGTGATCAAGACATAATCATTTTCCAATATCTGTTTCACTTTCGGGTCGGTCCAAACGGATGCTTCCATCTTGCGGCAGTTCACGCAACCGAAACCGGAGAAATCGATCATGACCGGCTTGTTCACCTTCTTGGCATAAGCCATACCGGTTTCGTAATCGTCAAAAGCAGCATGCACTTCACTGTTGTACAGGTTGAAATCCTGAGTGTACAAGGGAGGAGCGAAAGCACTGATCGCTTTTAGAGGAGCCCCCCAAAGGCCCGGAACCATATAAACGGCAAAAGAGAAAGAAATGATCGCCATGAACAGGCGCGGCACGGATACGTACGGAAGGTCGCTGTCGTGGCTGAACTTGATCTTACCCAACAGGTAACAACCCAACAGGATAAAGATCACGATCCAAAGCACGATAAACACTTCGCGGTCCAGCAAGCGCCATCCGTAAGCCAGGTCGGCAACCGAAAGGAACTTCAGCGCCAGTGCCAGTTCAAGGAAGCCTAACACCACCTTGACGGAGTTCAGCCAGCCTCCGGATTTCGGCATGCTTTGCAGCATGTTCGGGAAGATGGCGAAAAGGCTGAACGGAATAGACAATGCCAAAGCGAAACCGAACATGCCGATGGCCGGTCCTACCGCCGTTCCCATCGAAGCAGCCTGTACCAGCAAAGTCCCGATAATCGGACCTGTGCAAGAGAAGGAAACCAACACCAACGTGAACGACATGAAGAAAATACTGATAATGCCCGTCGTCGAATCCGCCTTCGTGTCCAGTTTATTCGTCCAGGAGGAGGGTAATACCATTTCGAACGCTCCGAAGAAAGAGATGGCAAAGACTACTAACAACAAGAAGAATATGATATTGAAGATCGCATTCGTCGACAGGTCGTTCAGCGCACTTGCCCCGAATATACCCGTAATCAGCAATCCCATCACCAGATAAATCACAATGATTGAAAGTCCGTACGTCATCGCATCTCGTATCGCCTTCTTGCGGTCCTTCGTCCGTTTAAGGAAGAAGCTGACCGTCATCGGGATCATCGGCCATACGCAAGGTGTCAGCAAGGCGATCAATCCACCCAGGAAACCGGCGAAGAAGATGAACAACCAAGATGTGTCGGTTGCTGAAACCGTCGTGTCGCCGAATGCCTTCAACTGGTCGATGACAGGAGTCCAGAGGGCTGCGTCGTCGGTCAGCTCGTTGGAGGCGCGGACTGGCCTGTTCTCTGCTTTGTCCTTGTTGGTAACAGGGGCGGGAGCCTTCAGCTCGGCCACTTCTTCCACCACTTTTTCAGTATCCGGCTGCACGGCTGTCACATCGTCTTGTTCGACTTCCGGTTTTTCGACCACTGTTTCGGCGGCGGCTGTCATCTTTATATTCTTTTTGTCGAACGAAAAACTGACGCGATCGGGGGGCAGACAAGTCTCGTCGTTGCAAGCCATAAATTCCACTTCACCTTCGGCTTTGAACTTGGCTGGGTCGGTCACTTTGAACTTTTGGGTGAACGAAACGGTCCCTGGATACCAACGCAGGTTCATGGCGAACAGTTCGTCGTATACGGTGGTCGGTTTGACAGATGAAGTCGGTTTGCCGATCAGCTCGGCTCCTTTCAGTGTCTCGAATGTGAACGAAGTGGAGACAGGGCCTCCTTCCGGCAAGTCCTGGTCATACAAATGCCAGCCTTTATCGGCAGTAGCGGTAAAAACGATCTCTTTCTCTGCGGAGCCGGAGTCGTTCAGTTGTATCTTCCATTTTACAGGCTGGAGAATCTGTGCCTGTACGGTCAGTGCGACAAGCACCAACATCAAGGTACTAAAGAGCTTCTTCATATTATTTTTACTATTTTTGTTATTTAGCTAAAGAGGTAAATTTATCAGGAATGCGTGTTTCGAAATGCATCTCTTCGCCTGTTACCGGATGAATGAAGTTGAGCCGTCGGGCGTGAAGCATCAGCCGTCCGGTAGGATCTGTCTCCGCACCATACTTGTAATCGCCGGCGATGGAGTGTCCGATTGATTGCATCTGTGCGCGTATCTGGTTCTTGCGTCCTGTCTCCAGGTCGAGTTCCAACAGCGAGTAGGCTCCGTTGCTGTGCAGCAGGCGGTAGCGGGTGATCGCCTCTTTCCCGTCTCCTTCGGCTGTCACATACACCTGCATCTTTGCATTTTCGGTCAGGTTGGAGACGATTAGGTCGGAATCTTTCTCAGGGCGTCCTTCCACTACGGCCACGTATGTGCGTGCCGTGATGGCAGAGTTCCAGTTCGATTGCAATGCCTTTTGCACTTGCAGATTCTTGGCGAACATCATCAGCCCCGAAGTGTCGCGGTCCAGGCGATGGAGCACGAATATCTTGTTACGTGGATCTGTCTTCTTGACATATTCGCTGAGCAGATGAAGAGCTGTCCGTTCCTTCACGCGCGTGCTGGAAACCGAAAGTAAGCCTTCTTTCTTGTTTACGACTATCAGGTCGTCGTCTTCCCAAACAATTGTGAGCAGTGGATTGTTGAACTCGACTTTTCCCCGTTCGTAGCTGATTAACACCTCGTTGCCCGGTGTGAGCGGCGTGTTGAACTGGGAGGTTACCGTGCCATTGACTGAAATCTGTCCGTGGGCGAGTAGTGCCTTGACTGAACTTTTACTTTGTTCGTTTAAAAGACCGAACAGGAAAGGAAGTAACGTATTCTCTTCTTTCACTGTAACTTTACGTCCTCGAGGGGCTCTGGATCTATCTGTGCCTCTGTATTCTGAGCGTCTTGCCATATTCCTAATTATATATAGTTTACAAAGATACAGGCTTTTGGTCAATGCTGCAAGGAGATGCGGACAAATAAAATAAATCGGCTGTTACTGTTTTTCTTTGTATTTATTAGGAATTCCCTCTCTGTTATCAGTAAGTATGCGGCTTTTCTGTCATGCATATTGGCTATGGTGACCAAAGTTTAATTGGGAAGCCCATTTACGATAGTAGTAATAGACCAACTGCCACCTAGAAAAGTCTAGGGGAAGCATCTACCATTGACAACCGGTCTTAACTAAATAAAATATGGCGTTCCAAATCAGTCGCGAATCATATTTCCTCTTTCTTGCAGGTTCAACACTTTTGTTATATATTGCACTCGGTTTCCGTTAAATCAGTTTGATACATTTTTTTTAAGTTTGGTCACTTTAAAAAAGAAATAATCCGGCTAATACGGAAACTTCTTTAAAAAAAGATTTCAATCATTTTTAAACAGGCTCTAAATTTAAGCCATGAAATAGAGATACCATGAATTGGAGTAGAAAAATGCCGAAGTCCGTTTGTGTTCTTCTTTTAGGAACAGCCCTATTGTCTTGTTCGGATCAGAAAGAAATCCAAATCACCGGAACCGTGCGGAACTTGAACGGTGGAATGATCGTTTACCAGCAATCTATCGCAGGCATGATGAATACGAAAACGATCGATACGTTACAAATCCAAAGCGATAGTACATTTACATTGACGTTACCGGTTGAAGATTATGAACGGGTGAATTTCATTTTGTATGGAAAAGCGGTATTGGGTTCGGTTATATCGAAAGGAGGAAAAATACAATTGGATGTAGATGCAACGGCTCAAAAACCTTTGACTATCCGGGGAGTGGATGAGAAGGCAGTAGCCGTTTCCCGATTGCTCAATCGACTGAATGCCGCTGTTTGGGATTTGCGTGCCCGCCGTGGCGACCGTTGGCAGATTGCTAAAGATACTGTAGCAACATCTGTAGCCCAAAAACTGAAAGATGATGCAGTCTCTCTGGAATCGCAATTGACGGGTTTGGATGAAGACTTACAGGAAAAAGCCCGGCAAGATATACGGATGCAGTTGTTGCTGGCTTTTCAGAACCAGACGATGGGTGCATTTTATCAGGCATCGGAAGCGACAAGGCAGAATTGGTTTGTCGAGTTGGATCAGATGACGGCCTTTTGTATCCCGGATAATCCGAACAGTACTTTCAGTCCGGCCTTTTATGATGTGGTCTCCAATGAAATTGGTATCCGATATTATATGCGTCAGGAATCTATTCCGGAAGGTGTAGAAAAAGGTATCGGTTTGATGTATTACGGTTTTGAACATCGTTTACAGGGCAAGGCACAAGAGGCAGCCATGGCCCAGCTTTTCCTGGAAGATCAGGAAAGGCAGATGAACGATCCGAAGATGCCGGTTTATGCCGAACGTTTCCTGCAATTATATCCGGAAACTTCCTGGCAACCGCTGGTGCAGGAAGCAATGGAAAAGAACCGGGCGTTTAACCACACCCGGATTCCGGAAGATCTTCATTTCCCGGATGTCTCACAAGCGAAAACTTTCCAGGATATTATCGCACCGTATAAAGGGAAAGTTATCTTTATGGACATTTGGGCAACGTGGTGTGGTCCTTGCCGTGATTCCTTTGCTTTTGTAAAGCCGTTGCAGGAATATGCTCAGGAAAAAGATATTGTTTTGCTGTATCTCTCGATTGATAATCCGGAAGCCGAAGAGAAATGGAAGAAGATGGCTGCTCATTATGACCTGAAAGGGGAACATATTCGCATTCAAGAGGCTTTCAAGCAGGAAATTTATGATACGTTTGGTTCGAATGGAGCCTTGTATATTCCACATTGCGTAATCATTGGTAAAGATGGAAAGATACGTCAGAAAGTAGCGGCTTCGTCGGAGAAGATGGAAGAACTGAAGAAACAATTGGAAGAAGCGATTAAATAAACGACGATGTCTTTACGTAAGTTTATAAGACGAGGTATCGGATTGCTGGGCTTTCTCTGGTTTGTTTCGGTTTACGCATATCCGATTCCGGACAGTATTGCTGTCCGCTTACAGGGTTTTGTCTCTGCCTTAGAACAGTTTGGAAAGGCTTTGCCTCAGGAAAAGGTATATCTGCATTTTGATAATACCAGCTATTATCAGGGCGATCAGATTTGGTTTCAGTGTTATGTCGTGACTTCCGAATTCAATCGGCCTACAGCGTGGAGCAAGACGTTGTATGTGGAATTACTGAATCCTGGAGGTGAGATTGTCTCCAGGCAGATTTTACCAATCCGCAACGGTCGTTGCCAGGGGAATTTTACGTTGACGCACTTACCTTTCTATTCCGGTTTTTATGAGGTACGTGCTTATACCAAATATATGTTGAACTTTGGAGAGGCAACAGTCTTCTCACGTATTTTCCCGGTGTTCGACAAACCGGATTCAGAAGGCGATTATACCCAAAAAGAAATTTGCCGACATCCGGGAAAGTATCCGCAGAAAAGGGAAAAGACCAGGAAAGAAAAGAAACTGAATCTCCGCTTTTATCCTGAGGGCGGAACGTTGATTCGCGATGTCCCGGTGCGGGTTGCCTTTGAAGCGACCGATGCTTTCGGTAATCCGGTGGATGTCTCCGGTTGTATCCTGAATAAGGAAAAAGAGGTCGTTTCGACATTCCGGACAAGTCACGAAGGAAAAGGTGTTTTTACCTATGTAGCTGATACGGAAGAAGTAAAGGCGGAAGTTGTTTGGCGAGACAAGAAATATCGCTTTTCTTTACCGGAAGCAGAGGAACAGGGATTCGCTTTTTCGGTTGACAATCTAAGTATCCCGGATAGTTTGGCTATTACGGTACAGAAGAATCGTTTTACGGCGGCTCAGGTATTGGGAGTAGCGGTTATGAGCCGAGGTAAATTATATAATTTCTGTATGCTGACGGTCAAGAGGAATCAGCCCTTCTCTTTTCGACTGGATAAGAAGAATTTACCGGTGGGTGTGTCTCAACTGGTCTTGTTTGATAAAGCCGGACAGGTTTTGGCTGACCGGTTGGTTTTTGTTGGAAAGCCGGATACCTTGTCGTTGGCTGTTCGGACGGATAAAGAACAGTATCTTCCGTATGATTCAATAGGTATTTCTTTCGAAGTGAATGATCCGCAAGGACAGCCGGCACAAACGCTCTTGTCGGTGTCGGTCCGGGATGGCCGGGAAGAAGTGGAAAGCAGGCATTCGATGTTGACGGATCTGTTGCTGATGTCGGAAATCAAAGGGTATGTACGCCGTCCTTCCTGGTATTTTGAGTCGGATGATACGTTGCATCGTCGGGCTTTGGATGAATTGTTGATGGTGCAAGGCTGGAGGCGTTATGAATGGAAGCATTGGGCCGGTGTGGAACCTTTTGAACTGAAGTATCTGCCGGAGCAGGGAATCGAACTGCACGGCCAGGTAGTTTCAATGGTTCGTAGTAAGCCGCGTCCGGATGTGCAAGTAACTTCTTTTCTGACGAAGCGAGGCGAGGAAGACAATCCGACGGATCAGAATACATCCTGCTTCGATGTTTTTACTACGGATAGTTCAGGACGGTTTTCTTTTATTTCTCAGGTGGAAGGAAAATGGAATCTGATTCTATCTGTTTCCGAAAAGGGGAAGAAGAAAGATCATCGGATTGTTCTGGACCGGGTGTTTCATCCGGAGCCTCGGAGATATCCAATGGCAGAATTGCAGGTGCATATTTCAGGCGATGAAAAGGTCTCTTTGCCCGATACACAGCTGAATGATACGGTATTTATGCAAGAAAACATGGAGCAATTATTCAAGGCGTATGAAGATTCTCTGCGAAAACTGGGAATGGACGAAAAGATTCATCGGATCGATGAAGTGGTGGTTAAGGCCAAGAGACTAGATAAAGCTGCCGAAGTTTATAAAACCCGGACCAAGTCGATCGCTTATTATGATGTCGCTTCCGAAATGGACGATATTCAGGACCGTAATGGTTTTATCGGCGATGATATTCATGAACTGATGATTAATATGAATTCTGAGTTCTATCGGGAGCATAGTCCAGGCGGGCAGGAATATCTTTTTTATAAAGGGCGGATGGTCCTTTTTGCGATCAATTACGAACGTACCTACCACAATGAAATGGATTATAATAAGTACCGCTTACTTCCTTTAGAGGCGATTAAATCCGTTTATATCAGTGAAGACTTTGGAACGATCTGCCGGTATGCCGATCCGCGTTTTACACCGATTAATATCGATAAATTATATCGGTGTGTTGTCTTGATCGAAACTTATCCGGAAGATCAGATCTCTGTGAAAGGTGGAAAAGGCGTACGCAAAACCTGGCTGGAAGGATATAGTGAAGTGAAAGACTTCTATCAGCCCGATTATCGCGTATTGCCGAAAGAAAATGATTATCGTCGTACCCTTTATTGGAATCCGGCATTGTCAACGGATGAACAGGGAAAGGCTTATATTCGTTTTTACAACAACAGTCGTTGTAAATATCCCCGGATTACGGTTGAAACTCTGACGGAAGATGGAAAAATCGGAGTTTTCCGGCAGTGATTATTTGATACGGTTACCATGTATTTTCGCTTCCTTTCTTGCCTGCCGATTTTACTTTGCTGCTATTTGCAAAAGACTATGTCCTTAACAAAGACTTTTGATTGACGTTTTCTGCAAATCCTCTATCACTCTATCACTACGAAGGTTGTAGCTATTAATATTCAAGCGTTAGAGGAGTGATACAGGACGTTTTCCTCTATCACTCCTTTATCACTCCTCTATCACTTCTGAAACATTGTTCCCCATCCCTGCAACTCACTCGATCATTTTATTCAAAAAAAGCTGTAAAATAGGTAAAACCGGTTGGTTTTCATTGTCCGGCATGGTACTTTAGTTGCCGAACACCCCCATGTTGCCCCCTTTTACACCCGGGTGTAGAGGGCCGGTACATCCGGGTGTAAAGGATGGCAGCATGGGGGTGTTTACGGAATGATGTGCTTGTCTTTGTTAAAAAAAGAGATAGCTTTTGTGGAATGAAGAACCGTATTCCGCCAATTTAATACCTGTTATATTCGTTTTTACATTTATTTATTCGATTATTTTATATGCTTTTTCAAAAGTAATAGAAGACAATATGTTGGTTCTCAATTGTATGATAAAAACGACATGCCTCAGAAGTGATAGAGGAGTGATAGAAGAAAACGTCCTGTATCACTGCCTCTGACACTTGAATATTAATAGCTACAACCTTCGTAGTGATAGAGTGATAGAGGATTTGCAGAAAACTTGGTTCTTCGTCACTTTCGGGGCAGGTCATGTGTTAAAGCTAGTTTATGCATAGCAAGGTAATGCTTGCCCTGTTGAACATTTCAGATCTCAAAGGTCAGTTCATCTACATGTACATGCTTGAGGATACTTTTTTGCTGTGGTTCCGAATTTTGGTGCAGCTGCCCTGATAAAATTTAGCTCTTATATGCTTATCTATATTATTTTTGTACTTTTGCATCTTAAAATAGCGGACTTCTTTTGTCTGTGCCGAACATAGATATAATTATAACGAAACAATATGGAAATTGCAAGTAAGTACAACCCCGCAGAAGTAGAGGGTAAGTGGTATCAGTATTGGTTGGATAACGGCTTTTTCAAGTCGAAACCCGATGGTCGTGAGCCGTATACGATTGTTATTCCGCCCCCAAACGTCACAGGCGTGCTTCATATGGGACACATGCTTAACAATACCATTCAGGATATTCTGATCCGTCGTGCCCGTATGCAGGGGAAGAACGCTTGTTGGGTGCCGGGAACGGACCATGCTTCCATTGCAACCGAAGCGAAAGTCGTGAATCGCCTTGCACAGCAGGGAATTAAGAAGACTGACCTGACGCGTGAAGATTTCTTGAAACATGCTTGGGAATGGAAGGAAGAACACGGAGGCATCATCCTTAAGCAGTTGCGTAAGCTGGGGGCGTCCTGTGATTGGGACCGTACGGCTTTCACGATGGACGAATTGCGTTCCGAAAGTGTGATCAAGGTTTTTGTCGATCTCTATAATAAAGGACTGATATATCGTGGTGTCCGTATGGTGAACTGGGATCCGAAAGCGCTGACTGCCCTGTCCGACGAAGAGGTTATATATAAGGAAGAGCACAGCAAACTGTATTACCTCCGCTACAAGGTGGAAGGTGATCCGGAAGGCCGTTATGCGATTGTCGCAACAACCCGTCCCGAAACAATCATGGGGGATACGGCCATGTGTATCAATCCGAACGACCCGAAGAACACTTGGTTGAAAGGGAAGAAAGTGATTGTTCCGTTGGTAAACCGTGTGATTCCTGTGATCGAGGACGATTATGTGGATATCGAGTTCGGTACAGGTTGTCTGAAGGTAACTCCGGCACACGATGTGAACGACTATATGTTGGGCGAAAAATATAATTTGCCTTCTATCGATATATTCAATGATAACGGTACGATCAGCGAGGCTGGCGGTTTGTATGTCGGTATGGACCGTTTCGATGTTCGTAAGCAGATCGAAAAAGACCTGGAGGCTGCCGGCTTGATGGAAAAGGTGGAAGCTTATGAAAATAAAGTCGGTTTCTCCGAACGCACCAATGTGCCTATCGAACCGAAGTTGTCTATGCAATGGTTCTTGAAGATGGAACACCTCGCACAGATCGCTTTGGAACCGGTGATGAAGGACGACATCAAGTTCTATCCTCCGAAGTTTAAGAATACCTATCGTCATTGGATGGAAAACATCAAGGACTGGTGTATCAGCCGTCAGTTGTGGTGGGGACACCGTATTCCGGCTTATTTCCTGCCCGAAGGGGGGTATGTTGTAGCCGAAACGGCAGAGAAAGCTTTAGAAATAGCAAAAGAAAAGACAGGTAACGCTTCTTTGACGATGGCTGATCTACGTCAGGACGAGGATGTGCTGGATACCTGGTTCTCTTCCTGGTTATGGCCGATCTCTCTGTTTAATGGTATCAACGATCCGGACAACCAGGAGATTAACTACTACTATCCGACGAGCGACTTGGTGACAGGACCGGATATTATTTTCTTCTGGGTAGCCCGTATGATTATGGCCGGTTACGAATATCGGGGTAAGATGCCGTTCAAGAATGTTTATTTTACCGGTATCGTACGTGACAAACTGGGTCGTAAGATGTCCAAGTCATTGGGAAATTCTCCCGACCCGCTGCAGCTTATCGAGCAATACGGTGCTGACGGTGTGCGTATGGGATTGATGATGGCGGCGCCTGCCGGAAACGACATTCCTTTTGACGATGCGTTGTGCGAGCAGGGACGTAATTTTAACAATAAGATATGGAATGCTTTCCGTCTGATTAAAGGAT
>ULTM01026826.1_pt1 | contig 12157 bp, 8 predicted proteins | sample 1957641 | NCBI WGS metagenome assembly ULTM01 (sample SAMEA4835735, study PRJEB28245) | human gut metagenome | biome: gut microbiome; material: fecal sample | place: Denmark | collected 2008 | reverse complement strand
AAGGGATACCATTGATTTATACTATTTGAGATGTTATACTTTATGCAAAATTACGCATTTAATTAAGAAAAAGTGAGGGCTATCCTTTATGAAAGAAACAAACACAACTGCCTGGTTTCAGTCACTTGAAAAGGCTTTGGGAAAACTGGCAGCAATTGCAGCAGTGGTTATTTTGTTGATTTTTCCATTGTATGTAAGAGATTTTTATTTTGATATATTAAATGCAAAATACCAGTTTTATTATATTACAATGTTAGCAGTATTTGTTATAGCATTCATTATATTTGTTGTTCATATTATTCAGGACTTTAGATATGAGGATGGAAAAAATGTAAAGGCGATGTTTAAAAATTTTTCTATAAAAAAAATGCCTTTATCCCATATCTTTGCCAGTATATTTCTGATCGTATGTATTATATCCACATTGCAGTCACAGTATTTATACGAATCATTCTGGGGAAATGAAGGAAGATATACAGGATTGTTTTTACTGTCTATTTATGTGCTCAGCTTTCTTTTTATCAGCAGATTTTTAAAATTAAAGAAAAGATATTTGAATTTGTTTCTGATTGCCGGAATGCTGGCATGTATATTTGGAATTACAGATTATTTTAAATTAAATTTACTTCATTTTAAGGACGAGTTAGTAGCTGCTGATTGGCCTGTTTATACATCTACATTTGGAAATATTAATACGTATAATGCATATGTAGCCTTAGTGATTGGCTGTTGCGGGGCATTATTTATTGATGCAGAAACGAAGAAAGAAAAAATATGGTATTTTATCTGCTATCTGATCGCGTCTTATTCATTGATCACAGGCGGAAGTGATAATGCATATCTGGCATTGCTTGCACTGTTTGGTTTTCTTCCTTTCTGGGCATTCAGAACCTGGAAAGGTGTAGAAAAGTATTTTATTATGTTATCTTCATTTGCAACTATAACCTACATAGCCGGACTGATCCATAATCATATGGGAAGCAGAGTTGAAATACTAGAAGGTGTTTTCAGTGTTGTGATCCGATCTCGTCTGCTGGTATTCGCAGTTGTGGGATTATGGTTGTTAACAGTTATTTTGTATGTAATAGAGGCAGCTGCAAAGGAAAGAATATATAATATAGGAAAACTTCCGGTTTATATCTGGACCGTGTTGGCGGCAGTTGTTATATTGGCAGCCGGATATGTGCTTTATGATGCCAATGCAGGCGGACATGCAGATAAGTATGGAAGCGTCCAGAGATATGTTCATTTTGATGATGACTGGGGAACACAAAGAGGTATGGTCTGGAGACTGGCTCTGGATGATTATAAAAATGAATTTACATGGAATGAAAAGGTTTTTGGTTATGGACCGGAAACGTTTGGTATTATGACGCATCAGTGGAATAATGATGAAACTATTGCGAAAACCACTGTAATTTACGATAATGCACATAATGAATATCTTCAGTATTTTGTGACCATTGGACCCATCGGAATGATCGCTTATATAGGAATGCTGGTTTGCGCCTGCATAGAAATGAATAGAAGAAAAGAAAAATCTCCATATGTGTTAGGCTGCTTCTTTGCAGTGTTATGCTATGCTGTGCAGGCAACTGTTAACTTATGCGTGCCGATTGTTGCGCCGATCATGTGGATGTTGATGAGCGTTGGAACAGCTCAGAGCGAGGATAAAGAATGACACAGGCTGCTTTCTTATTATTTGTATTTTTAAAACAGTTTTATATAAAAAGTTCAGGCAGTATTGGAATTGCGGATCTGTGTATAGCTTTTTGCGTGATATTTCTTGTTTTAGATATAGTACGCGGAAAGAGAAAAATGCCTTCGGTGACAGACTTGAAAAGAGAAAAATTCTTAATTGCATTTCTGATCTGCGTAGTAATTATAAATCTGTTTTTTACTATTAAGGATCATTGTCGGGATTATGAACGATATACCTTATACTGGATTTTTAATGGGGCGGCCATATGGTGTTTCTTAGAATTGGCAGATAAAGACTTTTTAAAAAAGTTGAATGGGGTATGTAAGATCAATATTCTAACGCAGGCAGTTATATGGGTGCTTGGTTATGGAAGAGTATTTACAGAATATTGGGGACCAACCCGGTATATGGGTACCTTTAATGATCCTAATCAGTATGCATTTTATCTGTTTTGTATGATTTTATTAATCAGCTTGTATGCATGCAATTATGGGGACCGTACGGCCCCCATCTATTATTGTCTGGGTGTGTTTTTTATGAGTATATCCAAATCCACGGGCATTTTTTTAGGTTTGATGTTGTATACAGTAGGAATGGCGATATGGTTTTATGTAAGATATAGGAGTAAATGGAACATTCCCAGAAAAACAGAAATGACGTTGGGCGTGGTACTTATACTGGCAGCTATCGCAATAGTGATAAAAATTTTCCCGGGTCCGGATTTTAATCTTAAGAATACGGATTATACTATGCTTACCAGAATACAGGAAAAGATATGGAAAGTACTATATGGAGGCAATTCTACCATGCTTTCCGACCGGGGAATGGACCGGGTGGCATTGTATCCTAGATATTTATTGTTAGGAGCAGGAGAAGGTAATTTTAATCGTTTCCTGAAAGCCGCTCAACAAAATGAGATCCATTGCAGTTTTCTCAATATATGGTTTAGTTATGGTGTGATTCCAACTGTATTACTTTTAAAGTGGCTTTGGGAAAAAATGAGAAAAATTTCTGCTGTAGAATGGATAATTGCCGGTTCTTTAATAGTAGAAAGCTTTTTGCTGGTAAATTATCGTCAGCCATTCTTCTGGATGATCCTTTTATATGGCTATATACGGCAGAAGAATCAAGAAAAAACTGCTTCAACGTTGTCTTTTCAGCAGTCAGATGATATACTGTAAAATGGTTTATCAGGCGGAATATAAGATTACAAGCGAAATATAGATAGGAAATAAAGACTTATGAGGATAGATGAAAAATACAAACGACTGATCAAATGCTTCTTTTCAGTGGTTATGATCCTGCTTCTTACAGTAACATATCATCAGTTTTGGGTTCGTTATTATAATAAGATCATTTTGTATCCGTTTTACCGCAGAGGTATGTGGATGATGGCGGGAATTTACGCTGCTATGCTGATCTTCTTTATGAATGCGTATGGCGGTTTTAAAATCGGATATCTGAGAAAAGGAAATCTGATTTATTCCCAGGCATTGTCTTTGATATTTACGAATATTTTTACATACTTTCAGCTGTCTGTTCTGGATAAGAAATTATTCGAACCAAAGATGGTTTTAGTTATGACAGTAGCGGACGTGTTGATCGTATGGTGCTGGACGATGTTGTTTCAGCTTTTGTATGCAAATGCCTTTCCGCCAAGGAGAATGCTGCTGATTTCAGGAGAACGGTCTGATTATCATTTAATAGAAAAGATCAATGCCAGAGATGATAAATATATGATCTGTGAAACGATCAATTATCATATGGGTAAAGAGGCACTGATTGAGAAAATCCATCAGTATGATGCGATTATTGTTGGTGATATTCCTTCTCATGAAAGAAATGTAATAATCAAGTATTGTTTTGATCATTCGATCAGGACATACAGTGTTCCAAAAATATCTGATATTCTGCTTCGCAGTTCGGATGAACTGAATTTGTTTGATACACCATTATTATTGTCAAGAAATATGGGATTAAGCATTGAGCAGCAGTTTGTGAAACGTGTGATCGATATCATCGGATCTATGATAGGAATTATTATTACAATTCCGTTTTTTATTGTCATCGGACTGAGTATTAAGCTGACAGACCATGGACCAGTTTTTTATACCCAGACACGTTTAACCAAAGATGGAAGACCCTTTAAAATTTATAAGTTTCGTACAATGATACAGAATGCAGAAAAAGACGGAGTTCCACGGCTGGCAGCAGAAGGGGATCCGCGTATTCTTCCTGTAGGACGTTTGCTTCGCGCAACCCGTCTGGACGAGTTACCACAGGTATTTAACATCTTAAAAGGTGATATGTCTATTGTTGGTCCTCGTCCGGAGCGTCCGGAACTGGTAGAAGAATTTACCAGTGAGATTCCGGAATTCCCGGACAGAATGAAAGTAAAAGCCGGTCTGACAGGCTATGCCCAGGTGTATGGAAAATATAATACTACACCATATGATAAATTGAAATTTGATCTTATGTATATTCGTAAGTATTCAGTTCTTTTAGATCTGAAGCTTATCATTATGACACCGAAGATCCTGTTTTTGAAAGAAAGTACAGAAGGAGTGGAGAAATGAGAAAAGCTCTCCTGGTAACTCATGTAAGTGGGTTTGTGCCTCAATTTGAAATGAATAATGTACATATCCTTCAAAATATGGGATATGAGGTGCATTATGCCAGTAATTTCCATAATCCTTCTTATGGTGATGATAATAGTCGCCTGGAAGGAACAGGAATCATCTGTCATCAGATAGACTTTGAGAGAAGTCCTTTTAAACGGAAGAATATAACTGCGTATAGGCAGTTGAAAGAATTAATGGAAGAACATGAATTTGACCTGGTGCACTGCCACACCCCTATGGGTGGGGCATTAGCCCGTCTGGCAGCACATAATACCCGTACAGGTCCAGTGCTCTACACTGCTCATGGCTTCCATTTTTTTAAAGGAGCGCCGCTTATAAATTGGATGATCTATTATCCGGTGGAATGGAGACTTTCTTATTGGACAGATTGTTTAGTCTGTATCAATGGGGAAGACTATAAGCGGGCAGTTAGTAAATTTCATGCAAAAAAAATTGTACAGATACCTGGAGTTGGTATCAATTCAAAAGAAATTGAAGCACAGACGGTTGATGTAAAGAAGAAAAGAGAAGAACTAGGACTTCCGACAGAGGGTATTGTCATTTTATCTGTTGGTGAAATGACAAAGAACAAGAATCAGGAACTGATCATACGCATGGTGGCAGAGTATAAGAAAAAAGGTGAAAAGATCTGTTATGCGCTGTGCGGAAAAGGTACAGAAGAAGAGCGTCTGAGAGGACTGGTTGCAGAACTGGGTGTTGAGAATGAGGTAAAGTTCTTAGGATATCATAAGGATATTTATGAAATCTATAAAATGGCAGATATTTTTGTATTTCCATCTTTGCGTGAAGGAATGCCAGTGGCACTTATGGAAGCCATGGCCAGTGGACTTCCTGTAATCTGTTCTGACATCCGGGGCAATCGAGATCTTCTTGAGAATGAGAAGGGCGGTGTTTTGATAAAAGGACATAAGGTGGAAGATTATGTGAAGGCTTTAGAGTGGATGGTTGAGAATAGAATATCCTGGGAAAAAATGGGGGATTTTAATCGAAGGAAGGCAGAATTATTTGACAGGAAGAATGTAGTTGGAATTATGAAAAAATTATACGAAAGTATTAAGAATAACAAATAATAGAGAGGTTAGAAATGAAGGATAAGATTTTGAAAAATCTATTAAAAGTGCTGGGGATTTATTTTATAGTAGCATTTTTATTTATGTTGATCGGAGGAGATCATCTTCGATATAAATATGTGGTAAGTACCATGCCGCAGCAGACAGGTGCTATTGAAGAACTAAATAGTGATAAAGTAGTTAAACAGAAATTTACTGCAAAAGAAGAAACGGTAGATACGATTGATCTATTGGTAGCTACTTATGGGAGAGAAAACTCAGGCCTTATTCAGCTTACAATTAGTGATTCTCAGGGAAAGGTTGTTGCTGAACATAAAGATGATGTATCCATTTTGGAAGACAATGAGATCTATAAATGGGTGATAGAACCTGGTATTGAGAATGCTAAAGGAAAAGAATATGAACTGACAATTAAGACTACCTGTGCAGCAGGGGAGGCACCGACAGTTTACTATTCTGCTGATGCAAGCGGAGTATTTTCTGTAGATGGTCAGGATAGATCAGGATCAATCTGTTTTGACTATGTAGGACGCAGCTTCTTTATGTTTGGAACGTATTATTGGTATTTTGTTATAGCAGGAGCTGCTTTGATCGTTGGATATACTTTCTGGTGTTTGGCGCGAAAGAAACAGGGAAAAACAACATTAGGATTGGCTTGTCTGGCTGTATGGGAAAGATACGAGTTCCTTATTAAACAGTTGGTTGCAAGAGATTTCAAAACAAAGTATAAACGTTCTGTATTGGGATATTTGTGGAGTTTTTTGAATCCGCTTCTTACAATGACGGTTCAGTATATTGTATTTTCTACCATATTCCGCTCCGGTATCAGCAATTTCCCAGTATATCTGCTTTCCGGTATTATTTTGTTTAACTTCTTTACCGATGCTGTGGGACAGGGATTAACATCTATTGTAGGAAATGCTTCTCTTATTACAAAAGTATATGTACCAAAATACATTTATCCCGTGACAAGGGTGGTATCATGCTCTATTAATATGTTGATATCCGTAATTCCGCTTCTTATTGTAACATTGTTGACAGGAGCTAAAATCACACCGGCAGTTCTTTTATTGCCGTTTGCATTGGCATGCCTGTTGCTATTTTGCATTGGTATGTCATTGCTCTTATCTACAACAGAAGTGTTTTTTAGGGATACACAATATCTTTGGGGAATTGTAAGTCTGGTTTGGATGTATGCAACTCCACTTTTTTATCCGGAAAATATCATACCGGCACAGTTTCGTTTTATACAGACTTTAAACCCAATGTATCATTATGTACGTTTTGTGAGAACTATTTTGATCAATGGCTGCTCTCCAGAGCCGAAGGCATATTTGCTCTGCGCAGCATCTGCGTTACTAATGTGTGTATTTGGAGCAATCGTATTTAAGAAAAACCAGGATAAATTTATTCTGTATGTATAGAGGTTAGACTATGATAAATGTTGAACATGTTACAATGCAGTTCAGAATGACAAATGATAAGATCGAAAGTTTAAAAGAAACATTAATCGCATTCTTATCCGGCAAATTGAAATATGAGAAATTTACAGTTTTAGATGATGTCAGTTTTAATGTAAAAAAAGGAGAAGTTGTAGGGATTATTGGTAAAAACGGTGCTGGAAAAAGTACACTTTTAAAAATCATATCTGGTGTACTGAAACCAACATCAGGAAAAGTAACAGCTAATGGAAATATTGTTCCAATGTTGGAACTTGGATCTGGTTTTGACCCAGAATTAACAGGAAGAGAAAATATTTACTTAAATGGTGCAATTCTTGGATACAGTAAAGAATTTCTGGAATCGAAATATGATGAGATCGTAGCGTTTTCAGAACTAGGTGAATTTATCAATATGCCTATACGAAATTATTCGTCTGGTATGATGATGCGTCTGGCGTTCTCGGTAGCAACGGTTGTGTGTCCGGAAATCTTAATTGTAGATGAAATTCTGGCAGTTGGTGATGAAGGCTTTCAGAATAAAAGTAAAGCACGTATGTTGGAACTGATGGGTGGAGGTACTACGGTATTATTCGTATCCCATAGTATTGATCAGATTGAAGAAATGTGCGACCGGGTTGTATGGCTGGATCAGCATAAAGTGAAGATGATTGGGGACGCACATGAGGTGTGCCAACAATATAGAAATTATTGGGCGTAATATAAAAAGGAGAAAAAATGCAGAATATTGATAATATTTCTATAAATGCAGATAAAATTCGTAAAGAATTAGAAGCAGATTTAAGAAAAGTAAAAATCGAAGAGGAATTTAGACGAAATGAGAATTTAGAAGAAGAGAAAGTAACTCAAGATTGGGTTGGAAAGGATTATGAAAATAATTATCTTTTATATAAAAAGAGATATGAAGCTATTGAAAATTCTACGGCGTGGAAAATGACAGCACCTTTAAGAAGAGTTACTGATATAGTTAAGCATTTTGGAAAACACGAGCAGATTAACAAAAATGCATACCGGAAAAATGATTCAGAAAAAGAAAAATTTGAATCTTTAAATTATGTTGATAAGAATAAAATTGAAATAGCAGTGCATGTTCATTTATATTATGAAGATTTATTAGACGAATTTTTAACATATTTAAAAAATATTCCAGAAGCATTTGATTTGTATATATCTTGCAGGGAAGAGGCAGATATAAAAGGAATAACAGAGGCAGCAAAAAGTAATCCTAATGTTAATAAAGTTATAGTAAAAGCCAGTCCAAATAGAGGGCGGGATATAGCACCGTTTTACGCTTTGTTTGGTAAAGAATTACAGAAATATGAATATTTGCTCCACGTTCATACTAAAAAGTCTCTTTATACTGGACAAGAACAAAAAATATGGAGACAATGGGGCTTAGAGGGAGTGCTAAAAAGCCCTGAATCTGTTGCTGCAAGCCTTGAATGTTTAAGAAGTGCTGTGCCACGTGGTGGATTGGTATTTGGTGAAATGACACCATCATTACCGTATCCAGCATTGCATTGGCTTAGAAATGCTGGTCAAGGACGAATACTTTTAGAACGTATGGGGCTTGAAATGGATAATGGAATATTTTTTTATCCAGTCGGAAGCTTTTTTTGGGCAAAAACAAAGGCAATTCAACCACTGTTTGATTTAAAATTGACGTATAAGGATTTTGATGAAGAAAATGGGCAAATCGATGGAACTTTAGCACATGTATTGGAAAGGGCAATAGCATGTGTTGCTTGTCAACGTGGATATGGGATGTACATATATAATCCAGAAACAGAGAGCATGTCATTAAATAAGAGTTATTATGCATTTAGAGATTACTTTACATATAATGTGGATAACATTTCTAAATTGTTGTTAAAATATGATGTTATTACATTTGATATTTTTGATACTCTTATAACTAGATTGTGCTATATGCCGGATGATGTTTTCAGGCTGATGTCACGGCTAATAGAAAATAAAACCAATAAAGAAGTAGATTTTTTGAAGTTAAGAAAAGCGGCGGAGCAAAAAGCAAATGAAAAATATGGTGATTTTACTAATATCCATAAGATATATGAGATGCTTCCAGCTGTTTCTGATTTCAATGAGGCAGAGTCAGAAGAATTAAAACAATTGGAGATTAAACTGGAATTTGAGTTATGTGTCCCCAGAAAAGATGTTTTAGAGATATTTAACCACCTTATTGAAGCGGGAAAGAAAGTAATTCTGATTAGTGATATGTATTTGCCATATGACATTGTTGAAAAAATGCTTTACAAATGTGGATATTCTGGATATACGGACATTTGGATTTCTTGTGATAAAGGAAAGCGAAAAGATAGAGATACTATATGGGATGAATTTTTAGATTTATATGGAGATAAACAAACAATTCACATTGGCGACAATCCACATTCAGATTATCAATTAATTGGAGATAGGAAGAGGAATGCATTACTTCTTTTATCTTCAAGGGATGAATTTAGGTTATCTAACCAATATGAAGAGTTTAAAACGTTTATAAATGGAACGGTTGAAGATTCTATTTTATTAGGATATTTTGTTAATGGTTGTTTATATAATTCACCGTTTGCTCTGAATGGAAACGGTGTACCTGAAATTGGAAATTTACAGGTATTAATACAAGGAATATTTGCACCTGTTTTTTTACAATTTATGGATTATGTACAAAAATCAAGTAGACAGGATAGTAAATTACTGTTTTTAGCCAGAGAGGGATATTTCCTTGAAAAATTGTATGTAAGATATTGCAATAGCTTTAATGTGAAAGAATTACCACATAAATATTTTCTTACATCTCGTCGATCATCATCTGTGCCACAGATAGATACATATTCGGATATAAAAGAATTATTAAAATCTTCATATACAGGTAGAGCATCTAACTTGTTGAAAGAAAGGTTTGGTTTAAAATTAAGAGGAAAAGATTTTTATATTCGTTCCATGGAGAAGGATGAATCAAAAGTATTACTTCTCTTGAGTGATTATATAGAGGAGCTATTGAACAATAGTATAGAAGAAAAAAGAAATTATATAGAATATTTGAAACAGGAGTTTACTAGCATAGAATCCCTTAGAGATGCTACATTGGTAGATGTTGGATATGCAGGAAGCATTCAGTATTATTTAATGAAAATGTTACATCAGCAATTAGAAGGTTGCTATATGCTAACGGAGTATAAAATAAAGCCAGCTGCAATTAACGGAATTTGTAGAAGCTTATATAGTTTGTGGACGGAGCCTGTGTTTGACCAAACGACATTATTTCTAGAGGCTATTACTGCTGCACCTCATGGCCAGGTAATAAAGTTTACAAAATCAGAAGGCAAAATGATGCCAGTATTGAAAAGCGAAGAAAATACAGCATATGAGAAAGCTGCAAAATGCCAAGAATATATTTATGAGTATGTAGAACAAATAGGAAAGGTTATGCAAAATATTAATCCTGTATTTAATCACCAATTAGCAATGAAAATGTATGGCGAGATTAAACGCCAAGGAATACTTAGTAATGATATGAAAGCATTCTTTTCTGTTAATGATGACTATTGTAATGATGGAAGTTGGGTTTATTCTGAAGAAGACCAAGAATGGAAATTGATTTAAAAATATTAAGGTAATATGATTACTACAGGCTATTCAAGTGTTGGAGGAAAATAATTATGATTATACCATTTGTATTTACTTTAGATACAGTAGGTGATGGATGTCAGTTGACTTGGGTATTTAATAAGGCTGTATCTTTTTCTAAAAATTATGAATGGCCTGTAATTGCACAGAAACAATATTTTGATCATTATTTAGAAGATACATCTGTTCAAAATGCAGAGTATTCTGATTATGATGTTCCACAACCAGAGTTCCTGAGTAAAATAACGTCAATTATTATTCCTGAAGAATTAGTAGAAAATTATATTTCAAAATTTCCTTCTCAAATAGATGCATATTTGAATTCTGTAAGGTATGAATGGAAAGAAATGACGGAATTTCTAATTGATGTAATTTATCAAGTAGAAAAAAAGTATGGTGAAAAAGTAGAAGCAATTATGTCAATGCGTTACTATAAGTTTTTGAATGAAGCTTGTATTAATTGTGGAGTGTCTACATTATATTATGAATGGGGACCGTTTCGGGCGCCAAATTATAGGAATACAGCATATTTGGATTTTAAAGGTCTACAAGGAAATGCTTCTATAAAAGAAAATTATATTTTGTTCAAGGAACAATTAGAGAAGCAAGAAATTCCAATACTTAATTCCAAAGAAATATTAAGCTTATTTCTAAAACGGGATAAGTTAAATTATTTATGGAAGAATGTAATTCCGGAGTATGAGATTGGAATTACAGCAGGTTACACAACGCCATGTGTTACCACACCGTATAATGCAATAACTTTGGACGAAATGGTTTACCGTAGTCGAAAAATATTTCAACCAAATGAAATAAGTATAAGATTGCATCCAGGTGATCCACTAAAAACACAGCCTTCATATGGACAAGTTGATAGTGGTGAGTTATTAGATTTTATTCTGAAGTCCAAAAGAATAGTGTGTAATGGTTCTAATATGGCGTATGAAGCTGCTTTGTATAATCGTCCAACTTATGATTTGGGGTGGTCTCAATTTTCGTTTATGGTGAATACCACATTAAATGGATTGGAAGATAAAGTACCAGATAAGCAAGTTTTAAGTTTTGTAGCTTTTGGCGCATTAATTCCATTTGAACTATTAAATAGTGTTGAATATCTACGTTTTCGCTTAAATAAACCAAGTCTTGTTGAAATATATTTATATCATTTAAGATATTATCTTGAGAGTTATGGTGCAAATTTGGATTTATTAAATAAATCGAATTTTATGGAACAATTATGTGAAATGAGATTACATTCGAAGGGTGTTCTTGATGTTAGTGCTGAATTTCAAAAATATTATAGCTTTTCATTAGATGAGATAAAGTATCAGAAAATGAAAAATGATTTTTTGAATTTGCAAGCTGAAAATCGAACCTATATGAATTTGTTGAAAGAGCAAAAATGTCATATGGAGGAACAAAATAAAAAAATTACAGAACTGCAAAATTTACTTAGATTATCTAATAATAGAATACAATTTATTGAGGACGAAAAAGAAAATGCGGAGAATAATTTAAAGGTTATGATGGATTCAAATATATATAAAGCCACTAAACCACTACGTATGACATTAGATACACTTAAAAAGATGTTCTAATTTTAAGATGAGGAGGAAAAGATGAAGGTTACAGCTT
>ULTM01028624.1_pt1 | contig 12224 bp, 8 predicted proteins | sample 1957641 | NCBI WGS metagenome assembly ULTM01 (sample SAMEA4835735, study PRJEB28245) | human gut metagenome | biome: gut microbiome; material: fecal sample | place: Denmark | collected 2008 | reverse complement strand
AGTTCATAGGCTTTCAGTTTGTTGATAAGGCCGATGCCTCTGCCTTCCTGACGCATGTACAGCAGGATGCCTCTGCCTTCTTTTTCGATCTGTGCCATGGCTGCGGCAAGCTGCTGACCGCAGTCGCAGCGGCGGGAACCAAATACGTCACCGGTCAGGCATTCGGAGTGTACACGGCACAGCAGGCTCTTGCCATCGCCGATGTCGCCTTTTACAAGTGCAACGTGGTGTTCGCCAGTCAGGTCGTTCACATAGCCGAAAATGCGGAATTCGCCGTATTTTGTGGGCATTTTTGCTTCCGCTTCCCGAATGACGTGTTTTTCATTGCGGCGGCAGTAGTTCTGTAAATCGTGGATGGTGATGAATTTCAGGTTGTATTTGTCAGCCAGTTCCCACAGGGAAGGGGTGCGCATCATGGTACCGTCGTCTGCCATGATTTCGCAGCACAGACCACACTGTTTCAGCCCAGCCAGACGCATGAGGTCAACGGTAGCTTCTGTGTGTCCTTCTCTGGTGAGGACACCGCCTCTGCGGGCAATGAGAGGGAACATGTGACCGGGACGACGGAAATCCTGGGGTTTTGCGTCGTCTTCCACGCATTTTCTTGCGGTGTAGCCGCGTTCCTCAGCGGAAATGCCTGTGGTGGTGTCCACATGGTCGATGGAAACGGTGAAGGCGGTGCAGTGGTTGTCTGTGTTGTCAGAAACCATCTGGGGCAGCATGAGCTTTTTGCCCAGTTCTTCACTCATGGGCATGCAGATAAGCCCTTTGCCGTGGGTTGCCATAAAGTTTACGTTTTCTGTGGTGGCAAATTCTGCCGCACAGATGAGATCCCCTTCGTTTTCTCTGTCGGGGTCGTCAGTGACCAGAATCATGCGACCCTGACGCAGTTCTTCCAATGCTTCTTCAATGGTATTATATGCACGCATAACGTAATCCTCCTATGTTTAAAATCCGTTTTCCCGGAGGAAATCCATGGTCAGTGTGGATTTCTTGGGAGTGGGTTCTGTGTTCTTTGCTAAAAATTTCTGAATGTATTTGCCGATGACGTCTGTTTCCAGATTGCAGGCATAGCCTTTGGGACGGTCTAAAAGGGCTGTGTGTCCGCCAGTGTGGGGAATGATGCCCACCCGAAAACTGTCTTTGCCTACATCCATCACCGTCAGGCTGGTGCCGTCAATGGCGATGGAGCCTTTTTCCACAATGCCCGAAAGGATTTCCGGGTCTGCGCCGATGGTGAGGACAACGGCTTGTCCCTCCGGTTTCTGGGAAAGGACAGTGCCTTGCCCGTCAATGTGCCCTGTGACCATATGCCCGCCAAAACGCCCGTCTGCTGCCATGGCTCTCTCCAGATGTACCACGCTGCCCCGTTTCAGGTTTCCCAGATTGGTACGGCGCAGGCTTTCCGCCATGACAAAGGCTGTAAAGCCGTCTTTTTCCAGTTTCGTCACCGTCAGACAGGTACCGTTGACGGCAATGCTGTCCCCCAGCTTTGTGCCGCCCAGTACGGTGGTTGCAGCAATTTGCAGCTCGCCGCCGTCTTTGGTGAGGGAAACACCCCGAATGGTGCCCAGTTCCTCAATGATGCCTGTGAACATTTACTTCGCCTCCTGTTTCGGGAAATCATAAACGCAGAGTACATCGTTTCCGAAGGTCTGTACTTCTGCCAGATGCAGGTCAGCAGCTTCCGATGGAAGGAGAACCCCGCCTCCTGCAATGGGTGATTTTGCTGCTGCGCCCCCAAATACTTTTGCTCCCATGTATACATACGCCCGTTGTATCAGTCCTGCTTCCAGAAAAGCGCCATTCAGTGTGGCGCCGCCTTCCAGCAGGATACCGCTGATCTGTTTTTCTCCCAGTTTGTCCATGAGGGCAGGGAGAGGAACTTTTTCTCCGTCAAAGACCAGCACTTCCGCCCCTTTTGCTGTCAGTGCTGCCTGTTTTTCCTCGTCCTTGGAACAGGTAGCTACAAGAAGGGGAATGTCCGTTGCGGTCTGTACCAATTTGCGGTCCAGTGGAATTTGCAGTTTGCTGTCGCAAATGATGCGGATGGGATTTCGTCCATCATCTCCCAGCCGACAGTTCAGCATGGGGTCGTCTGCCAGCACCGTGCCGATGCCTGCCAGAATGGCTGGATACTGCCGCCGCAGTTGGTGTACATGATGGCGGCTTTCCTCGTTGGTGATCCACTGAGATGCGCCGGTGACGGTGGCGATTTTCCCGTCGGCAGTCATGGCGTATTTCATTGCCACATAAGGCCGTTTTGTGGTGATGTAGTGAAAGAAAGGGACGTTGAGGGCGTCACATTCCTCCCGCAGGAAATCTTCCTCCACCTCAACACCTGCCCCTCTCAAAATAGCTGCCCCTTTGCCAGCTACCTTGGGGTTGGGGTCACGGGAACCGATGACCACTTTGGCAATGCCTGCTTCCAGAAGAGCTTCTGTGCAGGGGGGTGTCTTGCCGTAGTGACAGCAGGGCTCCAAAGTCACATAGATGGTAGCACCTTCAGGGCAGGTGCGGCAGTTTGCCAGAGCGTTCCGCTCTGCGTGGAGTCCGCCAAAACGTGCATGCCAGCCTTCGCCGATGATTTCCCCGTCCTTGACAATGACCGCGCCTACCAGTGGGTTAGGGTCAACGGCGCCGATGCCGTTTTTGGCAAGGGCCATGGCTCGCCGCATAAAATCCTGTTTTTCCATTTCCTCCACTTCCTTTTTCGCAAAAAAATAACCCTGAACAGACGGGAAACCGTCCACTCAGGGCTCATAAATCCATAGAAAATAAGCATATGCAAAAAACAAAGGGCATCACAAATACACCCGTTTTCGGCATACACAAAAGAACAGAACAAAAACAGATGCTTCTGTCTTGTGCTGTCATGATCTTCTTCCATCCAGACTATACTGTCGGTTTTGGAATCTCACCAAATCCTGACTTGAACCTATGCCAAGTCCTGCGCATCGCTGCGCTCGCGGACTATACCGCCGATCGGGAATTTCACCCTGCCCTGAAGATACTGCCGTATGTAGTTGACGCATTTATCATAGACCCACGTTAAGAAAAAAACAAGCCCCTTTTTTGAAAAAAATTGCATGGATTTGCATATAAAATTTCGTTATATTTGCATAATGACAGGAAAATGCAAATACAGACTGCCCAAAAAACAGAAAGGGCGTTTCCGGGAAAAAAGAGGGAGAAATCAGGGACTTTGGGGCAAAATAACAGGGGAAAAAAGAAAATTGCAATTTGTATGAATTTTTCTCTTGCCTTTTGTGCAAAAGTATGGTAGAGTCATTGTAATAAAAGGGAGTAGCTTGTGCGGCAGGCCGCAGCGTCAGCGTTCGTCATCTCGGTGCTATCACCCGGGCGCGACTAAAAGAAAATTTTCTTGAAAAGCAAGACTTTTATTGCATAACGAGAGGATTCGGTGCAATAAAAGTCTTTTTTATTTGCACGGGACACAGAGAAAGGGGAATTTCTATGGACAAACAATGGAAATTATCGCAGGAAGAACTCCTGCAGGAGATGAACAGCTCCATGAACGGGCTGACAGCGGAAGAAGCCAAAAAACGGCTGGAACAGTACGGCTACAACAAATTGCAGGAAGGCAAGCGCAAAGGTGTTTTGCAGGTATTTGCAGAACAGTTTGCTGACCTGTTGGTTGTGATTTTGATTATCGCAGCCATCATTTCCGCTCTGACAGGCGGTGTGGAAGGCACCATCGTTATTCTGGCAGTGCTCATCCTCAATGCCATTTTGGGTACAGTGCAGCATTTCAAAGCCCAGAAATCTCTGGACAGCTTGAAAGCCATGGCAGCACCCAATGCTCGCGTCATTCGTGATGGTCAGAAAATGGAAGTGCCTGCGGCAGAACTGGTGCCCGGCGACATCCTGCTGCTGGAAGCAGGGGACGTGACCGCAGCAGACGGCCGTGTATTGCAGAACTTCTCCTTGCAGGTCAGCGAAAGCGCACTGACAGGGGAATCTGAAAACGTAAATAAAATCGACACACCCATTGATCAGGATGAACTGCCTTTGGGTGACAGATTGAATATGGTATACAGCAGCTCTCTGGTGTCCTACGGCCGTGCGGTGGTACTGGTTACCGGCACAGGGATGCAGACAGAAATCGGTAAAATTGCTGATTTGATGGAATCCGCTCAGGAAAAGGCAACACCCCTTCAGCGCAGTCTGGACGATTTCTCCAAGAAACTGTCCATCATCATCATGGTGATCTGTGCCATCGTCTTTGGTCTGGGTGTATGGCGTAACATGGGTCTGGCAGAATCCCTGATGTTTGCCGTGGCTCTGGCAGTTGCGGCCATTCCCGAAGCTCTCAGCTCCATCGTGACCATTGGTCTGGCCATCGGTACGCAGAAAATGGCAAAAGAAAACGCCATCATCAAAAACCTCCGTGCCGTGGAAGGTCTGGGCTGTGTATCCGTTATCTGTTCCGATAAAACAGGTACTTTGACACAGAACCGCATGACTGTAAAGAAAGCTTATGCCAATGGCAAAGTTTGGGAGCCCGAAGAAGCCAAAGGCAATGATAAAGCTATGGGCGGTCTGGTGGCAGAAAGTGTATTGTGTAATGACGGCGCCATCAACGGCGAAACAGCAGTGGGCGACCCTACGGAAACCGCTTTGCTGTCCTTCTGCCGTACCATTGGCGGCGATGAAAATAAAGTCAGAGAAGAATTCCCTCGTTTGCAGGAAATTCCCTTTGACTCCGACAGAAAACTCATGTCTACTCTGCATTTCAGAAACGAACGCTATGAAATGCTCATCAAAGGTGCCCCTGACGTGCTGCTGGCAAGATGTACTTCTGTGGAACAGAACGGCGAAGTCCTGCCTTTGACAGACGAAATCCGCAGTGCCATTGTAGACCAAAACAGAGACTTCTCCTCTCAGGGCCTGCGTGTACTGGCATTTGCCAAAAAGGTTCTTTCTGAAAACCGCCCTCTGACACTGGAGGACGAAAACGATCTGATCTTCACTGGTTTGATTGCTATGATGGACCCTCCTCGTGTGGAATCCGCGCCTGCTGTTGCGGACTGTCGCAGAGCTGGTATCCGTCCTGTTATGATTACCGGTGACCATAAGATCACTGCTTCTGCCATCGCAAGAGAAATCGGTATCCTCCAGGATGGGGACAGAGCCGTAGAAGGCAGCGAGCTGGAAAAAATGACAGACGAAGAACTTCGCAACGAAGTAGAACATATTTCCGTTTATGCCCGTGTATCTCCAGAGCATAAAATCCGTATTGTAAGAGCATGGCAGGATAGAGGTCATGTGGCAGCTATGACAGGTGACGGCGTCAACGACGCTCCCGCACTGAAACAGGCTGATATCGGTATTGCCATGGGTATCACCGGTACAGAAGTATCCAAGGACGCAGCGTCCATGATTTTGACAGACGATAACTTCGCAACCATCGTTAAAGCCGTAGCCAACGGCAGAAACGTATACACCAACATCAAGAACTCCATCCAGTTCCTGCTTTCTGGTAACCTGGCTGGTATTCTGGTGGTTATGATCACATCTCTGTTTGGCCTGCCTCTGCCTTTCACGGCAGTACAGCTGCTGTTCATCAACCTGCTGACAGACAGCTTGCCTGCACTGGCAGTAAACATGGAAAAACCCACTGGCGACCTGCTGAACCAGAAACCCAGAAGCCCCAAAGAAGGCATTCTGACAAAAGACTTCTTGCAGACACTGGGTATCCAGGGTGCTCTCATTGCAGTGGCAACCATGGTTGCTTTCTATCTGGGTATGCAGATCAACAACGGCATGGCTTGTACCATGGCTTTCGCAACACTTTGTATGGCACGTCTGTTCCACGGCTTCAACTGCCGCGGTTCCCGTTCCATCTTCCGTCTGCCTTCCAATCCTTACAGCGTAGGTGCTTTCTTCGTAGGCACACTGCTGCTGATGCTGGTACTGTTTGTGCCTGCACTCCATGGATTGTTTGACATCGACAACGCTCTGACACTGACAAACATCGGTCAGATCGTAGGTCTGGCATTTGCGCCTACCCTGCTGATCCAGCTGTCCAGAATCGTCAGAGGCAAATAAGCTTACGTTATCCTGTGGGGTTATGTGCAGTATAACCCCATAGCGATTTTTGATTCCCCCGTATTTCCCTCCCAAAACAATACGGGGTATTTTTTTGTAACCCTGTAAAAATGGCCTGAAAGGAGAAATATATGTGCAGATTTCCCCTGCTTTGTAAGATCATCCATACCACCCATGTGGAACACTTTGCCCTCGGTTATGTGGCAGTTTTGCTGCTGGTTGCCCTTGGTGTCTGGCAGGTAGAACCGGACATTACCACCTTTTCCGATGGCTTATGGTATTGCTTTGCCGCATCTACCACCATCGGTTTTGGGGATATTGTGGCGGTAACGGCTGTGGGGCGTATCCTGACGGTGATACTGGTGCTTTACGGTATTTTTGTCATTGCCCTCATTCCCGGTGTTGTAGTCAATTACTTTGTGGAGTTCAACAAGATTCGCTATAACGAAAGTCTGCTGATGTTCATGGATCGTCTGGAACATCTGGATACCTTGTCCAAAGAAGAACTCCGGGAGATTTCCCAAAATATCCGCAATTTCCGAGGAAAATAAAAAAACAGAGCATTTCTTTTTGGAGAAATGCTCTGTTTTTATTTGCGGGCAAGTTCTTTTGTTTTGAATATCAGAGTGTTGCTTGCCACCTGACTGTATAAGGATCGCAGATGCCCGCTGTTGCGCATGTATTGGGTCAGTACATAAGTCAGGTCTTTGTCCCTAAAATCCCGGTGAAGGGCAACGGAAGGCGTTGTGGGCTGAGGCGGGAAGATTTCTTTTTGCAGCTGCATGGTCAAATCCATGAGGGCTGGATATTCGTCCTGTTCCGCCGAGCCTGTCTGCATGAGGTATGCTGTCTGTTCCAGTTCGGAGAATGTTTTCCAGAGGGTCACCAGCAGCTCATGATACACCGTACCCGTTTCTCCCGGCAGTTCTTTCTGTATGTATTCCCTGCATTGGGCGTAGATCATATGGAACTCTGTCAGCAGTTCATTGTACTCATGTAAATCCACGTTTTGTGACAAACTCCGTCTGGCAATTTCCCAGTAGGAAGCGTGGAGCTGGAAGAGCCTGCGCAGGTTCAGGGCAAACTGCTTTTCTTTTGTGGTAGGGAAGAAAAACAGGTTGATGACGGAAACCAGCAGTACCGCCGTGATAACATAGGCAATACGCAGCCAGATCAATGTATTGTCCTGCATGGACATGGACGCCAGAATCAAGGCAAAACTGGTGGAGAAAATGGGCTGCACCCATGTGCCGGGGGTGGAGCAGTACATGAAGAACATCATGAGAAAGGCAAAGGCAAACTGCATGGGTACCGTCGGCAGAAAAGGCTCTGCCAGCGCCACCAGAAGGCAGCCCAAAGCCGTACCGATGGGGCGGGTCACCAGACGATGCTCACTGTCCTCAAAGCTGGGCTGGAGCAGCAAAAATGCGTTCAGAGGGAACCAGTATACATGGTTTGCGTGGGAAATAGCCATGGCACCGCAGCTGATGGTCAGCACCACAGAAAGACGCAGAGCAAACCGTGTTTCGATGGAATGGCGGGAAATACGCCGCCGGAATTTCAGCCATGTTTCCTGCCAGTCCACGCCGAACCATTGGAGATTCTGCTTCTTTGTGGCAGGGTAGGCATGGCAAATCAGTATGGGCATGTGCAGACAGCTTCGGTAAAAGATGCGCACCCGTCCTTCGGGTATTTCTCTTTGCTGCAAAAGATCGCGGGCTTTTGCAATGAGTTCCGTATTGTCTGTTTCGTTGAGAGTCTGAGAGGCTTCTTCTGCCAGCTCCGCCACCTCTGTTAGACGAGGCAGAGCATTTTGCTGGACTTCATCCTGCTGCCAGGCTTTGTCTCGAACAAGATAAAAACTCCGCTGGAACATGACCGCCAGCATATCGAAGCATTTTTTGCCGTGGTCGCCTTTCTGGAACACCGTCTGCATCTGATATGCCATGCGGTGGTAAGTGTCTTCTAATTTGTAAAGTTCTTTGGAAAAATCGTCGTCTGTTTCCCCGTCAGCAATGCGGGTAAGCATTTGAGAAAGCTGTTTCAGGCCGGTGTGCAGTGTCTGAACCGTAGGTTTTGCCTGCTTTTTGCCTCGCTGCAAATAGGGATACAGCTTCAGTACGATGGCCAGGAATACCCAGCAAACCAGTACCACTTCCAGCTGTACGGCGAAATCTTTTGGTTCCGGCGGCATGAATTGCAGGAATACGAATATCATGGCACTGGCAAAGTAGCCTTTTGACACAAATTGTGAAGATTGCAGGAAAACCAACGCAAAGGGAATGGTGAAATTCAAGAGCAGAGAAAGGGGCGTATCCAACGTGGCGATCATGGCAAAAAGAGCAAGAGCTTCGCAGATGACCAGCTGACGGAAAAGATACCCCCAGGAGTTGTATCGGGCATGGCGGATCTGGAACAGCACCGTCATGATGGAAGCGGTCATAACAAATTGCAGGTCAAAAAACACTGCCACCAGCAGGAAAGATGCGCCGAAAAAAAGCACCACCGGCAGTGCACCCCGTCTGTTGGGCCGAAATTTGGGCAGATATTTTTTGATTTTTTCCATGGATACACCTCCTTTTTTCTTTCGTGTTAAGATTTTGTATATTTTTTATCATGGCACAGTTTGGCGGTGTTGAAAATACGGTGGGAAATTTTTCGGTTTTTTGTGTGGGATGACAGCGGAAAAATCCTTATGTTACAGATATTACGATTTGTTTAAGGCTTTCTTACGAATGGCGGAAAGTAGTTGTTTCTTAAGGAAAAACAGAGTACAGTAGCATTAGAAGAGGATAAAAATTCCATGAAAAGTTTTTCATATGGGGGTGTAATTATGAAGAAGAAACATGTGATTACCATTACAGCTGCGCTGGCGGCTTCCATGGCTATGAGCGTCACCGCTTTCGGTGCGCCCACAGACATTCAGGGACACTGGGCACAGAATACCATCAATAAGTGGGTGGATAAAGGAGACATCAGCGGCTATCCTGACGGTACTTTCCGCCCCAACAACATGATTACCAGAGCGGAGTTTGTAGTGCTGGTCAATAACGCCATGGGATACAGCAAGAGCGGCTATGCTTATTTCTCTGACGTACCCAACCATTACTGGGGCAAAAATGCCATCCAGACAGGTGTGGCGGCAGGCTATATTTCCGGCGACGGCGACGGTACTTTCCGTCCCAATGACCCTGTCACCAGACAGGAAGCGGCGGCGATGATCTCTCGTATTCTGGGTTTGAAACAGAATGACAGCCGGGCATATCGTTATACCGATTCCTACGCCATTTCCAATTGGGCAAAAGGCGTAGTAGGCGCTGTCAGTGAAGCAGGCATTATGGCAGGCTATCCCGATGGCTCTTTCGGGCCAAACAAAGTGCTCACAAGAGCGGAAGCCGTTCTGGCACTGGATAAGACCATGAACTATAAGCCTGGCGACAAGGAAGAAGATAAAGAAGAAACCAAAAAAGAAGATATGCTCCTGACCCAGTCCAAACTGGAAGATACAACTGTTACAGGTGACCTGACCATTTCCGACCGCCTGGGCACAAAGACCATCACACTGGAAGATGTGACTGTCAAAGGCAAACTCATTGTGGATGGCGGCGGCGAAATCATCCTGAAAGACTGTAACATCAAAGAAATGGTTATGGATCAGAAGGATACTGCAGTGAAAGCCAGCGGCAAGACCACTGTGGAAAAAACCACATTTAAGAAAATCGGTAAACTCAACGGCGGCGATTATACAGATGTTGTAGTGGATAAAGAACTGTCCGGCTCCATTACCATCGACGCAAAAGTACGCAACCTGACACTGGATGCGGAAACCGATCTGAAACTGGGTTCTGACGCCAGAATCAAAAATATGGAAATCACCAAAAACGCCGATAAGGCTACCATCGACTTCTCCAAAGCAAAAGTAGAAGATATGGTGGTAAAAGATAAGATCAGCATCCGCGGCAGCGGTGACATCGATACCATGACTGTTTATGTCAGCGATGTAAATACCAGCATCCGCCCTGATACAGTGAAAACAAAGGACGGCGCAAGCAAGCCCAATTATATCGATGATAATGACGATTGGTATAAACCCAGCCGTTACCGCAATGTGACTGTGGATAGAGATTACAGCGGTGGCACTTACCGCAACGCCACTGTGACAAAATCCGATATTACAGCGAAAAACATGACAGTACGGGAAAATCTCTATATTGACAGCGATGTGAAAGACGGCAGTGTCACATTGGAAGGCATGACCGTTTATGGCAATGTTTATGTAAAAGGCGGCGGTGAAAACTCCGTATACTTCAAAGACTGCAAGATCAGCGGACATATTTATGCTGAAAAAACATATGACAAATATCCTGTTGGTCTGAAGCTGGACAACAAAACCGCACAGGCGTTGAAAGGGAATCTGTATATCCGTGGCAACGGTGCGGATGTGATGGGCTTGGAAAGCGGCAACGGCACATATCTGAAACGGATCGTTGTGGAAACAAGCAATCCTGTGGAATTGACCGATTTGCAGGCAGAACGTGTGGATATTACCGCTGCTAATGCGGCTGTGAAGATTCCGGCACCAACTGTCGTGAAAGAACTCTATGTGACCGATAAAGGAAACGGTAAAATTGAGTTGAGCGGCACCATTGGCAAATTGCAGGCGGATAATGCCATTACTGTCAAGGGCAGTGGCCGTATTGATGAAAAATCCGGAAAAGTTGAAGTGACAGAAGATGTGAAGATTGGTGTAACCAGTGTGACACTGGATAAAACCGATCTGACACTGGATGTGAACGGTACAGCAAAACTGAATGCAACCGTAAAACCCGATGACGCTACTACCAAGACTGTAACTTGGAAGAGCGATAATGAAGGTGTAGCAATTGTTGATAATAGCGGCAATGTGACTGCAAAAGCGGCAGGCACAGCTACCATCACTGCAACGGTTGATGGCAAGAGTGCAAGCTGTAAAGTGACTGTGAATGGACAGACAACAACTGTACCTGTACAGAGCGTAGGACTGAACACCAATAAAGTGGAACTTTCCGTAGGGGAAGAAAATAAACTGGTGGCAACTGTGACACCGGAAGCAGCCACAAATAAAGAAGTGACATGGGCTAGCAGCACCCCGGAAGTAGCAACGGTAGATCAGGACGGTAAAGTGGTTGCACAGAAACCCGGTAATGCAACCATCACAGTAACCACAAAAGACGGCAATAAAACAGCTACATGTGAAGTTACCGTAAAAGAAACACCCGTAGCAGTAACAGGCGTAGGACTGAACACCAATAAAGTGGAACTTTCCGTAGGGGAAGAAAATAAACTGGTGGCAACTGTGACACCGGAAGCAGCTGCTAATAGAGACGTGACATGGAATAGCAGCAAACCAGCAGTGGCAACAGTAGACAGCACTGGTAAAGTGGTTGCACAGGCACCTGGTACCACAACGATTACAGTGACCACAGTAGATGGCAATAAAACAGCCACATGTGAAGTTACCGTCAAAGAAACACCCGTAGCAGTGACAGGCGTAGGACTGAACACCAATGATCTGAAACTTTCCGCAGGGGAAGCGAATACACTGGTTGCAACAGTGACACCGAAAACCGCAACAAATCCCAAAGTAAAATGGAGCAGTAATAATCTGGCAGTAGCAACAGTAGATAACAATGGTAAAGTGGTTGCACAGGCACCTGGCACTGCGACGATTACAGTCACCACAGAAGATGGCAACAAAACAGTAACTTGCAAAGTAACTGTATTGTCTGTGAATAAAGAAAAACTGGCTGCCCTGATGCAGGAGGGCAATAACCTGCTGGCAACACCGACTTCTACTGACGGCAGCAATATCTCTCCTAATCAGAAATGGGTGACAGAAGTGCAGAAAAATGCTTTGAAGGCAGCAGTGGATACCGCGAAAGCAGTTTATGACAAACAGAATGCGGATCAGAACACGATTGATGCTGAATATCTCAAATTACAAAAAGCCATCACCACATTCAAAGCAGCCATGAAACCCGGCACCATGCCCAATACACCAATGTCACTGTCCTTCTGGGATCTTTGGTAATATTTGACATCACATGATACTTTATTTCGGCGGCAGGCAACTGCCGCCGTTTTTCCGTCCCAACAAAAAAACATCCCCTCTG
>ULTM01025227.1_pt1 | contig 12226 bp, 6 predicted proteins | sample 1957641 | NCBI WGS metagenome assembly ULTM01 (sample SAMEA4835735, study PRJEB28245) | human gut metagenome | biome: gut microbiome; material: fecal sample | place: Denmark | collected 2008 | reverse complement strand
GAAGGAATTTTTCAGCCTCAATGTCAGCAAAGCTCAATTGGCCATTGAACAGCTCTTCCATAGAACATCTAGATTATGAACGGCATCGTGTTAGTATTTTACTATTGCATTGGCAAAAAAACAGCACATTCTGGCGTCGTTAAGAAAAGCCGAACAGAACATTTTTGTTCCATCCGGCTTGGCACGGGGGTTTTTGAAGAGCTTCCTTATATAAAGTCTAAAGGTAATACCAAAAATCCCACTTCTAGCCTATGTACAAAGAAGCGGGATTTTAGGTTATATGCCTCTTCTTAACTTATCTGCATAACGCCTACGTTTTTCTTCGGTAGGAGCCCAACAAGAACAAATTGGTCCTATGGCGTAGCTAGCCGAGGTGATCCCCAGAGAACGGGACTCAGATGTAACTTTATTAAAAATTCAGGTTAGGCACAAAATAAACTTCACGGTTAGAAAATGCAGACAAAAAAAATCTATATTTTAACGATGTCGATCAGGAATTTACTTTGTTAAGCGTGAGTTTAACCTTACTATACAAATCGGAATGCAACAAAATAGAAGAGCCTTGTAACACTCTTGTTGCCCCACTATCTCTTTGTACATTTGCGCATGCTCAGGAGTAATGTAGCTATTCCCCGTTATATCAATCCCTCGCAGACGGGACTTTGTTTCATCGATAAACGATTGGTAATCTTGATCAGATACAGCAGTCGACCAACTCTGTAAATTAAATATCCAAAAATGATCCAATATTTTTCTGTACTCTTCCCGCTTATCAACTGGAATTTTTAGCAGTAGTTTATAACATATATCCATAATCTTAAATACGTCAAAAATTCGCTTTGACGTCTTCAGATCCTTCATTATGGAATTCGGACGTTGCCGATAGAAATGCATAGCTTCTTTTACCATCGTAATTCTATTCGACAAAGTAGTACTTAAGAATGTAAATGGGACATCTTCTATAAATAAATTCTCTGGGAAATGCAGGCAATTATTTCTAATAAATTCAGTTTTATATACTTTATTCCAACATGCACAAGCATAAATAATGTCTTGTTTCTCTGAAATTGTTGTTAGTAAAGTATTCCCGGAATGGAAGCTCCACCAAGAAACCCACTCTTCCCGTTTAATACCAGTATCTGGATAAGTATAAAGTACATTACCAACAGCAATATCGGCATCTTCCCTTAATGCAGCCTTGTATAGCTTTTCATAAAAATCTGCAGAAACCCAATCATCACTATCTAGAAAAGCTACGTGAGTGTTTTTTACCGCTCTTAAACCGTGATTACGGCTATACGCCAATCCTCGATTTCGATCGTTAACGATGATTTCTATCCTGTTATCTCCATTTGCCATCTCACGAACAATATCCATGCTATTATCACTGCCGTGATCATCTACAACAATAATTTGAAGTTCTTGCAAATTACTTGACAAAATACTGTTCAAGCATTGCCTAACAAACGGGGAAACATTATAAACTGGGACGATAACAGATACTCCGGGACGCAACTTTTTAAGTTCGTTCATTTATAAAGACACCTCAAATTGATTGAATACAATTAATAATTGGCTCATTCAAAAATCAGCCATCCGCCATCACCAAATAAATATCTCCCTGTCTCGTATAGTCATTTGGTGAGAAATTATATTGAACGATTGTCGATTTCGATATTTACACCAAGAAAACAATTATCTTGTTATACATTGAAGCTTAAGAATTGGAATTAAACGGAAAAGCCTAAACTGATATCCATCAGTTAAAACACGCCGTTCTAATACTGGAATCCCAAGAACATACCAACGCTTCTTCCAAGATCGATTTTTAACACGCGCAATAGGGATACTCCCAAAAAACCAACGAGTATTCTCACCCATCGTTACTTTACGCACCAATCTCTCTAATAATGGGTTGTTAGAGGATACTTCCTCTTCCCAACATTGCATGCAAGGTGCCCATTTCTTTGAAGCAGCATCCGAGGCATGTTGAATCACCGAAAAATACTTCCGGTCTTCGAGTCTTGGAAGTTTACAAAACAGATTAATCCATCGAACAATCGATTGAACATTAGCTATAGCAGTTTGACCTCCAAGAATACTTTGAAGCTCATCCGCAAAATCTAAAATCCCTTTTTCCATCATGGGATAAATTTGATTACGGATCGACTCATTATAATGTGAAGGATTAAACTGTACTTTTTCTTTTGTGATGTAAAATACCCCCGGATTTGGAGCTGTCATAACCCATTCCATTAGATTCCAGTTTTCAATTTGATGCTTTCTTTCACTTTGAAACGTTTCGCAGGGGCACGCACGAGAGTCATCAGTAGATATATCTTGAGGAATAACCCAATACAGTCCTTCAATTTGAGCCTTAAGCAGAAATTGCGTCAATAGCTTTTGACTAGAAAAGTTTATAGTACAACTATCTACAACGGCTATTCGTCCGCTTAACTGACTCAATCCCGATTTTTGTAGATAATCGCAATAATCTTTAATTACTTCGTCGATGTGTTCTCTAACATTGTCGAATTTAGTTCGCAGGATTTTTTTACGCTCAGCTTCAGAATCTATGATTACAGACTGCCAGTTATCTGATAGCCATCCTTTATTTATGAAGGTATCTACCAATGTTTCAAAATCTGTATCCTTAAAACTGGCCTCATCAGAATCAAGAGCATTTCTAGCTGCACACATTGCTCGCACGTACCGAGGTGCATAAATGTACTGGCATGGTATCGCCGGGCAAAATAATTCGAACAGTTTTGTTAATATATAACCATCTCTACCAACAAAAAGCACTTTTTTAAACTTATGTTTTTGTGCAATTTTTGTTATCCAAGATACAAACCCTGTTGTAGAGGGGCCAGCAAACATAAACCCAAATTTTGACCAATATGAAACCTCATCGTTGATTAGAGGCCATTGTGGTAAAATATCCCTTCTAGAAACTTCATTCAAATCGTTTACGTTATTTATGAATCGTCCTACCGGATTTAAACTATTGAATTTTGCATTAATTACTCCAACCATAAGATGGCTTGCTAGCGAATCATCTTCAGATAATTGCCTAAAAATACGCTGATCGTCTGAAATTAAAGTTTTCAATGACCGCTCATAAAGAAAACTGTTAATACCATATTCTAACGGTTTTTTAGCATCTGACCATTCATTATCGCCTATGTGAAGTAATTCAGAAGGTTTAACTTTGTGAATTTCTAGAATTTTTGCATATAGCCCTCCTTCCCCCTTTGTATCCCCCATTTCTGAAGATACATAAAGTCCTTCCCAACCATCATAACCCTCGCGACGAAGAACAACTTCAATAAAATCCTTCGGCAAGTACATGTCAGAAATAATCAACAACCTGCGACCAGTTTTCCGACAGTAGTCCCAAACTTTTTTTATGGTTGGATTTACGCAAAGAACGGAACGTTCGACATCCAATTCCATTTTCATGCTTGCACGATTTAAATTCCTTTGAGAATAAATCTCCTCAAAAGTAACCTCTCTTCCTTGAGCAAGCTTTCGTGCAAGTTCTTCGGCCTCAATGCGTTCACGAGCAAAACCTACTTGATTTAAGTTTTGCTCTACAAGTCGAAACACGTCATGAGGTTCAGCAACTTTTCGAATAAGCAATGTATCAAAAACATCAAAGCTTATCACTGCATGCTTATCAATATTTTCCTTAAGAGAAGAAGGAATCGAAATATCCATTTGTATAAAAATTGAATTTGTTAAATCAAAAAGTATTGAATATGAAATTTACCACTAGTTGTTGCATGTTCGGAACACTCAAGTTACGTGCGAACCAGGTAGCAACACCAATATAAAAGTTGCGGAACAAAATATCGGTTGCAAAGCAATAAACTGCTTCATTAAGTTCTTCCTGCTTGAACGCGCGATCATCAGGATCGGCAATGACAATTCCACCTTGACTTTCCTTTACATAATGGGAAAAACCACAAGTAGCTGTCGCAATAACAGGAGTGCCAGTTGCTAGCGCCTCTACAATGACAGTTCCTGTGTTCTCACACCGAGCTGGATGAATAAGAACATCGGCGGCTGCGATCAGCATCGAGGCATCAGGGATGCCGTGCGTAAAAATCACGTTCTGTTTTATCTTCAACTCGGCAGCTAGAGCCAAGAAAGGGGTTTCTTCGTCTTTTCCAACGACCACAAGCTTGCAGTTCCTTCTAATATCCTCAGGTAGATCTGCAATGGAACGGATGGAGCGATCGACGCCCTTCCGCTTGAAGTCGCTTCCAACCTGCAGAAACAGAAAGTCATGGTCTGCAACGCCCCAAGCATGGCGACACTGAGTTAATTCCTCCTTGCTGTATCGACCATAGCGACAATTTGGACTAATGCCTGGCGGTAGCATCAGACAACGGCTTTCCTCAACCTTGTAGAACTTTTCATATTCCTTGCGTTGGTGCTCGTCGAGAAACAAGATTCGAGTCTTGCTGTTTGGCCCGAAAACCGCCCGTTCATAATCAAGGTATGTCCTGCTTCGAGGGGTCATTTTGTACAGAAGACCGCTTAGACCATGATGCTGTTCAACAATGTCGGCATAGCAGACGTCGGCAGCGAAGTACACGTCTAGATACGGCATACGATTGAAGCCGATGACAATATCTGGTTGCTCAGCGTCTATGTAGTCCTTCAGAGAGCGCACAAAAGATCTAGCCCGCCCATGATTTGTCATTTTCTTGGATGAAAACAATCGAACATGGTGGCTTCGCGGCACTTCTCCATCCCAACGTTCAGCACAGATCGTGACCTGATGCCCATGAGAAACAAGAGCATCCGCAATCTTCATCATGTCCCGAGACAAGCCGCCATAGGGAAAGTAACGAAATAAAGCGCAAACAATTTTCATGGCTACATCCCGCATAACCAATGGTTCTTGGCAACGTGCGGAATACACGAGCCGTTGTCAAAATAAGGAAGCGAACCGATGTTGATGTACAGCCGCGAAGTGCGCGGGTTGCTGGTCGAGACTGGGTTGACGGTCGGACTACGACGCGCAACCGAGGCAAGCGGAACGTTCAAGACGAAGTACTTCGCCTTGAAGTTGGGATTGAACTGCTTGGTGAGAATCGGGAGAGAGCCGATGCACCAGGCGTGCATGTTCCCGAATTGGACTGCGTGAAAACCGAGCGGAGTTCGGTTCTCCTTAAGATACAAACGCAGTGCCTTCGGAGACGAAAGGTACTGCATTGTCATAACGAAGAAACCCCAAACGGGGATTCTGGAGCGATATGTTCGTGCGCGTCAAAACTCTTGCAGAGAGGTGCAAGTAACGCTGAAGTTATTGAGGCAGGTGATTTATGTAATCGCCAGAGGGGGGGGGGTAAAAGTATCATAGCTTCACTCGATCGATCGATATCATGTACAGCATGTTCGAACTGTACAGCATGTTCGAACTTCTTGACGGTCGTCTTATCGCTTGGCCGTCATTCTATCAGAAGGGAAGCTCCCTATGCCTCCATTTTCGGGGTTTTGTTAACGGTCAGGCATTCTGAGACTCAAAGCCCTACTTTGATGAGACCCACTACCCCTGGTGGTGAAATCAGATGCCCACAGAAAAATGAGACCGGATACTTCGAATGCCCGAGACTCCATAACTCAGCCGAAACGATACCAGAGCCCTAGGCAGATACTAAACACAATTACCCGTGAGATCGATTACCACGTTGCCTCAAAACAAGATAACAACTCGTGATACGCAATAACATCGTTCGGCGTATTAGATACCAACATCACTGATACTACTTTCAATCGCTCTGGGAGACAGAATAACCTCACAAGAGAGCGAATGCCAAAGGGAGATGAGTTTTGATACCTACGCCACCGAGACTTATAACCCACATTTTTCTATGCTACCAACGGAGTGAGACTGGATAACAGAGGGGAGATTCACAATACCCACCGCTATCGGGATCGGCCATTCTCTTTTGGGGAAGAGGTGTCTTCACCACTTTTGTCCATCAAGGAGAGGCTTATGCCGAAATCGAAAATCTCCAAACCTGAAGTAAAACAGCCGCGCGTTGTTTTGCGTTCTAGCGCCGCTGAAATTCTATCGGCCTACGATAAGCACATCTACTCCGTAGAGCAGGCCCTGCAGATGCTCGGAGTATCCCGCCCTACGTTCTTCCGTCGTCTGAAAGCTTGGCGCGATACAGGCAGGGTTCCGCCTCACGGGAACAATGGCCACACCCCATCCAACAAAATTTCGGATGAAACGCGCCAACGGGTCATCCAGCTCGTTCAAACCAAGTACCCGGACTTCCAGGCATCGCTCCTGACCAAGTACTTGCGCGAGCAAGAAGACATCCACGTGTCGGTCGAGTGGGTCCGCAGGCTGTTGCTAGAACTACACCCAGAACAGACTCCGAAAGAACGGCGGCGGGCAGCCCATACATTGCGTCGGCGCAGAGCTAGCCGTGGCGAGCTTGTACAGATCGATGGAAGCCCGCACTTCTGGTTCCCTGGAGACGCGGAGCGCCGCACTTTAATCGCCTTTATCGACGACGCTACGAGCGAGCTTCTCAGTGCCTAATTCAGTCCAACAGAAGACACGGAAGCGTACGTCAACGCGCTTGAGTATGAGCTAGTTCATAACGGGATTCCAATGGCGATATACAGCGACCGGCACTCGGTCTTCACCTCCAACGTCGATGAGGCACGTCGCAAGAGCAAGCCACAACCTACACAGTTCCAGAAGATTTGCGATCACTTGGGCATCGAGCTGATTCTGGCGCACAGTCCAGAAGCGAAAGGTCGAGTTGAACGCCTGTTCCAAACGTTGCAGAAGCGTTGGCCGAAAGAGTTTCGAATACTGGGCATTCACAATCTGGCAGAGGCAAACGAACGAATGCCTGAGTTAATTGAAGCGTACAACCGGGAATTCGCGATCATCCCTGCCGATAGTAAGGATAGCCATATTCGTCTGAATGAGGATGACATTGCCAGCCTTGATGTGGTGTTAGCCAACTGGCAGACCCGTGTCGTCAGCACAAATCTGACGGTGTCTTGTGGGAAAGAAATCCTTCAGATCATCGGTCTCGACTCGACAATGCGGTACGCCATGAAGAAGACAGACATCGAGGTCGTGACCTTCAAGGACGGACACGTAGAGCTGTACTGGTGCGACCAAGTGAGATGGGAGGAGGAGTGCCGACGTGAAGGCCGCAAGGTGCAGAAGACCTACCGCCCCGTGATGTTCAAGTCCCATGAACGATACGACAAGAAACCCCAGATTGCGAACGCTGTCGAAGAGTCGGGAGAAACCTCCAAAACCATTGATGCTCGTGTCTCGAAAATTGCCGCCCAGCGTCCATCACCTTGGAAAACCACAATGACGACGTGGGCGAACCAAGGGATCGAAAAGCGTGAGAAGAAAGAGGCTCAGTTGCAGGCTGCCAAGGAGTTGGAAGACAAATTGAACGCCGCCCGAAACAAGTAGGCGATACGCGTCCTCCGGCCGCCGTTCCGCCGCGGCGGCGCGGCGGCGCGCGCGTTGTTGTGCTCCACCTCGTGGGCTACGCCCACTTCGGTGTTGCCCACCAACGCGCGCCGGTGTTTACGTCTCTTTTGTGGGGTTTAGTCTCAGAATCGCTTACCGCTAACACATTCTCATACTTGTATTTGCAGCGTATCTATTTGCGTCATGCGGGGTGGTCTGGTATGAAAAAGCGGCTTCCACCGTTTAGCGGAGCCGCCTTATTAAAAATCCTGGCTAAGGTTTACCGCGCCCCGCTAATAACTGATCCTTAGCCGCCCTATAGAAAAAGCCTTTCATCTGAATTAACTTCTGTGGTGAACCCTCTTCAATGACTTTTCCTGCACTCATCACAAAGACTCTATTTGCTTCCATTACACTCCCCAATCTATGAGCGACAGTAATACAAGTTCTCCCTTCCCTCAATCTGTTCATAGCTTTCACGACTTGTTGCTCGGTCTTGCTATCCAGGGCACTTGTTGCCTCATCCATGATCAGAATCGGTGCATTCTTCAGAAATGCTCTAGCAATCGACACTCGTTGCTTTTGACCTCCTGAAAGCATATTTCCTCCTTCGCCCACACGCGTCTCCAACCCCTCAGGCAACGCTTGCACCAACTCCGTCAGTGATGCTACTTCCAATGCCTTTTGAATGTCGCACTCCGTTACATTCCCAAGACCGTATGTGAGATTATCTTTCAACGTACTATCAAAGAGTACGACATCCTGAGTCACAAACGCCATCTGACGGCGCAAGCTGCGATGCGAAACCTTAGATATGTCCTGACCGTCGATCAAAATTCGCCCTTCCGACGGTTCCAAGAACCTCGCTATCAGGTTAACCAATGTCGTCTTACCCGAGCCCGACTGACCTACCAGCGCAACGCGTTCGCCTTGCTTGATCTCCAAGGAAAAAGACTTCAACGTTGGGGCATCCTTGCCAGGGTAAACAACCGTCACATTCTCAAACGTAACAGTGCCACCGCCCGGCTGAATCAGCAAATCCGGACCATCGTCCTTCTCCCTTTCAGCATCAATCGTATCGAAGATGCTCTTGGCAGCTACGGAAATACTCGCAAAGGTGCCGTTCAGTCCCGAGAGATGTTGAATCGGCGCCTTCATCAGCAACAATGCCGAGAGGAAAGTGATGAACTCCCCGATCGTCAATAATCCTTTTTGCGCTTCGTAAAGCGCCATCCCAACAACGCAGGCAATGGCCACCATCGTGAGCATTTGCGTCACGGGGGTCGTCACAGCTGTCATCTTGATGTTCTTGAGCGTCAGTTTGAAAATGTGTTCGTTAACCTCTGCAAAGCGCTTTTCCTCAAAGTCATAGGTATTGCTCACCTTGACCAGACGCTCGGCTTCATAGGTCTCCTGTACTCGCGAAATCATCTTGCCGAGCGTTTCCTGACTTTCCCTCACGATCTTTCGTATACGCCTTGAAATCGTGCGCAGGGTCAACGCGAGGCCCGGAATGATGACGAACGTCACAAGCGTAAGTTGCCAGTCATACCAAAAAAGCACCGACAGCAACGCCACGACCTGAATCGAATCACGCACCAATACGATGAATGACTGTGCCGCTCCCGACAGCGCCATCGTCGCTTCGTTGACGAATTTGGAACTGATTCGCCCCGTTGTATTCCGCTGATATTCAGCATCGGGCCAGTGCAAAATGCTTTCAAATAACTGCATGCGCAGTTTGACCAGCACGGCCTGGCTTACCTTGGCCATTAGAACCGTACTCATCACCGTACAGATGGCAAACCCCAGAGTCACACCAATGAGCGCAAGCGGTGCTGCATAAATATTCCAGCCTTCCTGATGATAAAACCCGATGTCAGTCATTTTACCGAGCAAAGTCGCCGTCACGGACGACATGCTGGCAGACCCCATTAAAAAGACGACCGCCACGGCCAGACGCCATTTATGCGGGAGAAAATATCGATAAAGACGGCGCAGATCAGGATCCACTTTCTCCATCCACTTCATGCCAGCTCCCCTCCATCCGTCTTACCTTCATTGTTGTTTTCAGTCTTCTCTTCGCGCTTTTCCAGTGACTGCAGTCGCAAAAGTTCGGCAAAGAGACCGTTTTGTTCAAGCAACTCGGCACGCGCGCCCATTTCCTTGACCACACCGTCGGCCATCGCCACAATCTTCGTAGCGTGCTCGATCGTTGAAAAGCGATGCGCGACCATAAACGTCGTTCGTCCCTTCATCAATGAGACGAGCGCTCCCTTGATCTTCATCTCGTTTTCACTGTCAAGCGCACTGGTAGCTTCATCCAGAATTAAAATCGGAGTATTTCTCAAAAACGCCCGCGCAATCGACAGGCGCTGCTTCTGGCCGCCGGAGAGCCTACTGCCACCTTCACCAACCAACGTGTCGAGCCCCTCTGGAAGGGTTCTCACAAAATCCGCCAAAGAAGCATCCTCCAACGCCTTCCAGACTTCGGCTTCCGTAGCGTCAGGTGAGCCGTAAAGTACGTTGTTGCGGATTGTGTCGTCAAAAAGCATGACATCCTGCGAGACGATGGCAATGTGCCTGCGAAGCGACTCAAGGCTCAAGTCCCGAATGTCAATACCGTCCAGTAAGATCCGACCTTTTGTAGGATTCCAAAAACGCGGAATCATGTGCACGAGCGTACTCTTTCCAGACCCAGACAACCCCACCAGGGCAATACAGTCGCCCGCTTTGACTTCTAGATTGAACTCGTGAACCGCATCGCGTTTGGTATTCGGATAGCGCATCGAGACATGCTCGAAGACGAAGTCACCCTTGCAGGTGGTCAAATCCACCTTGCCCTCATCCGTCTCGTCGGCTTCGTCGAGCGTCGCAAAGATGCTTTCGGCTGCCACCGCCATCATCACGAAACCAGAATTGACACCCGCGAGATTTCGAAGCGGCGGCATCAGAAGAAGAAGCGCCGCCAGGAAGGTCACGAAATCCCCCATGGTAATCACCCCCTGGCTGATCTGGAACATCGCGAACGCGAGTACCAGAGCAACTCCTGACATAAAAATCAGTTGCGTGAGCGGCGTCCCCATGGAGGTCACCTTTGTCATGTCGATCATCATTTTGCTCACGCCGTCATTGATGCGTTTGAAACGATCCATTTCGAGAGCGTAGGTATCGGAGAGTTTGACGAGGCGATGCCCCTCGTACACTTCCTTCACACGCTCAAGAACGGAAGCAAAGGACGCTTGGCAGGTCTCCATGATCGTCTTCATTCGCTTGGAGATGTATCGGAGCAACTTGAAAATCATCGGCGCAATAATGAGGCTCACAATGGCGAGCATCCAGTTGTTCCAGACGAGCACGCAAGTGAGCGCCACCACCTGCACGCTGTCACGCACCAGGATGATGCAGGACTTGCTCGCATTCGAGAGTGCCACATTCGCCTCAAAGATGAACTTTGACGTGATGTTACCGGTGGAATTCTTCTGATAAGTGGCGGCAGGCCAACGCAAGATCTTGTGGAAGATTTCCCCTCTGAGTTTTACAAGCACGGCCTGACTAGTCTTCCCGAGCAGATAATTGCTCATGAACATGCTCCCGCCATGCAGAACCGAGATGAAAATGAGCGCAATAGGCGCAGCCACGACGATCCAGGCTTCCTGATCGTAAAACCCGACGTCGGTGAGCTTGCCGAGCAGCATCGCGATGAGGGAAGAAGCGGCACCAGCTCCGATCATGAAGACGATTGACATCGCGATCTTGCCACGATGGGGCTTCAGATAAGTCACCAGCCTAAGAAGACTGGGATTGAGCTTGGATTTGAGACGAGTTATAAGAGACATGCAAGGGTCGAGCATTTCTTAAGATGCAGGAGTTGCTGGAAGAAAGAGCCGTGCGTTCTTTCCTGAGGTGAAGAACGGTTTCGACCATGGCGCTATTGTACCTGCTGCATTTTTGCAGAGAAAACAACATGGTCAATTTCTCCGTCCTTTTATCCATGACGGCTAAGCCGAAACGGCGACGTATATTCAAGGTCTTGCAAGACATTCGCGCGTTTTGATGCGCACAGCACGATCAAGCTCGACAATCTCGTCAACCGACCCGGGAAGCGGCGCCGAAATGCTCTCGAGCATGCCGCGCACCGTGCTGAAGATGTCGGTGAAGCCGATGCGGCCCTCGAGGAAGGCCTCGACGGCGATTTCATTGGCGGCGTTGAGGACGATGGTCGCGCCGTTGTCGGCGGCCAGCGCATCGTAGGCGGCCTGAAGAAGCGGGAAGGTCTTCGTGTCGGGCTCCTCGAAGGTCAGCCGACCGATTTCGGCAAGGCTCAGGCGCTTCGCGCAGCCGTCAAGCCTTTCGGGCCAGCCGAGGGAGTAGGCAATCGGCGTGCGCATGTCAGCCGAACCCAGCTGCGCGATGACCGCGCCGTCCTCGAACTCGACCGCCGAGTGTACGATGCTCTCGGGGTGGACCACGACCTTGATGCGCCCGGGCTCGAAGTCGAAGAGCCAGCGCGCCTCGATCACCTCAAGGCCCTTGTTCATGAGGCTCGCGGAGTCGACGCTGATCTTGCGGCCCATGGACCACTTCGGATGAGCGACGGCCTGCTCAGGCGTGATGCCCTCAAGATTCGTGCGACCGCGGAACGGGCCGCCGGAGGCCGTAAGGACGATCCTCGCCCCCACCCTCGCCTTTTCAGTCGCGCCCGCGAGGCACTGGAAGATCGCATTGTGCTCGCTGTCGACGGGCAGAAGC
>ULTM01019221.1_pt1 | contig 12243 bp, 10 predicted proteins | sample 1957641 | NCBI WGS metagenome assembly ULTM01 (sample SAMEA4835735, study PRJEB28245) | human gut metagenome | biome: gut microbiome; material: fecal sample | place: Denmark | collected 2008 | reverse complement strand
ACGCCGCCGTTATCCGTCTCCGCGATGGATGTCTCATTCACCAAGCCCTTCATATTCGTGGTCGGCTGGCCCAGTTTCCATGTCTTGCCGCCGTCGTCACTGTAAATGCAGGAAATCACCCATTTGCCGAACGGGCCTTCGTTCATCGGAATTACCAGCCGCCCCTTGTGGGGGCCGCTCTTCAGCTGCGTTCCGGCATTCGGGCCGGAAGCCATGATATCCACCCCTGTGGGCCGCTTGGTCGTCCTGGTAATATCCACGGGCTTGCTCCAGGAAGAACCGCCGTTTTTGCTCTGGATCATGAAATTGCGGATGCACTTTTCATCATCCCACCCTTGCGGAATATTGGGCTGCCGTTCCTTCACCCCGGCGGGATAACGCTGGAAGACGACGGTCACCGTCTTCGTTTTGGCATCATAAACAGGGCATGGATTGTTGAAGGTGGCTCCGTGCGCCTTGGCAATGGCACGGGGCGAGCTCCACGTCCTGCCCCCATTTTTGCTCACACTCATGATAATATCGTTTTCCCCCTGGTCCGTATTCTTGTATCGGCCTTCGGCAAACGCCAGAAGCTGTCCCTTCCCGATCTGGAGCAGAGCCGGAATGCGGATGGACGCATAAGGATTCCCCTCCCCGGCGCTGAACACGGTCACGGCCCTGTCCGTGGGAAAGCCGGCCTTTTCTTCTTGCCCCAATGCCGGCAATGCTACGGCACATGCAACACTCATCAAACACTTGAACACGGAATTCATCATCCTTCCCATCCTATTCCATTTCCTCCTTCCAGACAACAGCCATGTCATGAATTGGAGTGAAGACCAGAGGAACCCTTGAATAATGAGGACAATCAGTTCGACTTTCCAAAACCTCCTCCCCGCCCTGACGCGCGCGCCGGAAAAAGAATGAAAAGGGAAAAAACAGACCCTTTGCGGAATTCATGACTCGATAGTCGTGCGCGCTCTTTTTCCCTCTTCCTGAGAGAATTTGCCGTCCGGGTTCTCAGAATGTGAAAAAACAGCGGCAACAACAATTCATGCAGCATGAGACATTGACAAAACTTTCTGACTGTCAAATCGGAAAGAAAAATGAGCCGTCTCCGGAACAATGGAAAATCCACCCACATGCCGTTCCGGTCATACATGCAATGAACATCTGTTAAAAGGAATCCTGCGGCAAGGAGCCTTTCCCTTACGGAAGCTTTCGTGCCGAGGTCATACTCTCAACATGAAAATATGGCAGCCTGTCAAAACCGATACGAACATGCAGACGTGACATGTTCCCAGTCCCGGCGGAAATCCTTTCAGAGGAAACAAAAAAACGATGATCCATGCAGCAGCGTGCATCCTTTCCCGCCTGGATGGAAAACACCCGCTTACCATGCATTTGCAGCCGGGAAACAGGGGGCGTCCACAAACGGAATGCCCATGAAATGCAACGAAAGACATACGATGGAAACTAAGGAAACATTGCAATCTTTGGACGAATGGTCCAGACAGGAATTAAAGGACATCCTGGATTTTTATATCAATTATGATTATGACCCCAAAGGCGGTTTTTACGGAGCCGTTCTGAGGACACTGGAACCGGTCAGGGAGGCGGACCGTTCCATCGTGCTCAACGCCAGGCTCATGTGGACCTTTGCAAGCGCCTACCGCCTCCTGAAGGATCCCCGCTACCTGGAAATGGCCAACCATGCGAAGGACTACATCAAGGAACATTTTGTGGACAAGGAATACGGAGGAGCCTACTGGGTAGTGGATGCCCATGGCAACCCCGTCGATGAGTCCAAATATCCCTATGGCATTGCCTTCATCATCTATGGAGGAGCGGAACTGGCGCGGGCAAGCGGCAGCAAAGACGGCCTGAAACTGGCCCGGGATATGTATGAAGCATTGGAAAAACACGCCCTTGACTCCAAACACGGGGGATACTTTGAAACCTTTACTCGGGATTGGAAGAGGAGGGATGACAGCTTCAATATTCCGGACCCTTCCCTGGGGTCCAAGGCGCTCAACACCCATCTGCACATGATTGAAAGTTATACGACTCTGATGCTCGTGGATGATGATCCCAAGCTGAGGAAAACCGTAGGCGAACTGATTGACATCATGACCAACAAGCTGCTGGACCAGGAATACTTCCACTACAAACCCTACATGACTGACGACTGGAAATCGACGGACACCCTCTTTTCCTTCGGCCACGACATTGAGGGAGCGTGGCTGCTGACGGAAGCCGCAGAAGCATACGGCGGCAAGGAACTGGTGGAAAAATGCAAACCCGTTTCCGTCCGGATTGCCGATGCGTGCGCGGACGGAATCAACCCGGATACGGGAGGCCTGTATGCAGAAGCCAACGAACACGGGCTGGTAGACCGCCAGATGTCCTGGTGGGTGCAGAGCGAAGCGGTTATCGGCTTCTTCAATGCCTTCCAGCTGACGAATGATCCCAAATACCTGGCGCTCACAATGAATGTGGTGGACTACATCAGGAACTATGTCTCCGACCACAGCGACGGCAAATTCCGGGAATGGCTCTCCAGAGGAGACCTGGATGCCCAGGACGGAGACAACGAATTCCGGGTAAACGCCTGGAAAGGTCCTTACCACAACGGACGCATGTGCATGGAGTTGATTGAACGCATTGCGAAAATGCAGGCTTAAAACGCCGTTCCCGAAATAGATGCCGTAACTGGCATAAGTTTTCTTTCCGAGGAAACCGTTCCAACGGAAATGCAGACTGAGTAAAAACGGTTGTTTATTTGCCACCAAGGGATGAAGCCTGCCATGTGGTTTCATCCCTTTCCCTTGGAAATCAAACGGGAAGGAATAAAATATCTTGTGCCTGTCCGCAAGGTACAGATGGTCCCTATCTCCAGTTCTTATTCCAAACCGGATAATTTCTTCATCTCGGGAAAACGCCGCTCTTCTGATGAAAAACCTTCCTTCTCCCGCATTCCGTCCGGGTAAGGAAACCTTCCCCGGAAGGGAAAATAAGACGCTTCTCTGCAAGCCGTGCCGAATGTCTGCTCAAGAATGAAGAATGTGCGGACGGACAAAAAGGGACTGCGGCTCCTTCTGAAACCTCTGTAAAACAACAGGCTCTACATACTGTCTGCTTCTTTATTGTCATGGGGGCGGCAACTTTCGCGCATCACCTTACTACAGATATGGGGTATTTCCCAAAGTCGGCAATGGAATTAATTTAAATGGACATAATGGATGCTTTCCCAGATGAAACAGGCATTTGAAGCTTCATGGAACAGAGGGGGTAAAATGCTGATCTTTATCGAAATCATTGGAGAATAGGCAACTGGACGCACTCGGCCCGGTTCTGCCTGTCTAACGGGGCCGACTTCTGCGGAAAAGATGATCAATCATGGAATATCCGCCAAGTTACAAAATCGGATATCGACCGAGGCCGCACGGCAATTTCGGAAGAACGTATGACAATCCTGAACAAGCGGAAAAAAGCGCGTTAATGTCTATTCCAAAAACTGGGGCGTCTATTGAACTACAGAAACTTAATATGTTCGTCGCTTTGTGGCACCATGGGAAAAAGTGTTGCGCAGAACAAAATAAACCACTTAATGTAAATTACATATAGATGATATCGAACATTTTCACCAGCACTTACTTTAATATAAACAGTAAAAAATATTTTCAATGAAAAACTTTTTCCTCATTCTGGTGGCATTTGCAGCTTGTAGCTCGGTTCAAGCCGAACTTCTGTCCCATTTCCTTGACGGGCAGGAAAGCCCTTATAACCACGCTGCCACAGTACCCGGCATTGACTCTTCGGGAGGCAGCCAGATGACTACTTATGAGGGGGCCATCACTTCATTCACCTACAGCAGAAATCAGGATAAGATCAGCTTCCCAACCGTATCGGGTGGCAGTGGCAACTATTGGGCCCTGTTCAATGATCATACAACGCCGAGCGACACCCCACACTACGACAAATCATATATTCAATTTTCAACCAAGGCAGAAGAAGGAAAATCCCTTGATTTATATAACATTACATTTGATTGGGGGGCGGCTGTCCTGGAACCGACAACAGTAACTTCACGGTTCGGATTTGAAATTTTCGCCAACATAGGCGGAGAGGATTGGATACCTCTTGGTCTGACAAGCCAGCGAGGCATCATTAATGTTGGAACAGATGCAGGATTCAAAACTTTTGATCAAAGTGTATCTTTCGACTTAACTTCCTGGAGCCAAACCTACAGCAACATAAACGAAGTCACATTCAGAATTGCTTTTGCCAACACGACCGAAGATGTTGAGGAAAGTTTGGCGATTAGCAACATACGGCTCAACGGCATGGTGCGTGATGCTATTCCGGAGCCTTCGACCTCCATGCTTGGCTTGCTTGCTTTCATTGGCTGTCTCGTTCGTAGAAAAGTCCGGCCAGCTTAGAATGAGACAAGTTGCAACAGCAATAGGAAAAATTCTCGACCCTTCTTATTTTCTAAACTATACGCTGGACAAACAATCTACAAACGATAACCAGGCCTTAGAATTCTCTCATTTGAACCGACTCCAATTTGGGGTATAGGCTACTAAAACCAGAACAGGAACTCCATGTCTTGTAGAAGGAATGGATAAACCATGCAGGAAGAAAGGAACAAAAGCGGCTCCGGCCTCCCTATGGAAATCTACCTGGAATCCGTCTTGTTCATCCTGCCCCGGGATTCCAGGGGGTAATCGAAAAACGGGCACCAGTTATCCATGCGGTGCACCACGTCCTGAATCCGGGTCTTAACCTTCTCCCCCTGGGAATCTCGCAGGCACCCGCGCGCGCTGGTACGCGGACCGGAGGGAAGCTTCTCCTTCAAGGTCTTCCGTACCGGAGGCCGCTGCCGGAAGGGTCTGATGATGTTACAATGTGGACAACATTGCTGCCGTTCAAGCTGACGGGCTTAATCTCCAGAGGCTCTTCCCGGCTATTCACCAGGGAAAAACCGTAATTGCCCGGATCAAGAATCGTCCTGGTATCCAGCACCAGAGGAGGCACAGGAGCGAAAAACTTTACGTCTACCGTCCAATCCTGCCCTTTCCTGCCGATGACATGGGCGACGGGATGGATGGGCTTCCATTTCACGCCTTCCACCATCACCTTATACATGACGTATCCGGCATACTCCCCGTAAAGACGGGACATGGGAGCCGTCAAATGCACCCCGTCGCTATAGGTGAAATGATATATGGGCGTGGTCATGATGTACCGTCTGTCCTTCTCCAGGGCCAGATCCAGCTGGGCCACGGCAATGACAGGGTAATCCGTGGGATTCTGGACAAAATAATTGAGGTGGGAAGAAACCTGGTATCCGAAGCACAGCACGTCATTCTTCTGCCCGGTAACGGCCTTGGCGTCCGCGTCAATATCCTGAATCAGCGCGCATCTTCTCCTTGTACCATTCCCTTGTTTTTTTGTCCTGCTGGTCGGTTTCCCCCTGCGTCCACAGGAAACAAGGCATGGAAAAAGTCTTTCCGGCCTTGTCCGCCAGCTCGCGGCCCGCTGTCAAATCATCCAGAATGCGCTGATAAGGAGCGTTGCTTTTGGAAAGAACACCGATGCTGACGCCTCCCACGCCGTCGGCAGAGCAGAGGAACCGGACCCTGGCAGCCTTTCCGGCATCGCGCTTCTTCAGCAGGCGCATGAAATTACCGGATGCTCCGGAAACGGGTGTCTCCCCCCTGGCGCCGTCCGGAGAAACTCTCTCCACCAGAGGAACGGCGGCGCTCCGGTCATTGTCGCCCTCAAAAGGCCGCACACCGCCCTTGAACATCAAATTGCCGTTCTTCTGCTCCGTGATCACGACCGGCTTGGCCGTCCGCCCTACGGAAAGCGACTGCCCATAGGACGGCAGGTAATTCCAGTCCGTTAAAACGGGCTTCTGAGCAAAACTGCAAGGGACACCCGCCATCAACAGGCAGAAAAGCACCCCGGAACGGACACATGTATTCATCTTCATAATAAGATCACAAGATCATGAGCATGTACGGCCGGGTCCTCATTAAAATTTCCATGCGGGGAAGAAATCATCAGGAAACGATGAAACTTGATCATCCCTGAAAAGACGGCATTCTAAAACATTAACCATCAGCTATAACAACACGAAACAGCCACGCCCTGCCTCCATTGATGAAATAAAAATGTCGGGAGCCTTTCCATTTTCCGGGCCGATTTTCACCAACGAAGTCTGCTCGGGAATAAATCCTTTGTTACGACCCCAGGCATTTGGGAAGCTTCACGCTGTCTTCAAAATTCAGTCCGCTCGGTTTTGACCGGACTTCCCTTTCTCACGGAGAAACCAACCGTCTAATCAATGACCAGCTTTTTTAAGGCTTCCTTATCTTCGTCAAGTACTACGGTTCTGACCGCGTGTTCATAGCATAACCGGGAATATTTCCGGGCTGCTACTTTGAACTGTTCATTATCCAGGCCGTACAGCGCGGTAAAAGCCTTCAACAGCTTGATGTCAATAACCGTAATGCCTCCTTCATCCCGAAGGATAGGGGCAAAAATATCCGAAAACAGATTGGAGACAGTTAAAGGAGGCACCCAGACTCTCTCATGCTTCACCTCGGCATGGCGTTCCGCCTGGGCGTAATTCGTCAGCAACCGGACGCCCCGGTTGATAATATCAATCCCTGTGCCATAATCATTGACGGCCGCGGACAAGGCCCGGGCGGCAATTTCAGCAAGTACGCACAATCCGAATCTGGGATCCTGTTCAAAATTGCGCTCATGGCCAATCACAAAAGCTCCAAGCAGTTCACGTCGGGTTTCATTTGACACAGGTTTGTCAGCATAAACCAGAATCGAGGTAACGGAAACAAAATCCCCCGGTAGCGCAACAACGTAAATATTAAGATCCTTATCTCTGGAAAGGTGGTCCAGCTTCTCCATGTCAATATATTGGATATTGCCTGTCTGATCGCTCCTGACGGGAACGGCATTTTCCGGAATATCAAGCTCCCGGTCAACCAGGGGATTGGCCCCCAGATACGGCTCTCTGGCGCGCGCCAGCAACGCTTTCTGCGTTACTCCCTCTACAAGCTCTGAAGTCTCGCCTACCCGGCCAAGCCGGGATAAATGCTCAATCCACCGGATGAGCGTGACCAGAATAATGGCAATGACCCCCAGCGTGACAACGAACAGCACGACTCTCCCTTTCTGGTCGTACATGCCGGAATTCAGAAAGATGATCGCAATCAGGCTGAAAATGAAGGATCCGATGAACGTGGAAAGTGCATTCTGGGCAGTAGAATCTTCCATCAACAGCTTGGTGGCTCTGGGTGTCACGCTTGACGTAGCCGCTGCGTAGGCGGAAACAACCGTGGTTAAAGAAAAAGTCGTAACCGCCAGCATGCTTGAAGCCAGGATATTTAAAATCGTATCGACCGTATCGGCTCCGATCTTCTGAAAAATATCAAATGGTACAAACTCACCCAGGTAAATCGATGCAATAGCCGTAATAATAGCCAGCAGGGCAAAATAGGTGGCCTTGACCCAAAGCAGCTTGTTAGCCCGCAAAAACAATAACCTGATTTGGAAAATGAAGGACCCTTTCATCAGAAGCTGGAATTGGAAAAACGGTTGAAGGCTACTCTCCTGTTAAAACAGTATCGAAGCCTCTCCGTTCAAGAATAAGACTCTCAAGAAGAAGGAAAGGTGTACCATGTTACAACTTTAATGTCCCCAAGGTAGAAACCAGCGCCATGGAACGCCATGAACCGGGAAGCCCCGCTAACGTGTTCTGAACCTGGGGAAAATGCTTCACCCGAGGCAAATGGCTCAAGCATGACAGCAGCGAATGCCCCTGTCACGGAAACCGCAGCAGGGGGAGGCCAGGGATTAAAACAATGGAAGCCTTCAAAATCACAAGCAAAGAAGATTGACAGTACCATACTGAAGCGCTCCCCTTCATCAAACAGCCCGGGCCTTGTGTTGAAGCCGGGTGGATTTCCGTTTGCCGATAAAAAGAGGAATGGTGAAAGAAGAGGAAAACGGAGAGTGTAACTTCTAACATCGTAAAATCATTCACTCCCCACGTTGTTATGATCCGGATTATTTCATTACTCTCCCTTCCCCTGCTTTCGCTCGCAACGGTATTTGCCGCCAATACGCCGGAAAATATTGGCAATGACCTCCAGCTATTCAAGGATGCCTCCTGCACGGCCCTGAAACAGGATGTTAAGGACACTTCCGCCTTCCAGTCTGACGCGATGAAGGAACTCGCGGGCAAAATCCTGGCAGGCAACTACAAGCCGGACTATCTGTATGCCGAATACCGGGCCCTCCCCTCACCCCGCCAGACGGGCAAAAATCTCAGAATCGGAGATGGATTCAGCAAATACGACAACATGACGGGCGTCTATCTCGAGAAGGGCCAGCATGTGGTTCTGGTCGGCAAGACGGATGGACGTGAAATCAGCCTCCTTCTACCGAACCTGATGCGCAAGCCGGCCGAAGGAGTGCAGCCGACGAAAGACCCCAACGGCTGGGGACTGCACAACAAGCAAATTCCCCTCAAGGAAGGAATCAATATCATTGATGTGGAAACGCCCGCCAACGCCTACATCAGCTACTTCAGCAACGATGCCGATACGGCTCCGAAAATCCCCGTCCATTTCGTGACGGGCAAGGTCAACGGGTATTTCGACACCACCCGGGGCGACACCAACGAAGACTGGGTGCGCCTGCTGGACCAGGCCGTCTCTCCGATTATGGACGCCCGGGGAAAATACATCCAGGTTGCCTACCCCGTTGAATTCCTGAAAAAATTCACCAGGGACCGCGGCACTGAACTCATCAACGCCTACGACAAACTGATCGGCATCCAATACCAGCTGATGGGCCTTGAGAAATACGGCAAAATCCCGAAAAACCGCGTCTTTGCCCGTGTGAACTTCAACTACTACATGTTCCGCGATGGCGATGGAGTCGCCTACCTGGGAGACAACGGCACCATGCGGATGGTAACCGATCCGGAAAACGTCCTCAAGGGCGACGCCTGCTGGGGCTTCTCCCACGAAGTCGGACACGTCATGCAAATGCGCCCGATGACCTGGGGCGGCATGACGGAGGTCAGTAACAATATTTTCTCTCTTCAAGCCGCCGCCAAAACAGGCAACGAAAGCCGCTTGAAGCGCCAGGGCAGCTACGACAAAGCGCGCAAAGAAATCATCGACGGAAAAATCGCCTACCTGGAATCAAAGGATGTCTTCAACAAGCTGGTCCCCCTGTGGCAGCTCCACCTCTACTTTACCAAAAACGGGCATCCCGACTTTTATCCTGACGTGATGGAATACCTGCGCAACAACGCGGGAAACTACGGTGGGAATGAAACGATCAAATACCAGTTCGAATTCATCAAAGCCTGCTGCGACGTCACAAAAACCGACCTGACTGACTTCTTCGAGAAATGGGGATTCTTCAAAACCGGACAATTCCACATCGGTGACTACGCTAATTACGATTTCATCGTCACTCCCGAAATGGTGGCTGAAACAAAAAAATGGATTGCCGATAAAGCCTACCCGAAACATAAAACTGACATCATTGGAATAAGTGAATAGGGTTATTAGAAACTTCTGATTACTCCTTCCAAGAAAAGATATACCGTGACCTTTTAGTAAAAAATGAAAAATCTTTTCTCCATTAGGAAATGTATCACAAGAAAAAATCGAAAAGCTCATTTAAGCATGTGAAAGGAAAAATTAATTTTTTCAGATTTACAGATATTAATATCAATTATTCCTATGAAATCCTTATAAATACTCCTAGCAACATTCAGAATAATTTATTCTCCACTAGTGCGAAGACATTTTCAAAAAAATCATTATAAGCAATTAATTCTAAAATAATTTCTGTAGAAATTGTTTAGAGTATGGAGGTAATGCCAATAGAGAGAATAGAAAAAAGTTTGAGATAATTTAGAGGAATGAGAATAACTGAACTGTCAGCTAATAGATAATATATTGGAACAAGATAATCCTAATTAGAGCAGATTTTGGAGCCATGATCTCAGTCCAGATGATCCCATGAGTTTGGGAAATGTATGGAAAATTAGCATGACGAGGAATGTAGTAATGAACAAGAGGAAATGGATCGTAGAAGAAAGATGGAGGAATGGAAGAGACTGAAGGAAGAGAATTGAAGAAAATTTGTCAAAGGGGCATGTGTACATAAGGTAGCTTCAGAATCGACTATCCCAAGTATTTCACATTTCAGATAGTCTCAATTTGGGATACTCACAACCTAACGTATAAACATACCTTGGGGAGACAGATCATTTATTATATGTTTTAACGTTCCAGCGATATAGCTATGGTATGAAAAATCAAGTCTATTTTCATCTTCTTGTATCAATCCTTCCGAAGGTTTGCCGTAGTCTTTTGTGTTAGACGAGAGAAATGTGATAGATCCTACGAAGTTTTGTTTTCTGCACTGGAAGGCCAATTCCAAAAAATGTTCATAAATACGTCAATCGTCTGCTGATTTTCCCTTTTTTGCAGGAGGAGGACATGCCATGGTTCTTCTTAAATCACAAGAATCATCCATTTTCAAAATCAGGCCATAGCTCAATATTTCATCAAGAAGAAGAATTAACTCGTCTTTGAAACTATCAATATAAGATTTCGTCAATAACGGAGATTCCAAAGCTCGGCAAGTATGGCAAATATCTAACCTTAGAGATAAATTCTCCAATTCGGTGGATAGTTGATGTTCAATATTAGGTCGATGATTTTCAATTCATGAAGTACCAACTCCCGGGTCACCAGGATAATATTCTTTTCTTGAAGAGAATCTCTTAAGAGTTTATAATCATTGACCTGTAAAGCTGTATTTTTAACATTATTGCTTCGATAAGGGATTTTCAGAATATCTAAGAAAGAGCAGGCGTCAATGAAGATGAAATTTTTACCAATTGTAGCGATATGTTCTGATAAATAGGTTATTTCCTCGCTCATAGTTTTATGCAATGCGCCCCTTTTTAATGAAGCGAATTAGGTTTAGGCTTTCTCTATATGACGAGGCTAATTCATCTGCGGCTTCTTCAGACCAGCCGTAGGTTTCTTGTAAAAGTATGCGAAGGTTATCTTCATGTAGCTTTTTGTATTCACGTCTTCTGTACACAGAAAGAATAAATCGATACCAATTTTCTTTATCACAAGGGTGATGATGGACTGTTCGACGGTTTGCCAAATAAGAAAAGTTAGCAAGCAGTTTTTCGCTTGTTTGGGATAAATAAGTGCGGAGATTGGCCGCATCTGGTGAAATGAATTTCATCAATTTTGAGAATGCTGTAGAGATAAAATCCGTTAAAAGCTCGTTATATTCATCAACACTTAATTCCGATTTTTCTGTAGGAACTATGTTGACTACTTCTAGTGACTTCTCCCTTTGCATGAAACATAATCCAGCTTTAGGCAGATCATTCCCTTTGTAGACATATATATGGTATATACCATCTTGAAGAGCTCCCTTCGATGATTCATTACTCCAATTTTGATCCTTAGCCCAATTTGAAGTTAAGTTACTGTCAATGGTGTTGATTGCACTTTGAAGATGAGTTATAGAGCTAAAGAAATGTTTAAAATTACGAAGTACTTTCATTAATAGTTTTCTAATTCTTTGAATTATCGCCAGACTTTTGCACTTTCCGATCTAAAAAAAGTTATATTTAAAGGAATTTTTGGATTGTAATTTAATCTTTCATTTACTAGAGAGTTTGCGTTTTCTATTATTTTAATATTATTTTTAGAATTTTCATCGCCAAATATACTAACATATAAATTTTTAATTTTTCCAGCAGCAATTAAATTCATGATATGTTTATCGTTTTCGGCTAAAGAATGGCCATATATAAACAAATTTCCTGCTATGGATGCAAAACTTCTATAAGCCTTAGATAAATAGGCATTATGATTTATACGTGTCATTTTTTCTTTACTAGTTCCTTCTGATACAAACACAGGAAATCTATTTGTCTTAAGAGCATAACGAATTTGTTCAATTAATCGTATACCCGTCTTACACCAAGTAAATTTAACCATTTTATCTCCATCGTCAAAAATATGCAATGCTCCATGTAAAAAATAAACATTCGTATTATGATTTTCAGAACTCCATACCACAAATCCATCTTTTTCTTGAGATGTGCTAAATCCGTCATTGCACTTGATTTTAATATCCTCTCTATTCATTAAATTCATTATTGTCCAATAT
>ULTM01001492.1_pt1 | contig 12258 bp, 16 predicted proteins | sample 1957641 | NCBI WGS metagenome assembly ULTM01 (sample SAMEA4835735, study PRJEB28245) | human gut metagenome | biome: gut microbiome; material: fecal sample | place: Denmark | collected 2008 | reverse complement strand
GTCATCCGCTTCCTCGTCCCATGTCTCTTCATCTTCTGTCAAAACAAGCATTTTCAATTTGTCCGGAAGCTCCAGATCTTTATACTTTGTTCCATACGGTACTTCCTGATATAAAACTTCCTCCGGAAGCTGCTCGATCTCCTCAACCTGATACACCACACTGGCCGCCAAAGCGGGGACCTGCCATCCACACGTATTCCAAATCAAAATTGCCGCCATTGCTGACGCCAGTACGCGTTTATATTGTTTTCTCATAATGCTCCTCCTGTAATTTCCCGATTCTTCCCTGTCTTTCCGTCCTCGAAAGACAATCTGTTAAAAATTCCTCCAGTTTTTCCCTCCTGGGTGGAAAGAGGCCAAAAGCATTTGCGTGAAGTTTCCAAAACTCCAGTGCATTTCCTTCATCTGACAACCAGATCAGAGAAGCGGCGGGATTATTTTCCCGGATCCTCCGAACGGTCTGTGCCCCTTTCTTTCCCATCACGGAAACTAGCATGATCAGATATGGATTTCCCCGAACAAAATGCAGATAGCTTTCCAAATTCCCAATATAGGTATGGATGACCGGCCACCTTTGTTTTTCCGTCAGGATTGCGCGCAGCATCCCTTCCAGCCCCTCTGTCTCTTCCTTATGTTCTCCATATATCACGACCCGTACCATCGATCCACCTGCCTTTTAATTATTCACATGTACTGCCCACGTATCGTAAGTTTTCACGTCATTTTTCATCATTGTCATGTCATTTGCTTTTTCTTCGGAGAATTTTGTATTATAATCATACTAAATAGGGATATTTCTGTAAACCACATCGACGTTAACGGTCAATCCTCGACCAAATTGGTCATTGGCTTTTCTTTATATTTACATAGAGATGAGCAAAACACATTAATTCAAAAGTAGGACGTGGCAGTTAGTTTCCATAAAGTTTGAGGTTACGATTTTATGGCATAGCAAAGCTAACGTAAGTCCAAAACTTACGAAATCATAAGACTATGAGAAATTTTTAATCAAGCAATTCGTTTTATTGTTTTTAGTTTGCGATAAGACTGACCGGAATGTCTAGTGATTGCGGCAACGGCAACTGCCAGTAAACTGATATGGGCAAGTGTGTTTAAGTTTGTAACAGACGCTTTATTTCTCACCCACATCCGCTCCTGACCAGTATTTTTAAAACGCGAATTATAGCGTTCACATTCTGTGCGGAGTGAATAATTACTTTCAAAATATTTGCTGTCCCTATCAATGGAAAGTCTTAAATCATCAGGAATGGTGAGATATTTCGTACAGCCACGATGCTTTTTACCATTATAGAAATTTTTGTGGTGGCATGGGCAAACGGTATCTTTACTTGATTTTAGAGGACAACAAAACTTTTGACGGGTACGACCACAATCGGAAAACTTACCATCTTCCACATGGCAAGCCCTGCTTCGCAAATGGGATTCCCTTGAGGAAGAAGTTTCGGATTTTTGGAATTACGTTTGTTTAATGGAATGATACATTCTCCATTGTAAAGATCCTTAACCTGATTGTAGATATTTTTGACATCGTAACCTTTGTCGGCAAGGAATGTGCAGTCCGTTATTGGTTGAAAGGAATGGGTAGCAGCAAGGATATCTAAAGCGACGGTAGCATCATGAACTTCCGCGGTTGTGGTCATTTCATAAATAGGAAGACCTGAAATACAGTCTACAAGGACATGATTTTTATAGCCCCAATAGAATTCATATTTTTTCTCGTTCGTTTGATTGGATGCAGTGTGGACGCCGAGTTTACAATCCGAATCCGCCCTTGGTTGATTTCCGGGTTTAAACTTATTTGAGAGAAAAGATTTCGGATTATTCTGTGAAGTATTTGCAGAGACAGGGGTTGAATCTAAGCCAATAAAAGAAGTGTCTACAATACCTTCTTTAGAAAGGAATAACACCTGAGTTTTCATGATTTCAGAGAGAACTTTGTTATCGAAATTTTTCAGGAAGCGATCAAAAGTCCAATAAGAAGGAAGTGGACGAGAAATATCAAAGCCACAAAAATGCGCAATCAGAAGATTATTGTGAAGATAATCGACAAGATCGGAAATCATGGAGAAGCCTTCGCATTTCATGACAATAAAGGAACAAATCATAGCGTGATTTGAAAAGCCTTTCCTTCCTGTCTTGGGGAATTCCGGAACAAAGGATAAATCAAGATTCAAAAAAAGAGAATCATAAAACTTTGCAACTGGTTGTGAAGTGAAAAGATGAATGTCTTTCAAAATTTCTTGACGATAGATAACAATCAGCTCCTTTCGGTGAATTGATTTCGACAACTTAATTATATCATTTGGAGCTGATTGTTACTATAAATTTGAAGTGATTAATGAGGTTGCCATGCCTCGCAAACCCGCATAAATACTGAATGTGTGGAGTTTTGCTCATGGCTATCAATTGTACCATAAATAGGAATGTGAATTAAAATAGTTTGTTATTTAAAGTGGATTATACTAGTGTAACGGTTTTAAATTAACTACACCATATCACTTGCCTATTTTCCCGAGAATACATGCCAAAAAGCCTCAGCGTAGCCCCGCTACGCCTACGTTTTTTGACATGTACTCTTGAAAAAACATTCTGCGTGAATGGTGCAGTTATTTAGAAACCGTTACACTACATGTTTTCCAACAGCCTAGGAAGCTCTCCCAGCCGGTTAATATAACAATCCGCCCCCTCCTGATTCATAGAAAACCGGGTCTCACGCCTGGCTACCACATAAAGGCCGGCTCTTTTTGCCGCCTCAATTCCATAAGCGGAATCCTCCACCACAATACACTGCTCCCCGGATAATCCCAGCTGTTCCAAACATTTCAGGTAAATCTCGGGATTAGGCTTGCTTTCCTTAACCATATCCCCACACAGCACAATCTCCATAAAACTGCCAAAACCGCACAACTCCTTCGTCTCCATTGCCTTTTCCCTTGGCGTGGAGGTTGCCATAGCCAGACGCAGACCCATGGCCTTCAGTCTTTTCAGCGTAGGAATGGTATCCTCAAACACAATATCCTGATAAGACACCGGATGGCTTCTTCCGTAAACTCTATAAGCCTCAAAAAATTGTTCTCTGGTCCATTCAGGCGGAAAATACGCCCGGACCGCCTTCCAGTGCCCCTCTGAGGTAGCTCCCACCATCTTTAAAAGCTGTTTCCTTGGAACCTCCCTTTGGGCTGCCTCACGGGTAAATTCTTTAAGCCTTCTCATATAGACAATCTCTGAATCAATCAAAACACCGTCCATATCAAAAATGACCGCCTTTATCCTTCCGTCCATCCGCCTGCACCTTTCCTCGTTCTTACCGCTGAACTGGCTTTGCCTTTGTCTGTAATGCATCCCTTGTGCGCGGATAATTGCGCACATTCAGATCAATCCCCTTTGCTGTATAAGTCAGATAAGCCAAAAGTTGCATCGGAATACAGTATTCCAGGGCAGAAAAGTCCTCATCGTTTATAAAATCCGCTTCCAGAACATGGCCGGACTCCACTCCGTCCTGTGCGCCGATGGAATATACATGCTCGTTCTGGTCATTCATGATTTTGAATAATGTATTGATTCTGTCATAACCCCAGGTCTTTGGAGAAATAAGCACCGTGTACACATCCGGCTTTACAGAGGCCAGAGGGCCATGAAGAAATTCCTCAGACTCAAACCAGAAATAGGGATAGCGGACCGTTTCCATAGATTTCAGTGCTCCCTCCATTGCCGTTCCCACATTTGCGCCATAACCGATCACATAACATTTCTCACAGGCTTTCCAATCTTCTTTATTCGTCTCAAACCATGCCTTGGTTTTTTCAACCACCGCGTTTGTGTGACCCAACACCTTATTCAGTCTTTCCTTATAGTTCCTGTATGTATCTTCATCCACCCGCTTACTGTACCTTGCCGCTTCCAGAGCCATCACATAAAGCGTCAGCACCGTGCAGGTGTACCCCTTCGTTTTTGGCCCCACAAACTCACGTCCGCAGTCGATTGTCACCTTGTTCTTTGCGGTCTGGGTGCATGTGTTGTTCAAATACTCTGTCACAACAAAGTTATCCATTCCAAGGGTATTTGCTTTCTGAAGGGCATCAATGGTATTCGTGCTCTCCCCCTCCTGGGTCACAGCTACCATCAGATCAGTCTCCGGCTTCAGTGTGTCTTCAAAATGCGCAAATGCGTAGGAAGTCACTGTCACGCAGGGAACTCCCAGCATCTTCTCCATAAAATACCTTGCTGTCACACATGCGTTATAGGAGGTTCCGCTGGCCGCCAAAATTACTCTCTCATATGGCTTTTTTGCAAAATTTTCAGCAAAAACGCGGCAGAGGTCTTCACTCTTATCTACAATATGCAGTGCTGCCTCCTGCGTTTCATTGATATAATCCATCATTACAAAATCACTCATTTCAATTCTCCTTTAAATCTACAGTATTCCGAAAAATTTTCCTACAATGCCTACCGCAATAATTCCAAGCATGATCCAGTATGCCTTTACGCCCTTCTTTAACAGCTTGTATACAATAAAGGTTGCCGCAAGGGGAAGCATACAGGGGCAGATTTCATCAAAAATTGACTGAACATCCAATGTAACATCAGAGCCAAAATTAGCTACCAACGCTATTTTTATGGATACCATGGATGCAATCATGCCGCCTATTACCGTAAGTCCCATAACCGATGCCGCCCTGGTCGCGCGGTTCATAAGACCGCCGGAAACCAATGTGTCGATTGAGTCCGCTCCCAGCTTGTAGCCAAACAGGACGCCATAGTAGCGCACCAGGAAGTTAGGGATGTTATAAATCAGCAGGAACAGAAGGGGGCCAAGAAGATTCCTCTGCATAGCCAGTGATATACCAATACCGGAGCCAATGATACGGAAGGTTCCCCAGAAAAAGGTATCGCCGATTCCTGACAGCGGACCCATAAGGGCTACCTTTATGGCGTTTATGGAAGATACATCGAAATCCTCATTTTCGGAAGCTTCCTCCTCCATTGCGGCCGCAATGCCCAGAACAAAGGGAGAACAGGCAAATGTATTGTTATATACCTCAGAGTGGCGGCTCAAAGCCTGCGATAATTTTTCCTTATTATCCCCATACAGCTTTTTAAGTACAGGGATAATGGAATAGGCAAAGCCCGGTGCCTGCATACGGTCCATGGAATAACAGGCCGGAAGAAGAAAAGAGCGGAAAAACAAAGACATAAGATCCTTTTTCGTTATTTTTTTGCCTGTTGCCTCTTCATTAGATTTCGTTGTCATCGACAGCCACCTCCTTATTTGCATGATTGCTGGAATTAAATACTAAAACCGCCAGAATCGCTCCCACAATCGCAACACCTACATTGCTCATTCCTAAAAATGCAACGAATACAAAACCGATAAACAGGTATGGTGCCAGCTCCTTATTGTAGGTAAGCTGCATCAGCAGCGCAAAGCCCAGAGCCGGAAGCATATTGGAAGCCACTTTGATTCCGTCTGTAATAAATGCAGGAATCACTTTAATCAGATATTCAAACAGCGGCGCTCCTACCAGCATGCCTAAAAGGACTACCAAAAACGGGAAGAAGAAATAATTGAACAGTCCCATCCACTGACAGATCTCCATAGTACGGGTATTCCCGTCCTCTGCCGCCCGTTTTGCCCGCTCACTGAGCAGATGGTTTAACGGAATCCATGTCAGGTATCCTATGGTTGTTGCGAAAGTAGAAATCGGAAGTGCCAGCGCCAGCGCTACCTCGGTTCCTGTTCCGCTCCCCAGAACAAAACCAGTACATAATGCGCTTCCCAGAGTGATTTCCGGCATACCGGAATGTGCGCCGATTCCCACCAGTCCCATACTGAGCAGTTCAAACTGCGCTCCTATTATCATTCCTTCTACCGGGTTCCCGTAAATGAATCCTACCAGTGTTCCAACGATTAATGGACGCTGTATCATCGTCATTCCGAAAATACGGTTATCAATTTTACATATTCCCGCGATCAGCGCCACTAAAAAAGCCTTCATAAACATATGGTTATCCCTCCTGATTTTTCAATGCCTTTACAAGAAGCTTCTCAAGATTTACGAATTTGTCACTGGGCGTCGGAAGCATTCCCACTTCCACTCCTGTTTTTATCACTTCAAGAAGTGCTTTCATGTCCTCATTTGTCAAATTCAGATTATCTGTAATATACTCCGCCTTTTTTCTCACTCCTCCGATGGTCAGACGCTGTACGTCCTTTACGCCCTTGCATACCTTCGCCGCATCCTGCGGGTCGCTGACCAATGCCATAATCTTATACTTCTGATTCTCCGGTGCGTTTAAAAAAGCAATTCCATCCTCCACGCTTCGGAAGCCATATTTCACCCCCGGCGGAACTGCCATTTTCAAAGCTTTTTTCCTGAGCTCGTTTTTTACAACCTCATCGTTGATTACTAAAAGTACGTTTGCATCCAGAAACCTTGTCCATGATATAGCAACCTGTCCGTGAATCAGACGGTCATCCAAATGCAGTGCCTTTATCATAGTTCATCCTCCTCTCCCGGCTGTGCAATCCGGTTCACATACCTGACGCCTTCTTTTCCTACGTTTTCCAGATATGCAGCCAATTCCTCTGTCTGCATATCCTTCGGTGCTAAAAGCGCTTCCAGCACCATGCCCAGATTCATGCCCGCAACCAGATACAGCTTCTTAGCGGACAGATATTCCGTCAGAATGTTATTCACATTTCCTCCAAACACATCTGTCAGCGCTATGATTTCATCTCCGGCTTCAAATCCGGAAAGAATCTGCTCAACCTGTGTCCGGATGCGTTCGCCTGAATCCTCTCTTGCGACCATTATGGTTTTTACCGGACTTATCAGTGCACTTCCACAGATAAACGAAGCACTTTCCAGTATAGCTCCTGCTAATGGGCCATGGGAAGCTAACAGCAGATGCCTCATTCCACCATCCTCCCTTCTTTTTATTGATATTTACATTTATTTGTAATATATATACATTATTGGCGATTTTACATTTCTTTTCTCTACATATGTATATATATTTATGTAGGTTCATTATAACATACTCATACTTTTTTGCATTTTTTTTTTACATTTTTCATACTTTTTTATACATTTAAAAGAAACATCTTTTGTTTGTATATACATTGACCTTTTTCTCCATTTCGATTATAATAATTAAGCTCAAACTTCCCACATAAAAAATGGGGCTCGCACCTTGAAAAATCAATACTTTAACTCATAAATTAACATTCTGACAGGCATTTTAAGCATAGCATAATGCCTGTTGCATATATTTTGGCAGTCGTCAAATAAAGTTGGATGTAAATTCTTCCAACTGACTTTCTGTTATATGAAAGTATTCCATAACAGCATCCATTAGGGCATCTATAATAATCCTCATGGATTGGCTGAATGTGATATCATCCAATTCATCCAGTAGGCAGAAAAATAGTTCACAGATGGTTTTCTCATCTGTATTACGTCTTTGTGCGATAGACAGCATCATGTATCTTGTAAAAACGATGGCAATATGAGCATTTAAGGCATCATAAGATGTGCTTCTGCATTCTTTCTCCAGATGAAGATACGATTTGCAGGATTTGAAGAAAACTTCAATATCCCATATGCCGATATCTGGAACGTCCACGCCTCTTTTTATTACGACTGTAGATTTCCTTGATATTCAGATTTTTATCTTGGTATCCAGATTTGATCTTGCTGCTTTTCTTGATCATGGCAATGATATCCAGATTTTCTTCCTTTTTTAAAGCCTGGATTGTCTTTGGAGAAGAAAACCAACTGTCAAAAACAACGTATTTTGCAGCAATCCCTGCTTTCTGAACAGAATGGATCAGTTCGACCATGACATCAGTAGCTTTCCGCCGGGATTGACTTCTTCGTTTCCTGGCAAGGGAACGTCCATCATAGCATTCAGCTCTGCACAGAAGATTTTTGTCATCTGCAGCTGAGAGAAAGCAATGATTAATTGAAACAAAGGAATTTCCATCAGACCAGCCAAGCTGCACCAAGTGTCAGCATACGATAGCCACGCTTATATTTCATCGAGCAGTGATCAAAGACTTTTGCAAGAAGTTCTGTTTTCTTAGAACGTGACCGGTCAAACAGGCTATCATCGATAATGAATACGTCCTTGCGGTCTTCGGAAGTCAGTGGCTTCATAAAATCATTGACGATATTTGCAGAAAGCAGTGTTGTAAACCTTTGCCAGTTCGTCTTCGGACTATTTATAAAGCGATAGACGGTATTTTTAGAAAAATCTTCCTTAAATATGCCTGTTTTTCGCTGCATATACATGCTTCTGTCAGAAAAAAGGAGGCAAAATAGATAGCGAAAGATATCCATTACCGGAATCCCCTTTTCTTTTCCGGCATTGCTCTTAAACAAAAGCTTGCCTATATGAAACTCCGCGATAAAATTTGTGACAAAATCTAAAACATTGTTTTCGTTTTGGGAATTACGTGGTATACTTGACATGGCATAAATCTCCTTGCTGTGTAATTGTTTTTCGTCAACTCAATTATACCACTAGCGAGCGGTTTATGTCTTTTTTATGGGTTAAAATATTGATTTTTCAATGTTAAACACACCAAATGGTGTGGGAAGTTTGAGTTAAATATATTTAAATCGGAGAGGATTTTATGGGAAAGCAGTTACCGAAATATAAAGAAATAGAACGGGATATTCTTAATCAAATACAGAGCGGCGCTCTCAAAATAGGGGATCAGATTGAAACAGAAAATGAACTATGCGAGCGCTACAAGGTCAGCCGTATGACCGCCCGAAAAGCCCTGGATCTGCTTTCTTCGCAAGGCTATATAAACCGCATGCCGGGAAGGGGAACCTTTGTAAGTTCTATACAAATTTCAAAAAAAGCCAACTTTACCCGAAGCTTTTCAGATGATATGCGGTCGATTGGAAAAGCTCCAGGCTCTATTTTAGTGTCTTATTCCATCCATCGGGCCGCTGAAATTCCCGAAGCCGCAAGAGAACTGGGACTTGGGGATGATGAGCTGGTCCATTCTATTATAAGAATTCGTACCGCAGACGACACGATCATGGCTCTCAGCTACACCTCCCTTCCTGTCAGCCTGTTTCCTAACTTTGATCTTCGTATGCTGGAGGGTTCCCTTTACAATTATATCTCGCAGCACTATGACATTGATCCCACAGACGGCTCCCGCACAATCAGTGCGGTTTTGCCTACCCCACAGCAAAAAAAATGGCTGAAAATCGACGATATCCCGCTTCTGAAAATTTCCCATCCGGGCCATCTGACTGACGGACGCCGTTTTGAGTATTCGGAAACCTACTATATTGGTTCTCACTTTATCTATCGATACGAACGGTCTGAATAAAAGGAAAAGGAGCTGTGAAAAATGAGATCATCATTTTTCACAGCCCCTTTTTTTCGCTTCTAAAATTCTGCATCCACCAAATATAAATCACAATTAGCATCGTCCCTATCGGCTGTATAGAGGATTTTCCTTCCATCCCAGCTGAAGGTAGGGTGGCAATGGGAACGGTGGTATTTCCAGGTTGTATTATGCTTTGCCAGCGGCTTCATTTCAGCCTCCTGTCCATTTATCCGTATCAGCATAATATCCTCCACACCATCCCCCGTAAAAAAGGTATTGTCATTATTGGCGTGATAATGATTGCAGTAGAACGGCATTGGGATTGTCCGCAGTACCTTGCCGTTTTTGTCTGCAAATCCAAAATATGGATAGCCCTCCTTTATCTCTGTCTCCTCGCAGATCTGCTTCTTATCGGAGGTAATCGTGCCGTCATGTCCCGGACCTCTGTTGTCAAAAAAGATCCGAATCCGCGCCCGGGAAGAAAGCGGGCATATTACACTGGCTGTGGACAATACCTGCTGCCACGCCCCTATCGAAGAAAACGGCCAGTTCCGTTCAACCAAGCATGAGGGATTTGGCACCGGAACCGCTTCGGTCCGGGCCATTGCGCAGCGTCATCATGGCGTAACCGAATTTCGCTATGAAGATGGTATCTTTTATGTTTCCGTCTTTATCTGATAGGGTACATCATCCTTGTGTGATCATCCAGGCACCCGTTCCCTGTTGCAGCCCTTCTATAGTCCCTGGGCGAAACCATATGTATATAACAGAAAGACTGCGGGACAAAACTCCTGCAGTCTTTCTGTTATCGTATTATTTTCTATCTGCAATCTCATCGAATGCTGCTTTCAGTTCCTTAACACTTCTTACCCGAATGCCTTCAAACCGGCCATTCTTTCCGTTGATTCCGTTCAGCCATTTTACGCCCGTACCTCCGGCCGTTTCCCAGCGTGCAAGGTTCGGTGTATGGTCATCGACCAGGATGTCCATCTTTCCCAGTTTCCGGTGCAGCATGGTTTCAACAAATTCCGCTTTATTTTTTCCATAGGGAACAAAAAGACAGTGCGAAGAGCTGATTCCCGGCAGGTACTTATCCAGCCACTTTTTCTTTTCAAGAAGCGCTCTGGTATCCGTATAGTATGAGGACAAGATATTCATGTTCTCATCTGCTTTAAGGGCAGCAGCTAAAAAGTCCAATAATTCTGTTTCTGGTTCTAAGTCTATATAATATCCGGGTTTTCTGCTTTCCTCCACTGGAACATCACGCCACTTTGCAATCGTCCCATCCATATCAAAATACACCCGCATGTCACTTTTCAGTATCATTTTCTTCTGCATATACAATCTGTCCTTCTTTGTTTCCGGTTCCAGAAATTGAAATTCCGGAAGCAGTTTTCTATTTGCAAACATTTGTTCTCTATTCTAACAAATATACTCTGCCTGCGCAAGTCCTAGTAAAAAACTTCACAAAGATGACACTGTATAGGCCATCTCTGTGAAGTTTCCTAATAGAAAGGTTCTGTAAAAATTATGAAATTGAAACCGCCTGCTGCCCGATCAGTTCGTATCGGCTTTTACAAAGTTTCGATAAACCGTCCGAAAGCAATTCTTCCCTCTTTTGTATTCTTATATACGCCTGCGCATTCCAGAACCCGGACAAACACTTTTCCAATTTCTTTCTGCAGAATGGCATGGATGTTATCCTCTGTAATTTCATAGGATCCAATCCAGGAATCCACCCAGTCCGCATGCTTTTCAATCTCCGGATTGCTGCGGATATCCTGTTTTTCAAGGATATATTGTTCCAGAAGCGCCATTTCCTTTTTCAGCCGCGCCGGCAGAACAGCCAGTCCCATTACTTCGATCAGGCCGATATTTTCCTTCTTTATATGGTGAAGGTCTGCAGACGGATGATATACACCCCATGGACACTCATCTGTTGTAATGTTGTTTCGAAGTACCAGATCCAGCTCATACAGATCTTCGTGCATTCTTGCAATCGGAGTGATCGTATTGTGCGGTGTTCCGTCTGTTTCACTAAAAATGAAAGCTTCCTTATCGGTATATTCGCGCCATGCAGTAAGGATATGATCTGCTGCCAGAGCGATCCTTTCTGTATCGGTTCCTCTTAACCGGATGACAGACATGGGCCATCTTACGATACCGGCCGTCAGATCCTCATAGCCCGGAATGACAAATTCACTCTCGTAAGGTGCCTTGGCCATTGCAAAGACATATCCGCCACCCTGGAAATGATCATGGCTTAAAATGGAACCGCCGACAATCGGAAGATCCGCATTGGATCCGGCCGTATAGTGCGGGAACATCTTTACAAATTCCAGCAGTTTCTTAAATACAGCCTGGTCGATCTTCATTGGCCGGTGCTCTTCATTGAAAATGATGCAGTGCTCATTATAATATACATACGGGGAATATTGAAGGAAATACTGTTCTCCGTCCAGCCTGATCGGAATTACCCTATGGTTCTGTCTTGCCGGATGAGAAAGGTTTCCTGCAAACCCTTCGTTCTCTTTGCATAAGAGGCAGCTCGGATATCCGGTACTTTTCACCGCGCCGGCCCTGGCAATATCTCTTGGATCTTTTTCCGGTTTTGACAGGTTAATGGTAATGTCGATCGGGCCATACTCAGTATCGGTCACCCATTTTTCATCTTTCGCAATACGATCTGTACGTATATAATTCGTATCCTGGCTTAATTTATAAAAATAGTCGGTGGCCTTTTTACTGTCTTCCTGATAGAGGCTGTTAAAATGACTTCTCACAATGGACGGCAGCGGTGTTAATAATCCCATGATCCGGGTATCAAATAGATCTTTCCAGGCGATGGTATCTTCTTCCAGAATTCCCTGCTGATGAGCATA
>ULTM01033148.1_pt1 | contig 12287 bp, 12 predicted proteins | sample 1957641 | NCBI WGS metagenome assembly ULTM01 (sample SAMEA4835735, study PRJEB28245) | human gut metagenome | biome: gut microbiome; material: fecal sample | place: Denmark | collected 2008 | reverse complement strand
CTGCCGTATCCGGTGTAAACGTAGCAAAAAATATCATGCTGATCTATCTGGTAGCAGGTATCCTGTATGGTATCGCTGCTTTCCTGGAAGCAGGCCGTATCCAGAGTGTAACAACAGCTACTGGTACAAACTATGACCTGGATGCGATCTCCGGCTGCGTTATCGGTGGTGTATCCTTCTCCGGTGGTGTTGGTACCATCCCTGGTATCCTGATTGGTGTTATCATTCTGCAGGTAATCAATTACAGCCTGTACTATCTGGGCGTTAACGCATATCTGCAGTATATCATCAAAGGTTTGATCATCATTCTGGCTGTTGCCATTGACGTACGTAAGTATATTGCAAAGAAATAATTTTTTCGGTATGATGTGATATGAAAATTCCCCCGTTTGACTACGGGGGAATTGTTGCAATTTGAAGCGGTAAAAACAAAGGAGGGATTTTGTGGCAGATACACAAAAACCTGTAAACCCAGAGGAACTGGAACAGCGGATACAAGCGCTGGAAGAGCGGGAAAAAGCCCTGGAAGAAAAAGAAATTGAACTGAAACAAAAAGAAAGTAAATTCACAGGGGCGAAATACAATCTGTATTCCCATATCAATGTTTCCTTAAAGACCATGAATATTGTGGTGGCAGTTATTGCAGCAGCTTTGGTCATTGCCATTGTGGCAGGGGTTATTTATCGATAAAACAGGAGGAACACCATGAAACAAAATTGGAACAAAGAAAGCCTTTTGGCAGCCTATCCCCGTTTTGAAGCACAGCCGGATTTTTATCTGGGACGGATGGCAGATGCGGAAAAAGGCTTTGCAGATACATTCGGCAAAGAAGCGGAGCGTTTTTTCAGCGCACCCGGCAGAACAGAAATTGGCGGCAACCATACAGACCATCAGCATGGCTGTGTGCTGGCAGCGGCAGTAGATTTGGATATTTTCGGTGCGGCAGCGAAAAATGACAGCCGTATCATCCGTATTTTCTCCAAAGGCTACGGCATGGAAGAAATTTCTCTGGATGATTTGGAAGTGAAAAAAGAAGAAATCAACACAACAGCTTCCCTCATTCGTGGGGTAGCTTCCAAAATCACACAGATAGGCTATACACTGGGCGGTCTGGATATGTATACCGTTTCCAATGTACTGAAAGGCTCCGGCATTTCTTCTTCTGCGGCTTATGAAGTGCTGGTGGGTACAGTCATCAACGCACTGTATTGCGAAAATAAACTGACACCTGTGGAAATTGCACAGATTGGTCAGTATGCGGAAAATGTATACTTTGGCAAAATGAGTGGTTTGATGGATCAGACAGCGTCTTCCGTAGGCGGCGTTGTTGCTATTGATTTCCGGGATAACGCAAATCCCGTCGTAAGAAAACTGGATTTCGATTTCACAAAAGCAGGCTATGCTTTGTGTATCATCGACAGTGGTGCAGACCATGCAGACCTGTCCGATGAATATTCCGCCATTCCTATGGAAATGCGGCAGGTAGCAGCACACTTCGGCAAAGAAGTGCTGCGGGAAGTGGCTTTGGCAGACTTTTTGACAGATATGGCTGCTGTTCGGGAAAAAGCAGGCGACCGGGCAACATTGCGTGCATATCATTTCCTGAAAGATAATCAGAGAGCCATTGACGAAGCGGTGGCACTGGAAGCAGGAGATTTTGGCAAGTTCTTATCTCTGGTGAAAGAATCTGGCTATTCTTCTTTCATGTATCTGCAAAACGTGTATGTTTCCGGCAGCGTGGAACATCAGGAAGTTGCTTATACCCTGGCAGCTTGTGAAGCGGCATTGGCAGGCAAAGGCGCTTACCGTGTCCATGGCGGCGGTTTTGCCGGAACCATTCAGGCTTTTGTGCCTCAGGAAATGCTGGCAGATTTTGTGGAACAGATGGAAAAAGCTGTGGGTAAGGGCAGATGTCATGTACTGTCCATTCGTCCCGCAGGCGGTACAGAATTGATGAAGGTTTGAGAAAAATAGGAGGGATGCTCTATGGCAATTTTGGTATTGGGCGGCGCAGGCTATATCGGTTCTCATACGGTATATGCCCTGTGTGAAGCAGGCAGAGAAGTAGTAGTTGTGGATAATCTGGAAACAGGACATGCGGAAGCGGTACATCCTGACGCAAAGTTCTACAAAGGCGATATTTCTGATAAGCCTTTCCTGAACGAGGTATTCCAGAAAGAAAATATCGAAGCGGTTATCCATTTTGCCGCTTATTCTCTGGTAGGGGAAAGCGTGGAAAATCCCCTGAAATATTATGAAAACAACTTGAGCAAAACAAGAGATATGCTGGAAGTCATGGTAGCCAACGGCGTGGATAAATTTGTATTTTCCTCCACAGCAGCGACTTATGGCGAACCGGAACGGGTACCCATTCTGGAACATGACCGTACAGAACCCACCAACCCCTACGGTGAAACAAAACTGGCAATGGAAAAAATGTTCAAATGGACAGGCAACGCAACAGGTCTGCGTTATGTATCCCTGCGTTACTTCAACGCCTGCGGTGCCCATGTCAGCGGCAACATCGGGGAAGCACATAATCCCGAAAGCCATCTGATTCCCCTGATTTTGCAGGTACCTAACGGCAAACGGGAATTTATCAGCATTTTCGGCAATGACTATCCCACACCTGACGGCACATGTATCCGTGACTATATCCATGTAACAGACTTGGCAGATGCCCATATTCTGGCTGTGGATTACCTGCTGAAAGGCGGCCAGAGTGACATCTTCAATCTAGGCAACGGCGTTGGTTTCTCTGTAAGAGAAGTTATCGAAACCGCAAGAAAAGTAACAGGTCATCCCATTCCTGCAAAAGAAGTGGCACGTCGTGCCGGCGACCCTGCACAGCTCATCGCTTCCAGTGAGAAAGCGAAAAAAGTGCTGGGCTGGAACCCTCAGCATGACAGTCTGGAAGAAATCATTTCCACAGCATGGAATTGGCACAAAAATCACCCCAATGGTTTTTGAGAAAGGGGAAAGACATGGTATATAAAGCAATTCGAGATTTGGCGCTCTACGGCGTCAGAACAGGGCTGATTACAGAAGCGGATGTGCCTTATGTCATCAACCGTTTGATAGATGAAATGAAACTGGATGCTTATGAGGAACCCACAGGTGAAGCGAAAACCGATTTGGAAACCATTCTGGCTGTTCTGCTGGAAGATGCCTGCAAACGGGAACTGATTCCTGACAGCATCGTATATAAAGATTTGTTCGATACAAAGCTTATGGGTGTTATGACACCTTTCCCCAGAGAAGTCATTGGAAAATTCCGTGAACTTCACGCAGAAGACCCGGAAAAAGCAACAGACTGGTATTATGACTTTAGCTGTAATACAGACTACATCCGCAGATACCGCATCAAAAAGGATATGCGTTGGAAAACCATGACAGAATACGGTGAAATCGACATCACAATTAACTTGTCTAAGCCGGAAAAAGACCCCAAAGCCATTGCGGCAGCGAAACTGGCTCCTCAGAGCGGTTATCCCAAGTGTATGCTTTGTCGGGAAAACGAAGGCTATGCTGGACGGGTGAACCATCCCGCCAGAGAAAACCATCGCATCATTCCTCTGCGCATTGCGGGAAATGACTGGTTTTTCCAGTATTCCCCCTATGTGTATTACAACGAACACTGCATTGTGTTTAATGGACAGCATGTACCTATGAAGATTGACAGAAACGCTTTTGCGAAAATGTTTGATTTCATTAACTTCCTGCCTCATTACTTTGTAGGCTCCAACGCAGACCTGCCTATCGTTGGCGGTTCTATCCTGTCCCATGACCATTTCCAGGGTGGACGGTATACCTTTGCTATGGAACGGGCAGAAGTGGAACGGAAAGCTGCTTGCAAGGGCTTTGAGGACGTGGAAATGGGCGTTGTAAAATGGCCTATGTCCGTTATCCGTATTTCCCATAAAGACCATAATCGTTTGATTGACTGCGCGGATATGATTCTGAAGAATTGGCGTGGTTATACAGACGAAGATGCCTTTATCTTTGCGGAAACAGATGGAGAACCTCATAACACCATCACACCTATCGCCAGAAAACGTGGCGACAAATATGAACTGGATTTGGTACTGCGCAACAACATCACCACAGAAGAACATCCTCTGGGTGTATACCATCCTCATAGCCATCTGCACCATATCAAGAAAGAGAATATCGGCTTGATCGAGGTTATGGGCCTTGCGGTACTGCCTGCCAGACTGAAAGAAGAAATGCAGTGCTTGAAGGAAGCCATCCTTTCCGGCGCTGATCTGGAAGCAGACGAAAAAACCAGCAGCCATGCCCAGTGGGCACGGGAATTCCTGAAAAAATATGATACTGTGACAGCAGAAAATCTGGACGGCATCATTCAGGAAGAAATCGGTCTTGTATTTGCGCAGGTTCTGGAAGATGCCGGCGTATATAAAAGAACAGCGGAAGGTCAGGCGGCATTTGACCGCTTCCTGCGTCACTGCGGCGCGGAAATCTGATTCCTTCCGGCAAAATAAAATAACAGACAAAATACAGAAGAGCAGGGTTGGAAAATCCCTGCTCTTCTTAGATTGTAGAAAAATTGAGTTTTTTATTTTTTTCAAGAACGCGGAAGGGTTTGGGGAATAGAGGGTTCCCCAACTTAAATCCGCAGTCGGAATTTATTTCTGACGAGGAAAAGCCGAAGTTTAGCTGATGGAGCTTCGGCTTTATACTTCTGTTTACTCGTCAAAGTCTTGAATGCAATGAGACTTTGACGACATGGTGTCGATTCTTTCGACACCATGAGAAGAGCAGGGTTGGAGAATCCCTGCTCTTCTGCTGTCTTGGAATATGTTATCAAATATTTTGAAAGTAAGCTATGATAATTGCATCATGCCAGACATGATGCAGCCACCTTTGGCACCGCAGTCCATGACTTCCTGCAACTGCTTTTCATTGATTTTGATGCCGCCAATGGCGTAAACAGGAATGGATACTTTGCGGCAGACTTCTTCCAGAAAAACAAGTCCTCTGGGAGGAAGCCCTTTTTTACAGTCTGTGGCATAAATATGCCCGGCAGTGATGTAAGTTGCCCCTAGTTTTTCCGCTTCTTCCGCCTCTGCTGGTGCGTGAATGGAGGTTCCCACAAGAGAGAAACCGGAAAGTTCTTCTTTGTGGGCACGGAGCAGAGGAAGGGGCAGATGGATAACGTCACAGCCCAGTTCTTTTGCTGCACGGAAATAGGTGTGCAGGATACAGGGAACATTATGACGCTGACAGATTGCCAATACATCTTTTGCCAGAGCGGTGTATTCTGCTTCTGACAAGTCTTTTTCCCGCAGAATCAGACCTTTGGGATGGTGTTTACAGATTTCTCCTATCTGTTCCAGAAAAGGACGTTTGCTCAATGTGCGGTTTGTCACCGCAAGGATATGGGAAAACAACGCATCATCATACATAGATATAATCGCTCATGACCGGCTGGAGATTGTTTTTCAGCAGTGTGTCATATACTTCCTGTACAGATCTGCCGTCATCGATCTCGAACTGGTCGTCTCCTTTCTTTTCGGTTTCCTCGGAATGTTCCCCAATGCCGGTGCTGACACCTGCGGAAATTTTGGTGGCAGCAATGTTCACCAGATTGTCACGAACACGGGCACATTCTCTGCTGGAAATGGTGATGTTTGCGAAAGGCATGAACAGACGATACGCGCATACCACCTGTAAAAGCTGGGTTTCGTGAACATCCATAGGGTTGATGCGGTCATTGTTGATGATGGGGCGCAGTCTGGGACAGGAGAACGCGATTTCCGCATGAGGATATTTTCGCTGGAGCAGATAAGCGTGATAGCCTGTTGCAAAAGCGTCCTTGCGGAAGTCGTCCAGACCCAGCAATGCGGCAAAACCAACCCCACGCATGCCGCCTTTCAAAGCACGTTCCTGAGCGTTCAGGCGGTAAGGGAAAATCCGCTTGTGTCCTGCCAGATGGAGTGTTTCGTATTTATCGGAATTGTATGTTTCCTGGAAAACCGTCACATAGTCGGCGCCGCATTCATGGAGATATGCGTATTCGTCAGAGTTGACAGGATAGATTTCCAGACCGATGACTTTGAAATATTTCTTTGCGATTTTGCAGGCTTCCCCAATGTATTCCACTGTGGATTTGCTGCGGCTTTCTCCGGTAAGAATCAGGATTTCCTGCAATCCTGTTTTGGCGATGGCTGCCATTTCTTTATCGATTTCTTCTGCGTTCAGCTGGGCACGGTTGATTTTATTGTGGCAGTTGAAACCGCAGTAAATGCAGTAGTTTTCGCAGTAGTTTGCAATGTAAATGGGGGTGAACATGTATACACTGTTGCCGAAATGCTTTCTGGTTTCCACGCGGGCTGCCTGTGCGATGTCCTCCAGCAAAGGCAGTGCGGCAGGGGAGAGCAGTGCTGCGAAATCCTCAGGGGTACGGCTGTCATGGATCAAAGCACGGCGTACATCCGCTTCTGTGTACTTGTCGTAATCATAAGCTTCCATGGCTGCAACGACCTGATCCATCACATCGGATTCTAGCACTTCCATACCGGGCAGATAGGTCATGTGGTCAATGCGGTTTTTCTTCTGGTCTTCCAGAATTTCTTCGCTTAAAATACTTTCATTCAAATGTTCCTGACTCATGTTCGCCACCTCTCAATCCTGCAAAAAGCCTGTCAGTGGAGAAGATGCGCTGGCGCCTTTTTCAAGGGTTCTGCCAAGACCTGCCAGATAAGCGCTGCGTCCTGCTTCAATGGCTTTTTTGAATGCTTCTGCCATCAATTCCACATTTCCGGCGGTGGCGACAGCAGTGTTTGCCATGATGGCAGCGGCACCCATTTCCATGGCTTCGCAAGCCTGAGAAGGTCTGCCAATACCTGCGTCAACGATGATGGGCAGGTTCATTTCGTCAATGAGAATCTGGATGAATTCTTTGGTACACAGACCCTTGTTGGAACCGATGGGAGCACCCAGAGGCATGATGCAGGCCGCACCGGCATTTTCCAGATCTCTTGCTACATTCAGGTCGGGATACATGTAAGGCATTACGATGAAGCCGTCTTTTGCCAGCATTTCTGTGGCACGGATAGTTTCCTGATTGTCAGGCAGCAGATATTTGGAGTCACGCATGATTTCTACTTTGACAAAGTTCCCGCAGCCAAGTTCTCTGGAAAGTTTCGCAATGCGTACAGCTTCTTCGGCGTTTCTTGCGCCGGAAGTGTTGGGCAGCAGGGTAACGGTATCGGGAATATAGTCCAGAATGTTGGCAAGACCGCCTTCGTTGGCACGGCGCACAGCCAGTGTGATGATCTGTGCTTCTGCTTTTTCTACACAAGCTTTTACCAGATCCAGAGAAAATTTCCCGGAGCCAAGAATGAAACGGGATGTGAATTCGTGTCTGCCTAAAATGAGTTTGTCATTGTTCTGCATGATAAAATTCCTTCTTTCTTCCAAAATCAGATATTATACGGTTTCTTCGCCCAGAAGCAGACGGGCGATCATATTGGATTCATGGGCAGCGCAGAGTGCGGCTCTGGGTGCCATGAGGCATTGTCCATGGGCAATATCGGTGGTTTCGTCGCCGCAGAGATAAAAATTACTGCCAATCTTTCGGGTATGGATGGTGTTGCTGCTGCCAAAGCCTGCCATGCCGGAAGCACAGACCAGTTTTTTCTGGGGAAAACATTCCAGTATGCCGTTGACAAACATCGCTTTTGTTTCTGCGTTGTCGAAGGCTTCGCAGATGATGTCCGCATCGGCAAAAAGGGTTTTCAGATTTTCGCTGGTCACTTTCACACAGTCTGTGGTGATGTCCAGATAAGGATTGATCTGGAGCAGCTGTTCTTTCAGAGCATCTGTTTTATACATGCCCACATGGCCCATCAGATATTGCTGGCGATTCAGATTGGTCAGGTCTACACGGTCAAAGTCAATGAGGTGCAGATGTCCCACCCCAAGGCGTGCCAAAGCGAAAGCAACATTGGAACCAAGTCCGCCCAGGCCTGCAATGGCAACATGTCCGGCATCCAGCTTTTCCTGATAGGCTGCTGTGTGACGTTCCACCAATGCTTCATAGATTTCTGTTTTCGTAAATGGATGCATAATCAGCCGCCTCCTACAAAACTGACAATTTCGATCTTATCGCCGTCATTGAGATATGTGGTGTCGTATTCGCTTTTGGGCAGGATTTCTCCGTTTTTTTCCACTGCGATGTATGTCCGGCGGTAGTTGTTTTCGTCCAGATATGCACCAAGGGTTTTCGGTGCGGACAAGGTCAATGTTTTTCCGTTAATGGTGATCATTCAGAAGCCTCCTTTCCAGCGGCGGCAAGAAAAAAGAGCTCACAAAGAAATACACCCGTGGTGGTGCACCCCTTCATGAACTCTTGTTCACTCTCAACGCTGCCAATATTCTGTTTCCGTAAAAAGTTCTGGCTTTGGTCTGTCTGTACGCAATAAAAATAGGGAGATGCAACGCATCTCCCGAAAATTCATTCTATCGATTCCTACGTTGGCATTATCCAAATCAGGTGTAAGGGTCGAAGCAAAACTTCCTCTCAGCCCAATTCATTGAGCTCCCCTGTTTTCTTTTTACAAGAACAGTATATACACGGATTCTGAAAATGTCAACAGGCAAAATGACAAAAAGTATAAAATTTTCGGAAATATGCACATAACTTTACATGTTAAAATGAGTCCATAACAAAGAGGAGGAATTTTTTATGTGGCACATGGAAGAAGAATTACAGAAAGAAGGGGTCAGCGTCAACCTGCTGAAGGAAATCCAGAAGTTCCGGGAAAGTCATGGAGTGGATGCTTCTGTGGCAGGCCGTGTACCAGTACCCCGTTTTTTATATTATGGCAAAGAAATCTGGGAAGAAGCGGCAGCAGCGTTGTTATGTGGGGAAAATCTGCTGCTCTCCGGCCCGAAAGCAACGGGTAAAAATGTATTGGCAGAAAATCTGGCGGCAGCATTTGGCAGACCGTCTTGGGACATTTCTTTTTATGTAAATGTAGACGCCGCTTCTCTCATTGGGACAGATACATTCCGGGATAATCAGGTGGTGTTCCGTGAAGGGCCTATCAGCCGCTGTGCCCATATGGGTGGTTTTGGCGTTCTAGATGAAATCAATATGGCGAAAAACGAGTCTTTGGCAGTGCTCCATGCAACACTGGACTTCCGTCGTTCCATTGACGTGCCGGGATATGACAGAATCCCTCTGCACGAAGCAACTCGCTTCATTGCTACCATGAACTATGGCTATGCCGGCACCAGAGAATTGAATGAAGCTCTGGCATCCCGTTTTGTGGTCATCAATATGCCGGTTATTTCTGAGGAAAACCTGCGGAAGCTGCTGAAACGAGAATTCCCCACACTGAAAGACAAATGGGCAGAACAGTTTGCCGCTTTGTTTAGAGAACTGGAAACAAAGTGCGATAACGCGGAAATTTCCACAAAAGCTCTGGATTTGCGTGGGCTCATGGCATCCATTCATCTGATGGAAAAAGGATTGAAAGCTGTCCGTGCACTGGAAATGGGTATCATCAACAAAGCTTTCGATCCCTTTGAACGGCAGTTGGTGGCAGATGCCATTGCCGCAAGAATTCCACAGGATCTGGACTTTGGAAAGCTGTTTGGTGATCGCTGATGAAAAACAGAGAGATTGCGGAGCGTCGTGCCGTCAATCAGATTTGGAACGCCGCACAAGACTATTCCTTGCAGCCGGTGTATGTTGCCTTTGATGAGGACGGCGACGCAGATTTTTATTTCAATACGGTCATCGGTGCCGTATATCATTATTTTCAGTTTGAAACGTTGGATAAGATGTTTACCTACCTTCAGCGCAGACAGGATGGAGAACTGTATGTGGAACTGCTTTGGCTGGGGCTGGAAAACTGTGTCTTTGGCAAAGCCAAGGACGAACGCCCAGCTATGGCGGAGCTACGGCGGGCTTATGCGGAAAAATTTCTGGCAAGACCCAAAGATCATGTGGTGGAATCTTTGCTGTGGGATTTGAAGCATGCTCATTGCCAGCGCATATTAGGTCAGGCAGATGATTTGGATGAAGAAAAACGAAAAATACTGGACGCATTGGAATTTCCCGCAGACTGTAACACAGAACAGGTGACAGATCGCATGGATCGTCTACTGAACCAGTATTTTTTCAAAGGACATTTCAAAGAGTTTGAAGAACTGGGCGGCCATATCAGTGATTCTCCGTTTTTCTGGCCCAAGGGCTGGGGAAAACGGGCAGGCAGTGCATTGCGGCGTATCGATTGGGAAGGCAAAACCACAGAGGAAAAAGAATCCCTTATGGGCAAAGCAAGAAAGCTGTATCAACGGCTGACATTTTCCAGACCCAGTGCCAAGGTAGTGCGTGCCTATGTGGAAAGCTGTTTTGGAAAATCCATGTTTTCTACGGCGGAAATGACAGAAATCGAAAAGAAACTCTGCACGGAAGCCCATCGGGAATGTCTGCTGCATTTCACCCGCGGTGAGTTTGCAGAAACAGGAGAACTGACCAGAGAAGCGGCAGAACAGCGGGAATTTGCTGAAAAACAGAGAGAAGCCAATGAAGCTTATTTTCATGCAAATGAAAGCCAGACCATGCTGGCTGTCAATAAATTGACAGAACGGATACGCAATGCCATATTATTGCAGTTGGAACCCACAGTGTACCGCACCCGTGCCGGGAATCTTCTGGCAGGGAAGGTATGGCGGAATGTGTATCTCCATGATGAGCGGATATTTGAGAAAACATCAGATAGCCAACTGGATACCCTGACGGTGGACATTTTGCTGGATGGCTCTGCTTCCCAGCGAGAACAACAGGCGAAAGTGGCAACACAGGGATTTATCATTGCCGAAAGTTTAACTCGCTGTAACATTCCTGTAAGGGTAAGCGCTTTCAGTAGCGTCAGCGGTTGTACGGTTATGCAGGTATTGCGGGATTACCATGATACTTCCAGAAATAAGGATATTCTGCATTTTCTAGCGGCTGGATGGAATCGGGATGGCCTGGCACTGCGGGCGGCGGATTACCTCATGGAACAGGAGAGAAGTGAGCATAAAATGCTTATCATTCTTTCCGATGCCCACCCCAATGATGATCAGCCCATGCCATCAAAAGAAGGACTTCATTTGCCTAAAGATTACGGTGGAGAAGCTGGGGTACAGGATGTGGCAGAAGAAGTGAGCCGCCTTAGAAGAAAAGGTATCTGGGTCATTTCTGTCTTTACGGGAAACGACCGGGATTTACCGGCAGCCCATAAGATTTATGGCAGAGAATTGGCAAGAATTCGTTCTGTCACCTGGTTTGCTGACACGGTAGGGCGGCTCATACAGGAACGAATCAGAGAAATGTAAAAGTATAAAAAGACCAGATCATATTAGAGGCATCTTCATAAGAAAACAAAGCCAGCTGAAATCCTTTGATATAGAGGATTCCAGCTGGCTTATCTTTATAAGATTTTATTGGATATGTTTTCTTAAGAGGGATTTCCTTTGTCTGGTCTTTTTGTATGTCCGCGTGTTTTGTGGGAATGATAAAGTCATTGTATTGCAGGGGCAGTTATGGTAGAATCAATGTGCAGTAAGTATATGATTTTTCATGACATATCGAACCCATGGGTTCCTGACACCAAAAAGAAATTTGCGGCGGAAGGTACAGTATGGAAATACAGGGTAGTTATGCCCTTTTTCCCGTACCTTTCGTGGTACGGTTTTTCTTTTATCAAACCAATAGGAGGTATGGAAATATGGAAACAAAAAATGAAGAAAGCAGAATTGCGGTCATTGGCATCGTTGTGGAACAGGAAGCGTCTGTGGATGTGCTCAACGAAACACTCCACGAATACCGGGAATACATCATCGGCAGAATGGGCATTCCCTATCGTGAGAAGAAAGTGAATATCATCAGCATTGCCATTGATGCCCCTCAGGATAAGATTTCCGCTTTGTCCGGAAAAATCGGCAACCTGCCTGGCATCCAGTCTAAGACCGTATATTCCGGCGTGAAGGCATGAGTTTTGCGGCAAATTTAGCCGAAAAATTGGTTACGGAACACGATCTTTCAGAAGAAGAGCTGCTCTATCTTCTGGAACATCGTCAGGAAGTGGCGCCTTTTTTGCAGGAACAAGCCCAAAAACTTTGTCAGGAGGTTTTTGGCAAAGAAATCTATATCCGCGGATTGCTGGAAATTTCCAACATCTGCAAAAATGATTGCTATTACTGCGGTATCCGCAAAAGCAACCGAAAGGCGGAGAGATACCGTCTGACGGAAGAAGAAATTCTGGAGG
>ULTM01035484.1_pt1 | contig 12563 bp, 10 predicted proteins | sample 1957641 | NCBI WGS metagenome assembly ULTM01 (sample SAMEA4835735, study PRJEB28245) | human gut metagenome | biome: gut microbiome; material: fecal sample | place: Denmark | collected 2008 | reverse complement strand
AGCTCAATGAGTATCTGATTCGGATGCTCTACGGAAAGTAAGGAAAGTGTGTTCCGCGACTCACATGCCATAGATAGAACGAGAGAATGAGAAAGGAAGCGATCCCATGTCGAAACAGCCCCAAGCAGCAGCCCAACTGAAGGGCACTCCGCTGTGGCGTATGAGCAAAAAGTTCAATTTCGCCGCAGAGAAAATTATTCCGGACTCTTTTGTGTTCTGTATCATCTTGACCTTCCTTGTGTTCGTGCTGTCCCTTCTCCTGTGCGGCAAAAGCCCGCTGGAGCTTCTGGTGGGATGGTGGGACGGCCTGAGCAGCCAGTTTACCTTGGCTTTCCAGATGGGCATTATGGTTGTCGTGTGCGCCACCTGCGCCCGCAGTCCACAGGTGAACCGTCTGCTGAACAAGATGTCCAGCATGGTACACAGCTGGACTACGGCACTGGTGCTGATGATGATCTTCGGCTATGTCACCTCTATGATGAACTATGCCTTCTGCACCATAGTTACTCCCATCCTCGCCATGCAGCTTGCCAAGCATGTCCGCGGCCTGCACTTCCCCATGATGGTGGCTGGTGGATATACCTGCATGATTCTGGGTCAGTGCCTGGGGCCTTCCGCCACCCTGTATTCCAATCTGGCTACTGAGGGCAGCTCTTATGCTCAGATTGTCGGCCAGACCATGAGTGTGGCTGAGACTTGCTACAACCCCATGAATATCATCCTGTTTACGGTTCTGGCAATCGCATTTACCGTTATTGTCGTGTTTACCCGCCCTGGCGAAGACGAGCTGGTGGAGCTGCGCGATGTAGCCACCCAGGCCGATGTGGAGCCAAAGAGCTATAAGAGCACCAAAAAGGCCGAAACCCCTGCGGAAAAGATGAACACGTTCCGCCCCATTATGTGGCTGGTCGGCGCCTTCATCTTTGCGTATGCCGTCTACTCCTTTGTCACCAAGGGGTTTCTGGGAAGCCTGAACATGAATTTTGTGATTTTCCTGTTTGTGGGTGTCAACTGCTTCCTCTTCCCTGAGCCGCATCAGTGGATGGAGGCCCACACAGACTCCATGCATCTGGCCACGGATATCATCCTCCAGTTCCCCTTCTATGGCGCTATCATGGGCATGATGTATCTGGACGGCGGCTTGGGTTCTGTGCTGGTCAATGCTATCACGTCTGTCGCCACCGCTCACACCATGCCGATCTTTACCTTCCTGTCGGCCTGCCTGGTAAATCTGTTTATCCCCTCTCAGGGCGGACAGTTTACCGTGCAGGGACCGCTGATTGTGGAGGCTGCAAAGGCCATACCCGGTACCGACCTGGTCAACTGCCTCAATGCGTTTGTGCTGGGCGATGAGTGTACGAACCTGCTTCAGCCCTTGTATGTCATCCCTGCCCTGTCCGTAGTTGGCATGAAGCTGAAAGATGTATGGGGCTTTATGGCATTTATCTGCGTGTTCTGGATTGGCATCACCTGTCTCGGCCTGTATTTTATCCCCATGTTTGTCTGAATGAAACGCCTCATCACGAGTTAATGCTGGGAACATACCCGTGCTGTTGCACCCCCTTATTTGAGTGGCAACTAGCAGCCGGTGAATGCTCCTGCTGTCTGGCTGGCGCTTAAGTATCGGCACTCCTTGGAATGATCAAAAAACGTTTATAGCCCTTCTCAAAAAGCAGAACCCCGTCAGAATTCACAGATTCTGACGGGGTTTCTTTCGCGGCCTGATTCCTTTCCGTTTTTGTCTGACCCAAATGGGATTTCAGAGCAGTCTCCACGTGGCTTTGGCCGCCTGGCGCTGGGAGACCGTGGTGACATGGGCGCAGGGTTCCGGGGTAAACCACGCAGAGAAGTCCCCGGACAGCCCCACCCGCTTTAGCACTTGGTGAAGCATATGCAGAACACTGTCCGGGGAGGCCGGCACACCGGCAGGACTTCGGTTTCCTTACCTCCGTTGATACGGGTGATCTGCCGCTTAACCCGGAGGTCACCCCTCTCCAAATCAATGCATTCCCATTTGGAGCCCGGCAGTCCTCACCGACAGAGTCCAGTGGCTGGTTCTGGGTACACCAATACGCCGCCCTTTTTTGCTTTCCGCAGGAGGGATTGGGGGTGCTTTAACGACAGAGGCTTCATCGCCTGGTGCTCCAGCCTGGGCAGGGTCCAGCTTTTCGGCGGGGTGGCGGGGACCAGCCTTTGCGCTCTGACCAAGTTCATTACAGAGGAAGTGATCTGGCGGATATTTTGTACTATCTTGGGACGCAGGCCTCTGGGCTGTTCCTACGCTCAAGCCGTTCTATCCGTCCCTCGGGCAGAAGGTCCTTGTAGAGCTTCTCCAGCGGGCACCTCTCAACATTGGGCCTAGATTGTCAATATAGCCCTCAGCCAAAGGTGGATACGGGCTTCTGCCCATAAAAGCTGTCTAACGACCGCCCGCGGTAAGTTAAATGCTCCGCTATCCCGCCAAGTGGTAAAAAACAGCGCATTCACAGCAAGCGGCGAAAGGCAGGCTTACAGAGGCGGGGCATCTGCATAGGAGTCCCGATAGCGACGGCGATACTCCGCCGGGGTCAAGTTATAGTTTAACTCAAAAATTTTATAGAACTGTGTAATATTACTGTAACCTACCTCTTGGATAATCTCATTGATGCTCCGCTGGGAGGCGATCAGCAGCTTTTGAGCATGGGCCAGCCGTAGCAGTGTGACATAGGACTTGAAGGAGATCTGCATCTCATCCTTGAACAAATGGCGAAAATAGGACTCATTTAAATTCAGATGGCTTGCCACCTGAGAGAGAGTCAGATGTTCGGTGTAGTGGTCGTTAATATATACCTGGGCCTCAGCAATCTTTGGACTAAAATTGGGGACATGCTGGACGTTTTCCAACGAACTGCGGGCTTGAGACAGGGCCAAAAGCACCTGCCGCAGCAGAATGTCCAATTCCATTTGGTAGAAAGGACTCCGCTTGGCATACACCTGATAGGCCCTGCGGATGAGTTCGCCCAGCCAGTCGGCGGCCGGGTCGTCGGCATGGATGCGGTTTTGAAAACTCAGGGGGTTATAGTTTAGAAAACGCAGATACTGGCTGTCTACTGCTTGGCTGCCAGGAGCAGAGATAGCCGAGGGAAGGAAAATCAGAAAGAGGTATCGGCAGTCCTGGGTTCCGTCAGAGATGGCTACGTGGCTCTCGTAGTTATTAGAGATGAAGATGTCACCTGGCTTCACAGGGTAGACCTTGTTCAGATAAACAAATTTCCCTGTTCCTCCCACGCACAGGCCGATCTCGTGGTAGCGGTGCCAGTGCATAGGGTCCTTATTTCCCATCACTTGATAGGGGAACAGATGGATGGGGAAGGAGGGGTCAAATTCATATTCCCAGTTAAAACGTTTCGTGGCGTGCACCTCCCAACGCGGCGACAGAATAGAGCTCTTGGAGTTCTGACGGGGACCAACTGGGGAAAGAAGGAAAAACATATTTAAAAATACAAAAATTGATCTATAAAGGAAGGATTTATCCTAGTGCTTAAGTACTATGATAGCACAGACCTGTAAAAATTCCAAGAAACCAGCCGGAATTGTTATAAAAAGTACCGGAAATGGGATTGATTCTATCGGAAGTGGATTGTAACATATAGACAATAAGAGCGCAGTTTCATTAAGAAAGTTTGATGTTATTGTGCTCCGATATTGAAAGGAAGTGTATGGAATGAAAAAGTGGATCGCGTTGCTCCTGTCCTGTGTTATGCTCCTGGCGATGGTAGCCGGCTGCGGCGGCACCCCTGCAGAGAGCCCGAGTCAGTCGGGCGGCGCTGGTGAAACTGCCCCCCAATCCGCGGCGCCGGACGGTGAAACCAAGACTTACAAGGTTGGCTTCTCCAACGTCTGGGTGGGCAACACCTGGGGCGTACAGTGCGTCAACGAGTTGGAAGCCTATCTGCGCAACAATGAGCAGATCTCCGAGTACTATATCTACAATGCCGATAACGACGTAAACAAGCAGATTTCCGACATCGAGGATCTGATCGCCAAGGGCGTGGATATGTTGATTCTCCAGCCGATCTCTGCCGAATCCGTGGCGGCAGTGGTAGAAGAGGCCTACGACGCGGGAATTGTGGTGGTAAATTGTACCTCCCCCCTGTCGGATGCTACCGATAAATACAACGTGTCTGTGGTGGCCCGGGATTACGACTTCGGCTACGTGGGCGCCAAGTGGCTGTGCGAGGAGTTGGGCGGCGAGGGCAATATTGTCTGCCTGGATGGCATGGCCGGCCTGTCCAGTGCTGTGCTGCGCATGCAGGGTGCCCAGGATGCCTTTGCCGAATACCCCGGCATCAATGTAATTGCCTCCGAGTATGCCGACTGGGACTATGCTACTGCCAAGCCTGTCATGGAAAACTTGCTGGCCGCTTATGATGACATCGACGGCATCTGGTCTTCGGGCGGTGATATGACCCGTGCAGCCATCGAGGTGTGGGCCGACTCCGGTCGGGACTGGATCCCCATGATGGGTGAGGACTGTAACGGCTTTCTGAAACTGTGGAGCGAGTACAAGGACGACGGCCTGTCCTGCATTGCCACCTCCCTGCCAACTTGGCTGTTTGCTTACGGTGCCGAGCTTGGCCTGGAGATCCTGAATGGTACCTATGAGGGGGAGAAGGACATTATCGTGGAGATTCCCACCATTACCAATGACCAAGTGGACGACTATGTTCGCTGGGATCTGTCTGACAGCTTCTGGTGTGGCACCAAAATGACCGAGGAGGATATTGTGGCTCTGTACGGAAACGGAAACGACGGCTCTCAGGGCCTTACTGGCGAGGGTGTAGCTACAGATCACTGATGGATCACTGATGGCTGAAGAGAGGCCGGAGCCCACACACATTACCGGAGTGCATGCATAGCCGTGGAAGGCCGGCTTCCGGCATCACTGGGAAAGGGCGAGAAGGGTGACCTGATCGCCTCTTTCCTCACCTCGTAGCGGGAGGATGAGCGTATTGGAACAGGACTATCTGGAATTCTTACATATCACAAAAAACTTTCCCGGCGTTACAGCCCTGGATGACGTGTCCATGTCGGTACATAGGGGAGAGATCCACGCCCTGGTGGGTGAGAACGGGGCGGGAAAGAGCACCCTGATGAATATACTGGGGGGGGAACCTCCAGCCCAACGGAGGGGAGCTCCGGCTGGATGGTCATCCGGTAAAAATTTCCAGCCCCATTGACGCATACAGAAAGGGCATTGGTTTCGTCCACCAGGAGTCAAACCTGCTGGAGAACCTATCGGTGTGTGAAAATGTGTTTCTGGGGCGGGAACGGGTTCTCTCCCTGGGGCGCACCGACCGGAAAGGCATGTGCCGGGAGATCCGGGAGTGCTGCCAGCGCTTGGGATATCAATTGGAGCCGGAAAGGCCGGTAGCGGAACTAAACCTGGCTGAGCGGCAAAGTGTGGAGATCGTACGGGCTCTGCTGGGCAGCCCCCGTGTCCTGATTCTGGACGAGCCCACAGCCGCTCTGGCGGAGGACGAAGTGGCCCGGCTGTTTCGAATCGTTCGGGAACTGCGGCAGGAGGGGGTGTCTGTGCTATATATTTCCCACCGGCTGGACGAGATCATGGAGCTGGCCGACCGGGTAACGGTACTTAAGGACGGCAAGCTGGTGGGCACCTTGGAGCGGGGGGAGCTGGACAAAGAGCGCATGGTCAGTATGATGGTGGGCCGCGTTATTGAGGACATCTACCCCGACCGCAGCCAGGTGCAGTTCGGCCCGGAACTGCTGCGGGTGGAGGGGCTGACCCTCCCGGGAAAGCTGGAGCACGTGAGTTTTTCCGTTCGGGCCGGCGAGATTGTGGGGTTGGGCGGCTTGGAGGGACAGGGCCAGCGGACGGCGATCAGAGCTATTTTTGGTGACCAGCGGTTTTCCCAGGGGAGTATCTCTGTGGAGGATACCCCTCTGAAAAGCGGCGGAATTGCCGAGCGCATCCGCAATGGCGTGGCCTACGTCACCCACGATCGGCGGGGGGAGGGGCTGGTGCTTACCCAGTCCATCCGGAAGAACAGCGCCCTGGCCGCCTTGCGGCGGCTATGCACTCTCATGGGCCTGGTAAAGGAGGACGAGGAGCGAACCCAGGTGGCCGAACAGATGGACAGTCTCCAGATCAAGGCATCCTCTATGGAGGAGTTGGTATCCCACCTATCCGGAGGCAACCAACAGAAGGTGATGCTGGCCCGGTGGCTGATGACGAAACCCAGAGTGCTCATCATCGACGAGCCCACCAAAGGCATCGACATCGGTGCCCGCATGTCCATCTATCAGATTATCCACCAGCTTACCGAGGCGGGGATCGGCATTTTAATGCTTACCAGCGATATGGTGGAGCTGATTGGCCTGTCTGACCGGACCCTGGTGTTCTATGAGGGTAAGATCGTCAAAGAGCTGTCCCGCGGCGAGATCACTGAGGAGCGGGTCATGAAGGCCGCCAGCGGCATGACGGAGGAGTAGGCTTATGAAACAACTGGAAAGGATCCACCGCAAACTTGCCGCCACCCCCCAACTCAGCAGTGTGCTGACCATCTGCGGGCTGCTGCTTGTGGTGTTCGCCTCCATGTGCGTGTACTCGGAGAGCTATCGTTCCGCCTATAATGTCACCAATGTACTGGTGCAGTGTGTTCCGCTGGCGTGCGTCAGCCTGGGGCAGACCCTGGTCATCATCAGTGGCGGTATCGACCTGTCTGTGGGTTCGACCATCAGTGTGTGTACCGCCATTGCCGCCCGCCTCATGGGCAGCGACAACCCGGCGCAGGTGCTCCTGGGTGTGGTAGTGGTGTTTGCCTTTGCCGCCGGCGTGGGTTTGGTCAACGGTGCGGGAGTCAACTATCTCAAGGTGCCGCCCATGATTACCACACTGTGTACCAGCACGATTCTGGAGGGTGTGGCACTGTGGATACTGCCCGTGGCGGGGGGCAAAATCAACGCCGATTTCGCCCGGGTGATCTACAAGAAGTGGGACATCATCAGTATGCCGCTGCTCATTCTGGTGGCGCTATTTCTGGTGATGCGCTACCTGCTCTATCGCACCCGGACGGGCACCAGCCTGTATGCTATCGGCCGCAGCAGAACCATTGCCGCCTCTATGGGCATCAAGACCACCCGGGCCAGCATGAAGGCATACGTGCTGGCGGCCCTGTGTGCCGCGGTGACAGGACTGCTGCTGGCCTCCCGAATGCGGGTGGGGGACCCCACCTGTGGGGCCAACTACGGTATGGATTCCATCGCCGCCACCGTGATTGGCGGGACTTCCCTGGCGGGCGGTACTGGACTGCTATCAGGCACAGTGGCAGGAGCGTTCCTCATCGGCATGCTGTCCAATGTCATGAACAACCTCAACGTGAACCAATTTTACCAGTACGTGATGAAGGGAGCCCTTCTCATCGCGGCCATGGTGGTTTACTCCATTTCAGATCGGCTGGAGGTGCGTCGCCGTGCGTCATAATCTGCTGTTGAACCGCTCGAGGGGGACTGCCTCCCTCCAGCCGCTGGTGTTGCTGGCCATCATCGTGGTGATGACCGGCGCCCAGGCTGTTCTGGTGCCCGGCTCCCTGACGGTGGAGCAGATGCTCATCATCTCACGCCAAGCGTCTGCTCTCGGCATCATCACCCTGGGTCAGGCGGCGGTTATTCTGGTGGGGGGCATCGACCTGTCCGTGGGTGCCACCGTCATGATGGTAAACATCTTCTGCATATCGGCAATGCAGGGCAGTGATGCCAATGGTCCATTGGGGCTGCTGGTGTGCCTGTTTATCGGACTTGCCATTGGTACTGCCAACGCCTTCGGCGTGCTGTTTCTAAAGATTGCCCCCTTTGTCATGACCCTGTGTACCACTACCATCTGCGAGGGCATCTGCTACGTTTACACCCAGGGCTCACCGACCGGCAGCGCGGCCCCCTTTATACGTGCCCTCGGGACCGGCCGCCTGTTCGGCATCCCTTTTTCCACGCTGATCTGGCTGGCTCTGGCGGCCGCTATGTGGGTGGTGCTGCGCTTTACCGCCCTGGGCCGCAGGCTGTACGCCGTGGGCGGCAGCCCCAAGGCTGCCCGACTCAGCGGCATCGCCAATGTCCGGGTAGTGGCCGGGGCCTATATCTTCTGCGCTCTCATGTCCGCTGTGGCCGGCCTGATCCTGACCGGGTACCACAACATTGCTTCCCTGACCCTGGCAGGGGACTACTCCATGAACTCGCTGGCTGCGGCCCTGATTGGCGGCAACGCCATTGAGGGCGGTCGGGGCGGCGTTTGGGGTGTGGTGCTGGGCTCCTTTTTCATGATGCTGCTCATGGCTATCCTGACCATGCTGGGCATCAGCCAGGTGGGCAAGCTGATCATTCAGGGCTGCATCATATTAGCAGTGGTGGCTGCCCAGCAACTGTGGAAAAAGGACTGAAAGGAGCGGGCAAATGCGCATCGGAATCAATCAATTCTGTTTTCCAGCCCCCTGCGATGTGTCGGAGGCCCTGCACCGGGCCAAGGGACTGGGCTATGACTGCATGGAGATCTGCCTGACCGCCGACCGGAAGCCCGGCCCGGCGGTGGGGAGTGTCACCGATGCCCTGGATATCAGCGGCTATTTCAACCGGCTGCTGCACGAGCACGCAGGGGAGGCGGAGTTTCTCCAACTGCGCCGCATGGCAGAGGAGGTGGGGATTCCTCTATGCAGCGTGGGCGGCATCATCAGCTTCTCCATCTATCCCCTGACAGCCCGGGAGCCGGAGGTCGTCCAAACGTCCATGGATGCAGTCCGGCGGATGCTGGACGCAGCTCAGGTGCTGGGAGCGGCCTCTGCTCTGGTGATCCCGGGTGTGGCCACTGAGGATATGGCATACGAGGAGGCCTACACCACCGCCCAGGAGAGAGTGTCTGAACTGGCCGACTATGCCCCGTCGGTGGGACTGATGATCGAAAATGTCTGGAATAACATGCTGTATAGCCCACTGGAGCTGGCACGGTTTGTGGATGAGATGGGGCGGAAGAATGTGGGCATCTGCTTCGACATAGCCAACGCCCGGCGCTTCGGCTACCCAGAGCAGTGGATCCGTACCCTGGGCGGACGGATTTTGGAGTTCCATTGCAAGGACTACCGCATGTCGGTGGACAACATCAACGGTTTTACCAACCTGCTGGACGGGGATGTAAACTATCCGGCGGTGATGGCGGCTATCCGGGACATCGGCTTTGACGGGGATCTGATTGTGGAGCTGATCCCGCCGGCCCATCACCTGGTGGAGCGCACCCTCCGCCATGCGCTGGAGACCCTGCGGGAGCTGTGTCAAATGAATGGAAGGAAAGGATGAAAACAGGATGAAAAAATACGGTGTCATGATTGTGGGAACCGGGTGGGTGTCCGGCGAGCACATCCGGGCTTTTGAAATGACGGAGCGGGCTCAGGTGACGGCTATTGTCTCCCGCAGCCGGGAGAAGGGGGAGGCCAAAATGCGGGAGTACGGCCTGGAGGGCCGCTGTAAGGTCTATACCGACTATCAGGAAGGTCTAAAGGACCCCAATGTAGACATTGTGGTCATCTGCACGCCAAACGATATGCACTGTGAGCAGACCATTCTGGCTGCCGAGGCGGGGAAACACATCCTGATTGAAAAGCCGGTGGCCCTCACCTGGGAGGATACGAAACGAATGGATGAGGCGGTGCGCAAGGCCGGAGTCAAGACGCTGGTGGGCTATGTTCTCCACTACAACCCCTTGTTCGTCACCGCCAAGAAGATTCAGAAGGACTTCATCGGCGAACTGAAGTACGCGGAGACCGACTATTTCCACCGGGTTATGGGTGATATTCCCTGCTATCAGTGGACGTGCAAAAAGAGCGTAGGGGGCAGCTCCCTGCTGGCCGGCGGTTGCCACGCCGTGGATGCCATGCGGTGGTTTATGCAGGACGAGGTGGTGTCCGTCTACGCCCAGTCCAGCAAAATGCGCACGGATCTCGAGTTTGACGGTACCATCTCCATTATCCTGAAATTCAAGAACGGTGCGGTTGGTAAGGTGGGCAGCAGCTATGACTTCATCAGTCCCTATGTGTTCAATCTTCACCTGTGCGGCACCAAGGGCACCCTCTGGAATGAAAAGTTGTGGTCGCCCGGCCAGATCACGGAGCAGCGGGATTACATGGAATTGCCGGTGCTCACCCCTAACAGCGGTGATGTGAAGCACCACCCCTTCCCTGAAGAGGCAGCCCATTTCCTGGACTGCATCATCCACGACAGGGAGACAGACTGCCCTATGTCCGATGCGGTCAAAACTCAGGAAATTGTCTTTGCCGCTGACCTGTCCGCCGCCACCGGCGAGGTCGTACATCTGCCTTTAAAATAAATAAAATAATAAACTTCGGGAATAACCATACATTCATTCTTTGCAGTCATAAACCTGTCGGAATCCATGGGCTCTGACAGGTTTTGTTTTGCGTTTGTCCCCTTCTTAGGCTGAATTTTGCTTTTTGGGCTTTACCCAAGCCGTAATCCGTACGGGATTTTGGAGCAGTCATGACTGGAGACTGACAGAGAGCGGAATGCCGCCATGGCTGCCTGGCGCTGGCAAGCGGTGGTTGCGTGGGCGTAAGCGTCTAAGGTGGGCTCTGCTGACCGGAGCTGCTTCAGGAGACCACCTGAGTCTGTTCGCAGGCCAAGCTGGCCCACACGAGGTCAACTGCCGTTCAAAACTCCCTGTCATGGGTATGACCTTGCCCTCAGACTGAGGCCGACGTATGGGATTTGGGGCCCTTGCCGCACTTCAAGTGCCCCGTTCAGCGTTTCACTGCATCCAGTTCCCACCGGCATTATTTTGGTGCAAAGCATGCGGTGTTCCAACAGTTGCGTTTCTCTGAAAAAGAAGTATATAATATACAAAACCGTTTCAGGCACGAATCTACGCGGCAACAGGGGGTGGGACGCGATGACCCTGCGGGAGATCATGAAAACCAATGTCGGGCCCGAACGCTTAGAACCATCATTACCCCAGGAGACGGAGATTCATCATCTGCGTCCAGAGGCGGTGGATGAAGGCGTGGTCTATGAGGTTGTGAATGAACTGGGGGATAAGGTGGGGGAGCTGGCAGGCAGCCAACTGGCCTTTCTGGTCCGCCGTGCGGTGGAGCTGGACCTGAATGAACTGCTCAACGCCATCGAGGACGGCGTGGTAGTGCTGGACCGGGAAGGTCGAATTTGCTATGAAAATGAGGCGTACAGCCGCATCATTGGAGTACCCATGCGCAAGACCATCGGGCGGGATATGCATGTCATTGAGCCGGATGCTCTGCTGCTTCGGGTGCTGGAGAGCGGAAAGCCCGACGCCCGAAAGTGGCACCGCATCAAATCGGTGGGGAAATATGTATCTATGCGTATGTTTCCCGTGTGGCGGAACGGTGTGGTGGCCGGGGCCTTCTCCATCTTCCGGGATGTGACGGAACTCAACCGTCTTGGCATGGAAGTGGAACGGATCACCCAGGTGGCCGAGGAATTGACGAGCCAGTTGGATGTAGAGCTCTCCAGGTTTCAGATGATTGGACAGGATCCTCAATTTCGCACTCTTTTGTCCCGTGCTGTCACCGCCGCCAAAACCGACGCGACGGTGCTTATTCGGGGGGAAAATGGTGTGGGCAAGGAGGGCTTTGCAAAGCTGATTCACCAAGCCAGTCCCCGAAGAAATAGGCCTTTTATAACGGTCAACTGCGCTGCCATCCCGGAGGCGCTCATTGAGAGCGAGCTGTTCGGCTATGAGGAGGGCTCCTTTACAGGGGCAAGGAAAGGGGGGAAGCTGGGCAAGTTTGAGCTGGCCCAGGGAGGTACCCTCTTTCTGGACGAGGTGGGGGATATGCCCCTGATAATGCAGAGCAAGCTGCTGCGGGTGCTTCAAGGGGGGGAGATTGAGAAAGTCGGGCGGGAAGAAAACGTGGCGGTGGATGTGCGAATTGTGGCGGCCACCAATCAGCCCCTGGAGGAACTGATAGAACAAAGACGGTTTCGGGCCGACCTGTACTATCGCCTCAATGTGGTGCCCCTCTCCATACCGCCGTTGCGGGAACGGCAGGGCGATATTCTCCCTCTGGCCTATCACTTTCTGGACCGCTACAACGAACGATATCAGAAGTCGGCCGTTATCAGCCGAGGGGCCGCACAGGCGCTGCTGTCCTATGATTGGCCGGGTAATGTACGGCAGCTCCAAAACTGCATCGAGTCGGCCGTCATTCTGTGTGGTCAGGAGGAGATCGACCCGGCCGACCTTTCTCTGGGCACGATCGCCAGACCGGTTGAGGCGGCCCAGCCCGCAGATACGCGGCAATATGGAACCCTGCGGGAAGAGACCATCCGTTTTGAGGGACAGTTGCTGCGGGCAGTGCTGGAGCAGTGCGGCGGAGACAGGGATGAGACTGCCCACCGGCTGGGCATCAGCCGGCGCACATTTTACCGCAAATGGTCGGAAACTCAGCCGTGACAAAAATGGCACAAGAGACAAATTTGACACCAATAAAAGGACAGATTTGACACAGGCGGGGTAGTCCTGCGTATCA
>ULTM01000261.1_pt1 | contig 12613 bp, 10 predicted proteins | sample 1957641 | NCBI WGS metagenome assembly ULTM01 (sample SAMEA4835735, study PRJEB28245) | human gut metagenome | biome: gut microbiome; material: fecal sample | place: Denmark | collected 2008 | reverse complement strand
TACCGCCGACAAAAGCAGCAGACGGTCAGAAGATAAGAACTGCTCCACCGGTCCGATAAAAGTCAGGGCATAGACAAAAACTGCTGCCGCCGCCTTAAGCGCTGTATCCTTCCAGTTCACTGCCTGTTTTTTGATCCGCTTGTGAATGGTGGTAAAGAGAAGTCCTGCAATTACCAGATAGAAGCCAATTTCCAGAACCGTCAGCATGGGAATGGTATCCAGAGCATATTTTACCGTATCCTTTAGGTCAATGGTATTCTTTACGCCTACTCCTGTGGCAATCATCAGCGTAGGATTATTCATAGCAATCACGCCGCCGAATACGAACAGGAAGATCAGCTGGTAAATACCATCTGCAAAATATCCCAGGATCAGGCCCGCGATCATCTCATTTCCCTTTACCAGGTTGAAGAGTTTTCCTACCAGGAAGCCGAACACCAGCGCAATAGGGGTAGCCAGGGCAACGGTAATGAAAAAGCCGCCAACTCCCGTAAAACCCCAGTAAGTGGTAAGGAATAAGGCAATCTGTGCCGCCATGGCGCCTACTACAATACCAAAATTCAGACCCAGACCCGTAATAACCGGAATGATCAGTGCCAGCACGATAAACGCATTTCTGGCGATTCTGGTAAACAGCTCCGGGATCACAAAGGTCAGAGGCTGTTTCGATGCAGCCGTAGCTCCTACACAAAGAAGAAGGAACAGGATCACTACCTTATTTTTAAATAAGAAATCAGATATTTTTTTATTCACGGCTGTCACCTCCCTTTGCCTGTGCCAGTGCATACAGAATAATACCATTAGAGATGATCAGACGCATTACCTCTGATAAGTTGCTCTCCGGAATGAACTGGTTTACAACCGGAAGGCCCAGAGCCATGATGCCCTGAAACAGGAACGTACCGATCAGCACGTGGGCAATGGAGGCCCGCCTTGGAGTAGCGCCTCCGATCAGTACGGCTGCTACAGAGGTAAAGCCCATCATCATAGGACCATTGTACAGCTGGATGAAGCCGAAGGCCTGTGCATATACCAGGATACCTACTGCAGCCAGGACGGTCGAAAGAATGGTACCCACCAGACGCATCCGGTTTACATTGATGCCTGCGGCCTTGGCAAACATGGGATTCGTACCTGCCGCACTCATGGCAATTCCAGTCTTAGAACGCATAAAGAGCCACACCAGAAAGCACATGAGGAAGAAAAACAGAAGAAGTCCGGTAGGAACAAAAAAGTCTCCAATGGAAAAAGCAAGGGTGTCATTCATAACACCGCTGTAGGAGGAAGCAAGGGAAATTGTATTTCTCAGTCCCTTTCCGGCATTGGGCCAGATCAGCTCACCATTGTCGAAGGGAAGAAGCATCCAGACCATATTCATGAAAGCGATCACGGAAAATCCTACATAGGTAGTAACGGTCATTTCAGAGCCCTTTACCCGGTTTAAGAGCTGGCCGTAGAGGTATCCGATGCCCACTGCCAGAATCACGCCGATCACAATGGCAGCCAGAATAGCCACCCAGGCTGCAAAGAGAGGATGGATTGCTACCAGAGCGGGATTTTGTGCAATATCCAGCTGGATCACAACCAGACCTCCCAAAAGCCCTCCTACAATACCCATGGTGATACCAAAGTTCGGTCCGATCCCGCACTGGATCGCCGGCACCATTGCAAGAGCTAAAACACCGTACATTCCCCAGCGGCGGAGCACATCACTGAAAAACTGGGGCAGATTCATCTGGAATGCCCCTGCACATACCACCAGAAACAGAAAAAAGAGAACGATAATAATACGCGGAAGGCCGAATTTACGGATCATCTTCTTAACAGAATCAGTCATTTTCCATTCCTCCTTTCCGTGTTCCGGACATAGCCAGACCGAAGTCGGCATCCGAATCGTCCGGTTTTAAAATACCCGACAGCTTTCCATCGGAAATGATCGCAATCCGGTCTGAAATCGACCGCAGTTCTACCAGCTCAGAAGAAACGATGATCACCGTCATGCCCGTCTCGCGGTTCAGTTTTGCCAGATACTCAAGCACCAGCTTCTTGGCGCCAATGTCAATTCCTCTGGTAGGCTCCGATACAAACAGGATATCCGGTTCCAGAGTCAGTGCTCGTGCCAGACATACTTTCTGCTGATTGCCGCCGGAAAGACGGCCTGCCGCCTGCCCGATACCAGTACAGCGGATATCAAGCGTTTCTACCATATGAGTGGCATGAACTTTGGCAGCGGCAGCATCATATAAATGAAACCAACCGATCTTTTTTAAAAATCTGCCGTTGGTCTGCATGGCAGAAAAGACGATATTCTGCTCAATGCTTTCGTTCAAGAGAAGGCCCACACCGCGGCGGTCCTCTGATACAAAGGCTACCTTATGATCCAGGGCATCTCCCAGTTTATCCAGATTTAAGGCCTCGCCATTAATCCTCACTTCACCGCTGGCCTTATAAAGCCCCATGATGCCGTTAGGGATGCCAAGTTTACCCTGGCCTGCCAGGCCTCCAATCCCAAAGATTTCTCCTTTTCGGATATCCATATCAATCCCATTGACCTGCTCGCCCGGCATATCTACTCTGTAATTTCTTAAGCTGACAGCAATTTCATCGTCCCGGATCACCCGTTCATCCGGTATATCATCATCTAACAGCTTCTCCACTTTGCGTCCGATCATCAGTTCTGCGATCTCAACCACATTTGTATCCCTGATCTCACGTCTGGCTACAAATTCTCCATCCCTGAGAACCGTCATACTATCCGCCACTGCCATGACCTCATCCAATCGGTGGGTGATAAAAATAATGGCAATTCCGCTGGCGGCGATCACTTTCATGGCCTCCAGCAAGCGTTTAGCCTCTGATTCGGTCAGCACTGCAGTTGGTTCGTCAAATACCAGTATCTTAAGTCCCGTTTTATCAAGCTCTCTGGCGATCTCAATAAACTGCATATATCCTACGGGAAGTCCTGCTACTTTTACATACTCTTCAATCTCAAGCCCAATGGTTTTAAGGGCCTTTCTTGCATCCCGATCCATAGAATCAAAATCCAGGGTTTCCATCGATTCTCCAAATACACGGCTGGCCAGGTTTGCATGACTGATTTCCCGGCCCACCTTAATATTTTCCGTAACGGAAAATCCCGGAATCAGCATAAACTCCTGATGTACCATACCGATTCCCAGCTCCATGGCCTTTACCGGGCTGTTGATCTGCACTTCCTTTCCGTCAATCTCAATGGTTCCTTCAAAACCGCCTGTGTTGTGAATGACCGGCATACCAAACAGGATATTCATCAGGGTGGATTTTCCTGCGCCGTTTTCTCCCATCAGCGCATGAATCTCACCGGGACGTACCGCAAGGTCAACTCCCTTCAGGACACGGTTCCCGAAATATTCTTTCACAATATGATCCATTTTCAGGACATAGGTTTCTTTTGCATTTTCCAAAATACCAACCTCTTTCTTTTTGACTTCTTTTTCTACCGCCCTCCATCAGGGAAAAATGAAAAAAGGAGTCCGCCAGCTTCTGCCCCAAAGACGCCAGCCGGCGAACCCCCTGCTTCTTATATCAGCCCCATTGCGGTCAAGTCTATTTAAATGTAACGAAATCTGACATTACCAGGAAGTGGTTATCCTTTTCGTTTCCGCTGTCATCTACATAATGCTCAATGGTCATATTTGCATCCGGTGTATACTCTTTTGCACATTCCTGAATGGTAGCCTTCAGAACTTCCTCATCAAGAACCTCACCGTTGGTCTCGCCTTCCAGTACCTTTTTTGCATACTCAACGCCTGCATTTACAAACAGCATATTGCAGGGAACGCCCCATGTGGAAACGCGGCCGTTCATTCCATACTCGTCTACCTTTGCCTGAAGCTGTTCCATCATATATGTAACGTCTGCTTCGTGACCGGACATATCAATGTTTAAAGCTGCCGGGAATGCGTGGAACGGAGACGGGCAGCACTGTAAGGAGTAGATCGCGCCGTTTTCAAATACGGAACGGATCAAAGGCTCCTGCATACCGCAGTTTGTGGTGAAGAATACGGTGTCCTTGCCATACTTTTCAATCTGGCGGGGAACATCCTCCAGAATAAACTGCTGTGCGCCTGTAATACCGGAATCGCCGGTAGGATCGGGAGCGGTTACGTCAACCAGCTCGATTCCGTTTTCTGCACAGTATTTCTTCATGTTCTCATGACGTGCAACAATCAAAGCATAGCTCATATGACGCGGGAAAGAGTAGTGGATCAGCGTCTTTGCTCCCTGAGCCTTTGCCTGAGGCGGAATCACAACACCGCAGCCTGGCTCGTCGACCTGAAGAACGATATCGGCCTTTGGATTGATAACGCCCGGATCCTCGCCGGGAGTACCTGCGATGAAGATCATATCCGGACGGGTCTCACGAACCTTGTCAATGGCTGCTGCAGTACCGGGAACTGCCTGGCACCATACGATTGCCTTAACAGCCGGATCAGAAGCCATAGCCACTGCATTAGAGATCAGGGTTTCTGTCTCTGTGGTGAAGTTATCAGGATAGGTAGAGGTAACAACCATGTCACCATATTTTTCTTTCATCTTATTTGCCTGAGTGATCTCCTCATCACCCTGGGAGGCCGTACCGGTAATAATACCAATCTTAAAATCCCCTGCCGATGCTGTTTCTGCTTCTGAGGCCCCCTCTTTCTTTTCCCCATCAGCCGGTGCAGCCGTCGTTGCCTCTGATGCCGGTGCAGCTGTTGTCGCTGCCGGTTCTGCGCTGCGGCATCCTGCTAAAGACATTACCATTGCAGCTGCCAGTGTCAAACTGAGAAAACGTTTTTTCATTCCTTCTCCTCCTTTTTTAAGTCGGGTATCTTTTTATATACCCCGTTTTTAACCCGCCCTGTTTTTCCTTTCGCGAATTGTTCGTATTATATCACATGGTTTGTATCTTGTCAAAAGACATTTGTCCGTTTGGTACAATATAAGTTGATATTTTTTCAGTCTTTCGCATATTGTATACAAAGATGTTGATATAATTCCAATAAATTTGCAAAAAATTAACTTTATAATCAGTTTTATTTGTATTTTATCTTAATATTATCTTCTAAAATATCTATATTCTAAATATAGACGAACTTTATTTTTAACATTGTCTTTTTTTAAGAACAATGTTTTTGAACCTGGCTGGAGATCGAACAAAGAAAAGAGGATTAAAAAAAGACGCAGCAAAATGCCGCGCCTTTTCAGACTTTCGTCGATCTGTTTTGTTTTACTTCTGAGGGCCAGCTGCAACCAGAGCCTTGCCAGCCTCATTGCCTTCGTATTTTGCGAAGTTCTTAATGAATCTGCCAGCCAGGTCCTGTGCCTTTGCATCCCACTCTGCTGCATCTGCATAGGTATCTCTTGGATCCAGGATTTTGGGATCTACGCCGGGAAGCTCAGTAGGTACTTCAAAGTTGAAGTATGGGATGGTCTTGGTAGGAGCATTCTTGATATCACCGTTTAGGATAGCGTCAATGATGCCGCGGGTATCCTTAATAGAGATACGCTTTCCGGTACCATTCCATCCGGTATTTACAAGATAAGCCTTTGCGCCGCTCTTTTCCATTCTCTTAACCAGCTCTTCTGCATACTTGGTAGGATGCAGCTCTAAGAATGCCTGGCCAAAGCATGCAGAGAAGGTAGGAGTCGGCTCGGTGATGCCGCGCTCTGTACCTGCAAGTTTTGCTGTAAAGCCGGACAGGAAGTAATACTGTGTCTGCTCAGGAGTAAGAACAGATACTGGAGGCAGTACGCCGAATGCATCTGCGGACAGGAAAATTACATTCTTCGCTGCCGGAGCAGAGGAAACGGGACGTACAATATTCTCAATATGGTTGATCGGATAAGATACACGGGTATTCTCGGTTACGCTGTCATCTGCGAAATCGATCTTGCCCTCTGCATCCAGAGTAACGTTTTCAAGCAGAGCATCACGGCGAATGGCATTATAAATGTCCGGCTCAGACTCTTTGTCCAGGTTGATAACCTTAGCATAGCAGCCACCCTCAAAGTTAAACACGCCGTTGTCATCCCAGCCATGCTCGTCATCACCGATCAAAAGACGCTTAGGATCGGTAGACAGAGTGGTCTTTCCGGTACCGGACAGGCCGAAGAAGATAGCGGTGTTCTCGCCGTTCATATCTGTATTTGCGGAGCAGTGCATGGAAGCGATGCCTTTCAGAGGCAGGTAGTAGTTCATCATGGAGAACATACCCTTCTTCATCTCACCGCCGTACCAGGTGTTGATGATAACCTGCTCACGGCTGGTAATGTTGAACATAGCAGCTGTCTCAGAATTTAAGCCCAGCTCCTTATAGTTCTCTACCTTTGCCTTGGAAGCATTGTAAACAACGAAATCAGGCTCAAAGTTCTCTAATTCCTCAGCAGTTGGCTGAATAAACATATTAGTAACAAAGTGTGCCTGCCAAGCTACTTCTACGATGAAGCGGATTGCCATGCGGGTATCCTTGTTTGCGCCGCAGAATGCATCTACAACGTAAAGCTTCTTATTGGACAGCTCCTTTAACGCAATCTCCTTGCAGGCCTTCCATGCTTCCTCAGATGCAGGATGATTGTCATTCTTGTACTCATCAGAAGTCCACCATACAGTATCTTTGGAGTTCTCATCTACCACGATGAATTTGTCTTTTGGAGAACGGCCGGTGTAGATACCAGTCATAACGTTAACTGCGCCTAATTCACTGACCTGTCCTTTCTCGTAACCTTCCAGCTCGGGTCTGGTCTCTTCCTCAAATAACAGCTCATAAGAAGGATTGTGTACGATCTCAGTTGTTCCGGTAATGCCATACTTGCTTAAATTGATCTCTGCCATACTACATTAACCTCTTTTCTTTCCTGTGATATGATGTGAAATGATGTAAATGTGAATGTCTGGTTTATAAAACCAAATTCAAGTCTATTATCTCACTTTATTGTTAAAAAGTCAACAATTCCATTTTAACAAAATTCTAATTTTTACAGAAAATGGTACAGATATGACAAATACCGGCCCCCTGGACAATGTCCAAACGGCCGGTACCTTATTCTAGTAAATGAGACAGTACACTAGTCTTCTTTAATTTTTACAATTACCTTCTTAATAGGGGCAGGTTCACCGTCTGCTGCCTTTGGCTTGTGTGCATCCCATGGATGGAAGATCATGTACTGACCTGCCTTTACAACTGCCTGAAGGCCGGGAACCGTGTTCTCATAAAACGTTACATCTTTATCCGGATTGTAAGGAGTCTTTACCTCCATCTCATGTGTCGGAGCATAGGTCATAACCTCACTCCCCTCGATCACATACTGGATATCGGTGTAATGCTCGTGAGACTCATACTTTGCCTCTTCCCACGGAATCGTAGTGTAGGAGGTCACATTGGCATATACATTGGTTCCGTCGATCTCATGCTTTCCAGCCTCTAATGCTGCCAGATCCGTGTTCACAAGAAAATCAACGGCCTTTGCGTATCTTCCCTCAATTCCCAGATTGCGGTAAAAATTCAAATTTTTCTTTTCATCAAAAATCATGATTCCAGTCTCCTTTGCCTTCTGTATTGGACAGTTTCCCGTCACTTCACAGTATACGCCAAAGGATGCGGAAACTCAACCCTTTTTGAGTCTTTTCTATGGGCGGTTATCTGAAAAATTCATGACCGTCATGTGCAAAGAGATAGGTAAGACTGGAATCAAACCAGGAAGCCTGTTTTCCCGAAGCCCTGCGGTTCATAAAGTAAATAGCCCCGTTTGAGTAATCCTCTCCATCCAGGGCGCGGTCTACGCAGCGGATGGTATCCGGCGTCACCTTTACGGTGTTGATCCTGCCATTTGATACGGGCTGGAACTGGTTTCTCTGGTATACAACCCCTTTTACCGTATTGGGGAACCGCTTGGAAAGGACACGGTTAATGATCACATCTGCCACCAGAATCTTCCCCTTATCATCACAGATGCCTGCTTCGGCCTGTACAATACGCAGCAGGATCTGGTAATCCTCGTCTGAAATCCGGATCCGTCTGGCGGCCCGCCGCTCCTCCTCAGCCTTTCTTCTGGCTTCCTCTTCTTCCTTCTCTTTTAAAATCTGCTTCTGCAGCGCCTCAATCTCTGTCTGGGCTGCTGCCTCTCTTCTCTGTTTCTCCCGGACATCCTGTTCCAGCAGCGCGCCTGCCAGATGCTGGCCTTCACTGTCTGTATTTAAAAGTCCAAATTGTATTTTTGCTTCCGTAACAAAGCTGCTTCCTCCAGATACCACTTCCTCTTCCGGTTCTTCCGGCTCCTCTGCGCTTTCCTGGATCCTGGGCGCAGCCATGGCATTTCTACCGCTTCCGCCAAATCCGTTTGCACCGAAGGTTACAATGGCAATGACTACAGCCCCTGCCATCACAACAGAAGAAGTGCGGTACTGTTCTTTTTTGACCTTAACTGCAAGCGCCTTTACAAAGAGAACGACCGACTGAAGGAATGAATGCAATGTAAGCATACATACTCCTCTTTTCTTTCCTGGGATCTGTCTGATCCCATGTGTCAACAAGTTGCTTTTCATCAGATCCAAAATAAGGTTTATTCCCCACTTTTGACCTGTTTTGCTGGGATGTACGGGTATTATATGGGATTTGGTTCTACCCGTCAACAGAGGTTTTACAACTTTGTTACATTTTTTTTGCATCAGGAAATAATTTCCGATTATATTGTGCTTATTGTATACTTTTTCTTGGTATCATCCTGTTTTTTGAACGAAATATAGATTTTATTTTTACGTTTTTATTACATTATTGTTAATATTTAATTTTGTTATTTTATTAACAAAACAATTTCAACCCTTTATGCCACCTGTTTTGCGGCTTTTTTCCGTTTTTTTCCTTCTGTACTTCACGATTTACCCTTTTACATTTTCTGTCGAAATATGGGATTAACCCCCACTTTTAATAGTTTTGTAATAAAAAAGTTTCTGTCCGATAATTCTATTGCGAAACAGAAACTCTCTTTTATCATGATTCTTTTTTATTTAATCTCAGGTCATAAGCAATCAGCTCTGAAACTATTTCATCACATATTTCGGAAACAGATTTTCCATCTGTTGCTACTGTGATATCCGCTGCCTCTTCATACAAAGCTCTGCGTTTTTCTAAAAGCTGTGAAATAAACTCTACATTCATATTATTATTCAGGATCGGACGTTCTGTACTGTTTTTCACCCGCTCATAAACAGTATTGGGCGTTGCAGTTAAAAACACAACCCGCCCATTTTTCTTCATATGATCCTTATTATCTTCCCGGACTACAATACCTCCTCCACAGGAAACGATCGTCTGTTTACGCTTTTGGAGTTCAATCAGCACATTGCTTTCCAGATTACGAAAATATGTTTCACCATATTCCTCAAAAATATCTGTGATGGCCATTCCTCTCTGCTCCACGATCAGCTGATCCATTTCAACGTAATTCATTTCCAGCTGTTTTTTTAATTCTCTAGCCACAGTGCTTTTCCCTGCGCCCATAAAGCCAATAAGGAAAATATTATAATTAAACAGAGCTTTAGCCTGAATCCTTCGGCTGTTCTTCACAATGTATTTGAAGATATCCAGTATCTCCTCCTCAAAGGGATTATCTCCCAGCTTACGCTTCAGGTTATCCTCCTGCTTTTTTTCCTGCTCCGGCTGCAGGATCGGAATTCCCTTTTCCTTCTTATATTCAATAATATCCTGAATACATCTCATTCTGGCAACCAGCTGCTCAATGATATTGTCATCACACTGTCCAATTTTATCACATATTTCTTCAATTCTGTCCATTGCACTCTCCTCTGTCTTCTTCGTCACACGAATTATTTTTGAATGCAATTATATCAGCAGAACCTAAAAAGTGCAATGATTTTATCGCTTTAACGCGCTATTTTCTCTTTATTTGGCATAAAAGGCAGGAAATTAATCACAATTCCAGAACAGATCAGTACAGCGCCTGCTACAAACTGCCATGTAATAATCTCATGAAGAAGCACTACCCCAAGTACTGCTGATACCAACGGCTGTAAAGGGTAAAACATAGAACAGGTACTTGCACTCAGCTGCTGAAGGCTCTTATTCCAAAAGGTGTGTGCTACCGCAGTTCCAACTACCGCAACAAACAGGCAGGCCAGCAATGCTTTTTCTGTAGGATGGCTTCTGAAAATGAACATATTCTCAAATACTGCTGCCGGTACGTTTAGAATCAGGGCAATGGCCATACCGTAAAGAGCGGTCTGAACCGGATCATAATATTCGGAGATTCTGCGAATGGATACAGAAGCAGCTGACCAGAGAATTACAGAGCCTGCGGAAAACAGGATTCCCATGAGGTCAGCCTGCAGCTCTCCCGTTCCTAAAATAACATATACGCCTGCAAAAGATATAACAATGCCGATCGCATTTTTCCATGTGATCCTTTCCTTTAAAAATATCGCCGCCATAACAGAAATCGCAACGGGATTCAAAGAATTCATCAGGGAAGAAAGCGATCCTGACAATCTGGCGGTTCCGGCAAGCTGCAGTATAATTGCTGCAAAATATCCCAAGCCTCCCAGAATCATCAAATACGGCCAGTGCTCTTTCTGAACTTTTTTATGACATCCTTTTAACTTTAAAATACCATACAGACAGATCAGAGCTATTCCATACCGGCAAAAAGAAACTGTTACCGGCCCCATAACCTCCAAAGCATACTTGCGCTCACAACATAAATACTTCCCCAGCAAAAAAAGGTAATCAACAAATACAGATACCCTACATTACGCTTCATGTTCCCTGTTCCTTCTTTCTGTTATCAGCAGCTTTATTTTATGGGCGGTTCATTATACCGCAAAATATTTTTCCATTATTTCCTTAACCGGCATTTCCTTACCTGTATAAAGTTTAAATGCCTCTGCCCCCTGCCATAAAAGCATCCCAATTCCCGGAATCACTTTACACCCTGCCACCGCAGCATCTGACAGGAGTCTGGTTTCTCTCGGATTATAAACTACATCTGACACAGTCAGATCACTGCGAAAAACTTCAGGATTTTCAATCAGGCTCTCCTGATCCATAGGCTTCATTCCCACCCGGGTGGCATTGGTGAAAATATGACTGTCTTCTATTTCATGATAAAATAAATCCCTGTCTTCCAAATCATACAGATTCACCCGGCATCCTGAAACATGCCTGCGGATCTTTTCTACCGTAGCCTCTGCATTTGCAAAAAAAGTGTCCTTTCGTGCAAATATAGAAATCTCACTCATCCCTTCTAAAGCAGATGTAATCTCAATGGCAGTAGCCGCTCCACCGGAACCGGCAATCGTCATTTTCTTTCCCCTTATTTCAAAGCCATGCTCCCGGCAGTTTCTGACCCAGCCCAAACCGTCCGTGTTATGGCCAATTAGTTTGCCATTTTCATTTACTACCGTATTTACCGCTCCGATAAGCTGTGCTGCTTTTGAAAGCTCATCGCAGCAGGAAAGCGCTGCCGTCTTTCCCGGCATAGTAATATTAAAGCCCTTTACGTTTAATAACCGAAGCGCATTAATAGCCTTTGATGTATCCTCTTCTTTTATATCAAAAGCCAAATACACATAATCCAGCCCCAATTTTTGAAAACTATAATTATACATAGCCGGCGATCCCGAATGCCCGACAGGGCTTCCTATCAGGCACAGCATTTGCGTATGTCCGCTAATTTCCATAACTCATTTCCTCCCTGTCTTAATTTTGGTCTATTTTACCCCAATCTCATAGAATATGCAAGTGCATTATTTCTTTATCAAATTTAAAAAACAGGGTTATTCAGAACAAGGCCTTTTCCTTCTTATGGCTTTATCGAAAAATCCCTGGACCGTCCAAAGATGATTCATGAATTTACCCGCTGTTTGACGCTTGCCGCTCCCCCAAAAAATGATGAAAACCCCACGTCTTTCATTGAAATCCCCTTTCTTTTTTCAGCCTTCTTTTTCTCTCAAAGACTGTTTAACTCTGCCTCCGTACTGCTGGGACACCTCTGGCTGTTCTGGCTGATTTTCTGCGTATATTACACTGCCGTAAAATTAAGCCTCCACAGCCTGCGCGGAAACCAGTTTTCCTGCTATCTCTCCTTTGTAATCCTGTCCGTTTCTGCCTACGGATTCTTTCTGGTAAACTATTTTGCCGTCCCTTATCTTCAAAAAGCAGTCGGAAGCTATGCGCTGGGTCTCATCGGCACTACCGGGCTGTATTCTCTCCTGCTTCTTGGAGCGATCCTTTTTTCCGTCCGCGTTTTTTTAAACCGATCGAACAGTTAATACAGCTTGGAAAGAAATATCCCGCTATCGAACCCTACTATTTTCTCTTTTCCGCCTTAATCCTTGTGTTCTGTACGATGATCTTTTTACCTTTTTCCATCCTGTCCTCCCAGAACCCGCTGGTTTTTCTTTTATTTCCGGCTCTGTGCATCTTATTTCTGTTTCTGCAGTTTTTATTCGTCCGCCTTTTGTTCCGGATCGCCTTTTATAAAGATTATGCTTCCTTTAATCAGATGGAAAAGGAAAGTCTTTCCTCCTACTATCAGAACCTGAACGGAACACTCTGTGCCATGCAAAATATCCGCC
>ULTM01013323.1_pt1 | contig 12615 bp, 9 predicted proteins | sample 1957641 | NCBI WGS metagenome assembly ULTM01 (sample SAMEA4835735, study PRJEB28245) | human gut metagenome | biome: gut microbiome; material: fecal sample | place: Denmark | collected 2008 | reverse complement strand
TTGGTTATTTACCATGTCTACTTAAGAGGTATCATATCATTTAGTTACTGCTTTCTTATTTTAATATTCAAATTCTACTATCCTGCAATTCTCACATATGCAGGCTTCAACTTTCGTTCTGTGGCTCGCCTTAAGCGGTGTGATTTCAACAAATCCTTTGGCTGTCTTAGCATTTGTAAATACTCCCGGCACTTCATCGGCAAAGCTGAATGCACCGTCTTTGCTGCTGAAAAGGTATCCTTTCCGCATTTCCTTATTACATTTTGGACATATCATACTTAACACCTCATTCCTTAATATCTTTACTAAGAACTGACATTGCCATGCTAAGTTTCTCTTCAAACTGCTCCGCTTTAACAAGCGCTATGCCCTCATTGTCATCGCCAAGCACAACCAGCCTGCTGCCATTCCCAAGTCCAAAAGTTTCTCTTGCTTCCTTAGGAATAACTATCTGCCCGCGGTCATTCACTGTAACAACTCCCCACATGTGTTTGCCTTTCGGTGCTGGTGCCATCTTCTGCCCTTCAAGCTGCACGTTATCCTTTATTAAGGAATCCATCGTCACGCCATAAAATTCCGCAAGCCTGCCGCATTTTTCAATATCGGGAATTGTTTCACCTCGCTCCCATTTGGCATATGCCTGCCTCGATATTCCAATAATCTCTGCGATATCCTCCTGCGTCTTACCCGCAAGCGACCTCAGCATAATAAGATTCTCCTGTAGCATAATGTCAGTCCTTTCTGTTGTTATGTATGTATTATAATCCTTGTAAAATGTGGATTCCACCAATTGTAGTTGTCAGAAAAGTGGGAATTGTGGTGGCGTTGGTTGCGTGGAGGGGATTGCATTTATCAATCATATTAATCCTGTCAAAAGCGCATAATTTAAAGCCACTATTTTGTTTAATAACATATCCTATCTTCAAGAAAATTAAACATATAATTGTATCGTATTTTATATTCCACTATGTAACTATTAATTCCCTGCTTGCTGGAAGAACATCTTATATCCGCAGTTCATTTACATCCCACTATGTAACTATTAATTCCAGTTGCTCTTACTAACTTTTATGAGGCGATTAGAAATTTACATCCCACTATGTAACTATTAATTCATAACTGATGTATCAGTTACCGTATCACTTCTCTTATTTACATCCCACTATGTAACTATTAATTCGGGAGACAGAATTGACTATGAAATACCTTGTATTTCATTTACATCCCACTATGTAACTATTAATTCTGATAACTTTATTAATCAGTGTAACGGCTCTTATAATTTACATCCCACTATGTAACTATTAATTCGAGTGAAGATTTATTGATGTTTATTATATTTACAGTATTTACATCCCACTATGTAACTATTAATTCTCCCATGTGCTATCACTAGGGTATCTATCATCGCTATTTACATCCCACTATGTAACTATTAATTCCCAGCCGTTTAAGCTATCCCATAGCATGTTATATTTATTTACATCCCACTATGTAACTATTAATTCATTAACTAATGATTGCATTATACTATATAACGTGGATTTACATCCCACTATGTAACTATTAATTCTAAGTATACAGTTGAAGAATTATCCGCTATGAATAATTTACATCCCACTATGTAACTATTAATTCCCGTAATTTTATATACAGCTTTAAACCTCTAATCTAAAGCTGTTATTTGTCGTTCTAATAAAATCTCGCATATATTACTAATGTCATTTTCAATAAATTCAAATTAAACGCATAAATTAAGCCTTTGTCGACCTTGCTTATATTTTACACTATAATAGGTCGACAAGCAATTTCAAATATATCTTTATCATTTTTCACTTATAACTTTTCTTGCTATTCCCACAATTCACAAAATACATAAGTCGATGTCAAATCAATGCCATTGCTAATTGTAAAAACAGCGATATTTTTACCCTTGAGAATAATTTCATAAGTACGTCTAAAATGTTTTTATATTGTTTAAGGCATTCAAAACTTTGCTATCAGATTCCATATTAAATAAATCTTTTTCATCTCAAAAATATTTTCAATTCCTCAGATTGTCTAATTTGTAAGTCATATTCTTTTAATTTTATCTTTTAAATATATCATTGTTCTGTCTATTTACTACTATATTTTCTCACCAGTTCCCTATCGCTGGCATATATTCACCATCAATTTTCTACTGTGATTACCCATGATGCAACCAGCGTATTCATGATAAAAAGGTCAAAAAAGATTACAAACAGGATTAGAAACAGCAATATACTGTCATGCTGGTTGAGCAGTTTGACAGATTGTCGAAGTATTCGCTGAATCCGGATAATCAGAAAATGTATGCTAATAAGAAAGAGCAGTAAGAAGGTAGCAAATCAAAACAATGTATTAACTAACGAGGATACTAAAATTTTGTATGAAAATATATCGTTAAAATCCTATGTAGTAAATGAGAAACTTAGGAATGAAGGAAGTTATCTTATGAAGAAAAGAAAATGGTTGATAGGCTTAATGAAACATTGAATAAAATGCCTAAGTATAATGATAATTTACAAAGGTCTGTATATTTCAAGTTTGAAAAAGTTGTAGAAAAATATGTAAAACGATTCTTGTCAACAACAAAAGGTCAGGTCTATAATGAAGACGGTCAGGTACAAATATATATACAGAATGCTCATAATGGTAGAGATATTTCTTCTGTTAATGCACAGGAGCAGGAAGTTTTATATAAGACAAATCAGAGATTCAAAGTACTTAATAAAGAAAGGTTGATGATAAATATTATATCTTGTTGGAGGAATATAATGAGTGAAGAGTTAAAAAAGGGGATACCATTATTTGAAACAACAGGAGAAATTGTTAAAAGAACAAAGGAAGACAAAGAGAGATATGATAAAGATTTTGAAAAGATACTCAAAGAAGCAGGAGTACTTAAAGAAAATCAATCCATTAAGGAAATAAAGCATATTGATTAGTAAAATACCACCGGTCAAGTGGTATTTTTATACCCAATTTTAAGAAAGTGAGGATTTAGAAATGAAGAATTATGCAAGGGCAAAATCTTAGGCAGATATGCTTGCAGAAGATTTGTGCATAGTAGAATAATTCAAAGTTGCACCAGTGCAACAGCATAACGATGAAAAACATTTCTCTTGAAATTACACCTATTCGCAGATTTACATTCCACTATGTATCTATTAATTCAATCCGCAGGCTTCACTTGTAGCAGGTTTCAAGTCAATTTACATCCCACTATGTATCTATTAATTTACAAGCGACCTTGTTATTAGCACCCTTGTTTGAACATTTACATCCCACTATGTATCTATTAATTTAGAGTTTCGAGCCAATCCCAGTGAATACCAAGTAAATTTACATCCCACCATGTATCTATTAATTCATGATTCACAGGTTATCACATCCGCATCATTCACAAATTTACATCCCACCATGTATCTATTAATTCCATAGCACAGCCGTCTGCCTTTTTCTCAAGTAAGAAAATTTACATCCCACTATGTATCTATTAATTCCTCAAAAAATCTTCTGAATTGTAGCTTATAGTTGATATATTTACATCCCACTATGTATCTATTAATTCCGAACAGGAGCAGAAAATATTAAGAGCATTAAAGAAATTTACATCCCACTATGTATCTATTAATTCCTTATAAAATCTTTCTGTTCTTCTGATACATAGTCATTTACATCCCACTATGTATCTATTAATTCCGTGTTGACTTTGCAACTTGTTTATATCATGCTTTATTTACATCCCACTATGTATCTATTAATTCAAATATGTTCTTGAAAACTGTTTTGATTTTAAGAATATTTACATCCCACTATGTATCTATTAATTCTATTTTTACACTTACAAAGGTACGTCCTCCCATGGCATTTACATCCCACTATGTATCTATTAATTCGGGAAACAGATTGAAATATTGCAGGAAAGTTTTAGAATTTACATCCCACTATGTATCTATTAATTCTTTTTATTCAATTACTTCCGCTGAATTATCCAGCACATTTACATCCCACTATGTATCTATTAATTCTATTCCTACTTTGCCTGTTATTAATATGTCTGATACATTTACATCCCACTATGTATCTATTAATTCGTCAGATACAGAGCCGTCTAATGCTTTTCAGCTTATATTTACATCCCACTATGTATCTATTAATTCAATACAACAACCGCAATCGGTGGGGCAATTGCTACAGGATTTACATCCCACTATGTATCTATTAATTCTTTTTCTTTTCACAATCCACTGTTATATTCAATTACATTTACATCCCACTATGTATCTATTAATTCTGACACTGCAACGGCAAGGCATTCAAGTTTCCGTATTTACATCCCACTATGTATCTATTAATTCTCTCTAAAATTCTGCTCACGTTCAAGCCGTTCTTTATTTACATCCCACTATGTATCTATTAATTCTCCTTAGGGCAAAGATACACGGTCAGTCCGTACTTCTATTTACATCCCACTATGTATCTATTAATTCTCAAAGCCGGCCGCCTTTAAATCATTTATAACAATCATTTACATCCCACTATGTATCTATTAATTCGGAAATTCTTTACAACCTATAAGCGGGTATCCGTATTTACATCCCACTATGTATCTATTAATTCTTAAAGAAGTAGTCACACGAACAGCAGACAACGAATATTTACATCCCACTATGTATCTATTAATTCTTAAAGATTGTCGTATTAATATAACACCTTTTAGATTTACATCCCACTATGTATCTATTAATTCTTGGCTTATCGAATGCTTATGAGCTTTTATCCATTAAATTTACATCCCACTATGTATCTATTAATTCTGATACATCAACATATAGTGCGATTAAATTATCTTAATTTACATCCCACTATGTATCTATTAATTCTTCCGCAGACTTCCGAACCTACTACCATGTAATATCCCATTTACATCCCACTATGTATCTATTAATTCACTCAATCTGTGCCTTAAAATTATTATCGCCCTGCATATTTACATCCCACTATGTATCTATTAATTCTCCCAACCTTGAAGACTATCCCATAGCATGTTGTATTTATTTACATCCCACTATGTATCTATTAATTCCTATAGCCGTTCATGCCGTAACATTGTATAGAAGTATTTACATCCCACTATGTATCTATTAATTCAGGCGGGACAGGTTGTCACAGTTTTAGGGCAGATAATTTACATCCCACTATGTATCTATTAATTCCTGCCCTTGCTGGTTCGATACTGTCACCTTTACAAAATTTACATCCCACTATGTATCTATTAATTCGATTACCACTGTCGTCCTTATCTGCATACTTAACCTATTTACATCCCACTATGTATCTATTAATTCAAATGTGATAGTTTCTATCACTCCGTCAATAAAGCTATTTACATCCCACTATGTATCTATTAATTCGTTGAAAGCTTCAATGTAATCTGTCGTTGACTTGATATTTACATCCCACTATGTATCTATTAATTCTTTGTTTCGTAAATTTTTAAAACTCTCTTTTTCTTATTTACATCCCACTATGTATCTATTAATTCCCGTAATTATTAAAGCCTCTCTGTTTCTCAACTCTGAAGCGTTATTCTGTCTACCCTTTAAATCCGCCAACAGATTACTAATACTTTATGCCCTGAATATGCTAGAAGCATAGCAATATCGCCATTGTCGACTCTGTGCATATTTTACACTATTTCTGGTCGACAATCAAATTATGAAACTCGTCAAATCATCTTCCTTACCCCAAAATTCTTTATCCAGCCATTTTTCACTCCTGCTTTTGAATAAAATGACTGAATCCAGATTAGTATTAACATGTGGTTTCAACTCACCCCGTAATTTTTCTAATTGAACTGTTGATATTTCTCCTTCAAAGACAGAATTCTGAATATGCGTCAGATACTTTTTGCAGATTTTGAAAATATGTGACCATCTTTTTTGCCCATTTTCATCTTTACTAACATCATATACAAGTACAATATACATATACTACCACCATATTCTAAACCCTTCATATTCTTTCTCACCTATTAAATGCTTTATAAGCTTATATGCTTCTAACCTCATCAGATACTGGTAAGACACCTGTCTTCCCAATTCTTTATGCATTATCGTTTTCTTCATACGATTCTCAAATTCTGAAACAATAAGTTTAGAAGCTTCTTTCTTAAGATGAAGATAGTTAAGTTCTTTTGTAAAGCTGTCTTCTGTTATCTGTCTTCTGTTTAACAACGAAAATATCAATCTGTCTCCAATCAATGGTTTAAATACTTCCGATATATCCAGACATAATGAATATCTTCTTACTCCCGGTTCATGCAGATAACTTATCGTTGGATTCAGTTGTGTATGATATATCTCGCTTAATAAACGCGTATACACTAGGGAATTAACAAATGAAATCAATGAATTAATCATATTGTCTGGCGGATGCATAACACGCTTATCAAACCGTATATCCTGATTAACAATCACATTCCACGCTGCATAATATCTCTTTCTTATATTTCCTTCAATTCCCATCAATTCTTCTATTGTCCTTGCTTTACAAAGAGTTCCACGAAGTGAATCTATATCCCTCATATATTCCGAGACATCTTTTTCTCGGCCATTATAATATCTGAGATTTCTATATATATTATCTGCTGCCGCCTGTATAAATTTTATGGCAATATCCAATCTCTTATCATAATCCACATAATGTTCAACCTGCTTAACCAGCAACTGACCTGCTGGATTTCCATCCTTTGGATAAAAACTTCCTGAATAATAATTATAATAATTAAAGAAATGTATAGGTATTCCATACTGCGATATATAATTAAGAAATGTCGTATTAAACGACATTTCAGACATTACATATATATCTGAAATTCTTTCAATTGGAATATCTCTTTTTTCTCCGTCATAAGCAGTGAACTGTAATGTATTATCCTTGCGTTTTAAATCCCCATTATTATACACATAAAAACTCTGTTTCAATTATCATCACCTTCTTCTGTCTATATAAAACACAAATCATAATATGCACATTTTTTACATATCTTTTTCTCTTCCAGCTTCGGCGGATACTCCTGATTCTTCACACTAATGATTTCTTTTATAATATCGTCTAGTTTTTTACAGTCCTCATCCGACAATTCTACATCAACATTTTTCTTCAGCAGTGGATAGTCTATCACGCCATGAAGTCCATCCACATTTCTTTTTTTCAGGTAATATAGATAATACTTAACCTGCCATATTCCAGCCTCTTCTATACTCTTGCTCTTCTTTATCTCATGAAGTTCATTTTTTTCATGAATAAAATCAATATTAATAATGCCATCTATTTCAATATGCTTATCATCCCGCTTGTAACTGTTCTCATCCAGCAATTTTCCAAGCTGCACATTTTCATTCTCATCTTCCATATTAATCTGATGACAAAAATACCATAACTTTCTTGAGCACACGAAATAATAATAAATCATCACTCCTGTTATTCTTTCTTCCATAAAATGCTCCTATCGTATGAATATTCAGACATATATATCTCTTTCATATTCGCCTAAAACTAACCCTGCTCCTGTTAAATCCACAACATTGAAATCGTACATAATACATGATCTATGAATATCACTACCATATATTACATCACGATCTATCCCATCCGGATATTTCTTATAAGCATATAACTGTATAGAAATCACATATGAATCCAGCTTTGTTCTTGCGTCATTCTTCTCTCTTCTATCAGCATTAGAGCTATGCATTATATCAATACACTCGCTTATAACTTCACGATTATCTTCATATACGTCATCAGGAATAATTTTAATACTGTTAATATCCCTGAATTTTTCATCAGCTTCACTTTTACTGTATTCTGCTGGTGTCAGTTCTTTAAACATTGCAAGAAACTTCTCTATATCCCTGTAATAATCCGTATCCTTTATCTCATCTGTACAGTATACTTTATTGATATATTCAGATTTGTCTGATTCTGTCATAACTCTGCCAATATATTTTTCTAAACACTCAACAGAACGAGTGTATATCTCACGATTATATATAGCCCGGCTGACTCCTACTCCATTTGCATTAATGTATATATGTATATTGGCCTTATCCGGAATATACCGACCTTTCCTGTTGCATCTTCCCATTCTCTGCAACAAACTATCAGCCGTACTCATCTCTGTATACAACACATCAAAATCAATATCCAGACTTGCCTCAACTAACTGTGTTGTTACCCATATTCCCGTTTCATTTTCACTATCTGAGAACTTTATAATCTCATTTTCCAGCATTCTCTTATGTTCTTTGGTAAATCGTGCATGCAGAAGATGAACATTATCTGTTTTTTCGGTCAGGCTTTTATATATCTGCTGTGCCTTTTTTACCGTATTGCATATTACAAGAACCTTTTTATCATAGCTATCTTCTACAACCCTATCTATTTCTATATCGCCATCTTTTATATCTATCCAATGTCTTTTAAGATTCGATAATGCAGAAAAATCCCTGTATTCATACTGATTATCAGCCATCAATCCATATTTATGCATAAGACTTCCCAATACCGGTGGAAATGTTGCTGTTATTATGGCAAATTTCCCACCCATATCAGTCACTATCTTTAATCCATATATTATTGCTGCTATTACTGATGGACTATATGCCTGTATCTCATCAATAATTATCTTAGAATATTTCAATGTAGCTGCAAATATTTCTGTTCCCAACGCCTTATACACAAACTTAAACAACTGATCTACTGTACATATAGTAAGCGGCTGAGATAATAATTTTGCTTTCTGATATTTTTCATATCCATCAGAATCTGTTTCGTTTACCTGGTCTTCAAAATAATAATGCATACTGTCTGAATGAAGTATTGCCACGTCCTTATATTCATACCTGTCTCTTATTCTTTCATATATTGCATTCGATGATACTACATATGGCAATGTATAAAATCCCTTTTCACCATTAAGCCATAATAATGATGCCTCTGTTTTTCCCATTCCAGTTGGTGCAACCACAACAAGATTCTTATCACATTTATCTCTCATATACTCCTGAACTGGTCTTAATCCATGCTGTTGAAAAATGTTTTCTATAGATGTTTTAAGATATTTTGTTGTGAAAGCAGAACAATCCTCTGCTTCTGTATAACCAGCACTCACTGTATAATCAAATTTATTCAGCAGACCTTTGATTAGCACAAATTCCTGCCATTCATGCAAATATTCATTCTTATCATAACAGCTCATGATGTATTTGCTTCCCGATATGCTGCCTGTATTTCTGAACAGAAGATATTTATTTATACCCGAAACCTTAGCTTTGATACTTTCATCATTTAAAAAATCCCTTATATATGGGTTATAGTATTTCTTACAGAAATTTAATATTATATCATCACCGTTTTTATCTTCTCTGACATGATGATGATATACTGCTGTATAGAAAGCTTTATAATCATCATTATCTGCTTCTGGTATATGATTCTTAAATTCTTCAGGCGATGTCGTCATTGCACTTAAAAATCCGTGTGGTATCTCCTGAGTCTTTATTACATCCAGCTCTTTATTTATCTTAGATTGAAAAACAATGTTTGCCTTTCCCAGGTCATGCACTCTGCATGCTTCTATTATTATTGCTTTTTCTTTTTCTGTAAAATAATGTCCGAATTTTTCAAAAAAATCCTGTGCACATTTAACTGTATCATCCAGATGCTGTTTTAATGTCACCTGTTCTTCTTTAGAACCCCCATTCGGAACTGACTTTGCAAAATATTCCATCTACCCCTCCATACATTTAAATCCACAATGTAACTATTAATAAAATCTCATCACGCAAATATTACAACATCTTCATCATCCGTATCATCTACATACGCTCTTTCCAGGCATTTATGAGGCGGGCAGTAATATGCCTTAACTCTTCCACCTTCTTTTTCAGACTTCCATCTCCTTAACCCCTGTTTAGTTATCTCATATTCTTTATTCAATGTATAAACAGTTGCTTCAACAGGTTCTTCCCCCATGTAAGACACAGGAATATACATATCGTGATTAGTCAGTACTTCTTCATCTTCTTTTAATGAAACAATTCTGACATCTCTTATATCTATAATATCCTCATATCTTCCAAGAGACAGATACGTTGGCGGATTCTTAAGTGCCTGATATATTATTTCAAAATCAGCCTCATCCTCTGGCACAATATGTATTATGAGCTTGCATTCACATAACAGTTCAACATTGGCTATTCCCTTAAATATTCCATAATTATCGCCATCTTTTACGCATATCTGATGCCTGCCTTCTTCATATCTGGCACCTGCTGAAAATGAATAGCGTGTATACAGATCAGATATAGTCCCTTTGTTATCGCCCTGAATACTCAGCTTCATTTTGTGATACTCTTTAAATCCACATGCGGCATGTATCATTCCACTTACTGTTGAATATGGTGGAAGAGGATAGGTCTCTTTAATTATAAAACTGCTCGGTTTTCTATAATTAACAAGATTCTGAAAACAATCCAGTCTTATTGCTCTATGCATAGTACTCATCCACTTTCTTCTTAAACTCTCCAAATGCTTCTGCTATTGTTACAGCCCCAAGTTTTTCCTTAATCTGACTGTCATTATTAAAGATTCCTGATGTTACTCCTACTATTGTAGAATTTTCAAGATCTTCACTACTTTCTTTCATTTCTACCAATGTATCAACATTTATCATATTATTATCAATCTTAACTATGTTTTCAAAAAACGGATTCTTTCTTTCATAGTTACCACCTATGATAAATAATGGAGATAAATTCTCTCTCCTGCCGCGTATATCTCTATAAAGATACTGAACGGTTTCAAGAAGTGTTTTAACCCTTTTAGCTTTTTCCTCCTTTGATACATTAATCTCTCCATCAATTCCAACCCTGTCAAGATCCACTGAAATTGTATATGCATAATAAGAACGGTGAATTTCACTCTGTGCAATACCATTGTCAAGATTCTGGCGCTTAGCTAATCCCATATTAGTAAGAAACTCCAGCTCCCCCTGATATGGTTCAAGTGATATAGCGTTGCTAAGTCTAGCCACTGCACTTCTTGTTGATGCACCTCCCCTTGCATTATCGTCCTTTGCCATTGTCTTCATATAACCAAATAAATCTATTTCTGGGTAATCCTCAATAGTAGCTGATGGAGCAAACTGTACAACTCCGCTCTTATCCTCGACAGGTGTGTTATCCCACTCAGCCTGCTGTACAATATTGTATCTTATTGCCTGCCTTGATATATATGAATACTGGCTTGCATTACCTCTTGTCATTTTCTTAATATTAGAAATATTACCTAATCCTTCTCCATAATTCGCACTCTCTGCAACAAATACTATTGTCATTGTCAATCCATTCTTACTCATCTAAATAACCTCCTCATTCTTCTTATTCTGTCTGCATCCTTTTAATCCCAAAACAAATGCATATCCATATTCTTCAAATAACTCCTGATTTTTCTGGATATATACAAACTCTCTTGGAATAACTAATTTATCAGCCTGTCCCACTTCAGCTGGCACCTTACAGGTACAATATAATCTCATTACAATATCCAGAAATTTTCCTGTATTTCTCGTAGATAATGCATTAAGAAGCTGATATATTGTTCCTTTGATACATTCATCATCCTTTGCCCCTTTTGAAGACAATATAGCAGTTCTTAAAGCAAAACCACTCTCCATTACTGTTATACTTCCCATTTCTATAACCTTACCTCCATTTCCTTGCAAATCCTTATCTTTCTTAACAAGTGCACTATACAACATTACAACATATATCCAATAAGCAGTTACTATCTGTCCCGCATTATCAGAATCAAGATTATTCTTTAGCACTTTCTTTAGAAGCAATTCCTGACTTCTATGTTTCAGAATATTCATAACTACATTTTCGTATATATTAAGATAATCTGCTCCAATTCTTGTGTAAGGATATTCTCCTAAATACTCTAAAGCTTTTCTTACCTTTTCATCATTAAATGTCTGAAGTGCTTCATTACTTATTACAGAAAAGATATATTTATCCTTCTCATCTGTTCCCTTTAAAATAATCTGAATATTGTTAAGTTGTTCAACTTTACAATCCATCAACTGCTTCAACATTCTGGCAAACCATTGTGTATATCGCTCAGCTTCTTTTTTCTCTGCCTCTGTCACAATCTTTCCACTCCTGCTATTAGAAGCCAGTAACTGATTAATTGATGAATTAGTATTCATAAATGCAAAGCGCTGTCCTAAAAGTGTGAATCCCAGCGGACTGGCAGCATATACAAATGCGCATGCAGGACACAAAAAGGCATCTACTTTACAATTCCAGAATGCAGACTTTTTTCTCGCAAGATCATCTGCCATATCCTTCATAAAAGCAATAGAAACACGTTCCTTATTTCCCATTGGTCTTCCACAGTCTATACACATATCCTTATCTTTATCATGATTTGTCCTGATATATTCTTTAAATGGTTTTGTAAAATCCTGTTCAAACAATATACGCATGTCCTTCTTTGCATTAGCTCTTAGCAGAAAAC
>ULTM01014011.1_pt1 | contig 12677 bp, 12 predicted proteins | sample 1957641 | NCBI WGS metagenome assembly ULTM01 (sample SAMEA4835735, study PRJEB28245) | human gut metagenome | biome: gut microbiome; material: fecal sample | place: Denmark | collected 2008 | reverse complement strand
CGCTCTTCCGGGTTGCCGGTGGTGAAGAGAGGCTCCATGGCCTTTTCGACGTCCGGGATGCCGATTCCCTTATCCGTCACCGTTATCTTCACCAGCCGCTCCGGGTAGACGGCGATGCTCAGGGTCACGGGACCGATGGCATCCGGGTAGGCATGGACGATGCAGTTGGTCACTGCCTCGGACACCGCCGTCTTGATGTCGGCCAGCTGCGGCACGGTGGGGTCATACCGAGCCAGAAAGGCCGCCGCTGCGCCCCGGGCAAAAGCCTCGTTTGCACTGAGCGAATCAAATTGGATCTTTGCACTGTTTTCCGCTTTCATTTATATCCCTCCTGATACTTCCCCGCCCGGCTCGGTGCAGGGGATGCTTGCAAGCTGTAAGACCCGCCGGAGCTGTTCCGGCGCGTGCTGGATGCGCAGACTGCCGCCCAGCGTCCGGGCGCAGCGCTGCCGCCCCAATATCAGCCCGATGCCCGACGAATCCATGAACCCCACTCCGCCGAGGTCCATCACCAGAATGCGCGGGCTGCGGGTGAGCAGGGCGTCGTCCAGCTGGATGCGAAGCCCCTGCGCCGCATCGTGGTCGATCTCGCCGGCCAGATAGGCGTAGAGCACATCGTCCGCCGCGCTGAAGGTCACTGTCGCCATATCCTCATCTCCTTTTTTCTGGCATAAAGAAAAGACCTGTACACCTTTTCAGTGTACAGGTCTTTCGGGTTATTTTTTAGAGAACGGTGTCGCTCAGCGGTTCTCCAGCAGCTTTTCAGAAGCTATTTCGTAAGCGGGGTGCACCGAATGACGAGAATTTTTGCCCGCAGACAAGGCGATTTTCCGCTGCAATCCTTGGTGGATTGCAAGGGAAATCAACGCAGTATGCAGGCAAAAAGGCCGTTCAGACGGTGTGCAATGCTTATGAAAATAGTTTCAGGGCCTCAAGGGCGATGGCCTCACTGCCGCAGACCAGCAGGCCGCGGCGGCTGTTGGCTTTCGCCTGCTCCACGGCCTCGGCCAGCGTCGGGCAGAACACCGCGTCGAAGTGATACCGTGCCTTTTCGGTCAGGCGCTCTGCCAGCGCCGCTTCCGTTCCCGCCGGGGCGACAAGGAAGACTTTGTCGAAGGGGTTCTCGCCCATGCCGGGCATAGTGCTCTTGTCCTTCTTCTGCTCTTCTGAAGTCAGTCCGGTCTCCAGTGCGGCAAGGAACGACTCCGCGCCTTCCTCTTCAGTCAGGCCGATAACGGCGCTCATATGGCGCACTTTCGCCATATTGAGGACGCGCAGAAGGGCTGCAGCCTGCTGCGGAGTACGGCAGGCGTCGAGGATGATGAGGGGCTTCTGGGACAGGACGCGGATGCTGCTGCGGTTCTCCACAGCGGCAAGACCCGCCAGAATGGCCTCATCGGGGATCTCAAAGCCCTTGCGCCAGAGGGCCAGCGCCAGCTCGACCGCGACGGCGGCATTGCCCGCCGCGTGACGGCCCAGGAAGGCCAGAGGGGCGGTGTATCCGCCGTAGTCCACCTTACTGGTGAACTTTTCCGCCTCGAGGAAGGTGATGTCCTCGGCGTCGGGGACGACGATCTCACACTCGGCCTTGGCCGCCGCCACCACCAGCTCACTCAGAACAGCCTTCGGCTGCTCCGGCGCGGTGACGCAGACGGCGTCCTTCCGCATGACGCCTGCGGCCAGCGCGGCCAACCGCTCCACCGAGCGGCTCACGCCGTCCGGGCCGATGGCCGTGACGGCGCAGACCGGCATATTGGGCAGGGCCGATGCCAGACCGGCATCCGGCAGCTCCACCACAGCCAGCTTGCAGCCCGCCGCACCAAAGCAGCGGGCCGCAGCCGCCAGCTCTGCCGCCTCACGGGGCAGAGGCTTTGCGGCACTGAGAGCCTCAGCAGCCTGACAAAGCAGCACCGGGTCCACCGACACGCCGCCGATGGCGATGCGGGCCGACAGCGGCTCACAGCCGGCGCGGTAGAAGCCGACGTGGAACGCCGCCTCCCGCAGGATGGCCGCCAGCAGACCGGCAGCAGCGGTCTTGCCCGCCGTGCCGGCCACACCGACGAACTGCACCTTCTGGACATCCGCCGTCAGGGCAGCGCGCAGCTCCTCCGCCGGGGCAAAGCCCTCGGGCAGAGAAGAAAAATATTCGTTTGCCTGTTCGATGGTCATTGCGTCAATCCTCGTTTCGATGTTTGTAGAGCAGCCAGCACATCCTGCACAGGGCCAGACAGAACAACCCCACCAGAATACCGGCCATCCCGCCCGAAAAATCCAGCCAGACGTCGGTGAGCTGGCTACTCCGGCCATCGCTGAACATCTGGATGGTCTCGTCCGTCAGGGCCGTGAGCAGACCGCCCAGGATCGGCCACGAGATGTGAACGAAAAAGTGCCGGGTATAGACCCGCAGGCAGAGGGTGAGCAGGAAGCCTTCCAGCGCATACTCGCAGAAATGTGCCAGCTTGCGCACGATGTGGTCTGTCAGATGGTTTGCCACGCCGGGCATTCCCAGACGGGTGAACACCTTTTTCATCAGGAGCAATACTCGTCCGCTTGCCGATTCCGAGACGTCACCGATCTGCATGGAGTTGGAAAAGATGAAGACGATGCAGGCAATGAGCGCAAAGGTAAAGATGACTCGTGCCGCAATAAGCCAGGGAGAAGTTTTTTGCATATCAGGACCCGTTTTCCGCATCAGCCCAGGGCCTTGATGCTCTGCTCAATGTTGGCAAGCTTATCCTGGCTCTTGGCGTGCTTATTGCGGATGTCCTCCACCAGAGCGGCGGGAGCGCGCTCGACGAACTTGGGGTTGTTGAGCTGGTTCTCGAACATGGCCAGTTCCTTCTCGGCCTTGGCCTTTTCCTTGTTCAGACGGGCCAGCTCCTTGTCTCGGTCGATGAGCTCCATCATGGGGATGAAGCCGCGGGCAGCATGGGTGGACACCTGCACCATGCCGTCGGTGCTGCCCTCATACTTTTCGGTGAAGGTCACATCGGTGGCGAAGGCGAACTTTGCCAGATAGACCTCGGCGCTCTGGAAGGGAGCCGGGTCAGACGTCTCGATGATCATGCTGGTCTTCTTGGCGGGGTGGACGTTCATCTCGGTGCGCATGGTACGCACAGCCTTGATGTAGTCCATCACCTTCTCGAAAGCTTCCTCTTCGTCGGCCCAGTTGTGAGCTTCATCGAAGGTGGGCCAGCTCTGGGTCATGATGGTCTCGGCAGAGCCGGGCAGAGCCTGATACAGCTCCTCGGTGATGAAGGGCATGAAGGGGTGCAGCAGCTTGAGGGCCTTATCCAGCACATACACCAGCACGCGGCGGGCAGTGTCGGCCTGCTCGGCGTCGCCGGAGTTCAGGCGGGGCTTTGCGATTTCGATGAACCAGTCGCAGTAGACGTCCCAGATGAAGCTGTTGATCTTGGCAGCGGCCAGACCCATCTCGTAGTGGTCGAGGTTGTCGCTCATGGCGCCGGCCACCTGATTCAGCTTGGTCAGCACCCACTTATCGCTCATGTCCAGCTTATCCTCGCTGGGCAGGCCGGGCTGGAAGTCCTCGGGCAGGTTCATCAGCACGAAGCGGGTAGCGTTCCACAGCTTGTTTGCAAAGTTGCGGGCAGCCTCCACCTTCTTCTCGCTGTAGCGCATGTCGTTGCCCGGGGTAGAGCCGTCCACCAGCATGAAGCGCAGTGCGTCAGCGCCGTACTGGGCGATGACTTCCAGCGGGTCGATGCCGTTGCCGAGGCTCTTGGACATCTTGCGGCCCTGGCTGTCGCGGACGATGCCGTGGATGCAGACGGTGTCGAAGGGAGCCTTGCCGGTGTAAGCCAGACCGGAGAAGATCATGCGGCTGACCCAGAAGCCGATGATGTCGTAGCCGGTGACGAGGGTGTTGGTGGGATAGAAATACTTGAGGTCTTCGCTCTCCTCATTGGGCCAGCCCAGAGTGCTGAAGGGCCACAGAGCGGAAGAGAACCAGGTGTCGAGGGTATCGGGGTCCTGGGTGAGCCTGGTGCCGCCGCACTTGGGGCAGGTGCAGGGTGCGCTCTTGGCGACCACAGTCTCGCCGCAGTCGTCGCAGTACCAGGCCGGGATCTGGTGGCCCCACCACAGCTGGCGGCTGATGCACCAGTCGCGGGTGTTCTTCATCCAGTTCATATAGTTCTTGGTGAAGCGCTCCGGCACGAACTTGATGTCGCCCTTCTCCACGCTCTCGATGGCGGGCTTGGCCAGAGGCTCCATCTTGACGAACCACTGCTTGGACACCATGGGCTCGATGGTGGAGTGGCAGCGGTAGCAGGTGCCGACTTCGTGCTTCAGAGGCTCGATCTCCTTCAGGAAGCCGCCCTCCTTCAGGTCAGCGAGGATGGCCTTGCGGGCCTCGAGGGTGGTCATGCCGGCATACTTGCCGCAGTCCAGCACATGAGGCTCGTTGACGGTGTTCTTGCCTGCAGCAAACAGAGCGTCGGCAGCAGCCTTGTCGGCGGCGCCGGTCATGCGACCGTCGTAGGTGAAGACGCGGACGATGGGCAGGTCATGGCGCAGGCCGACCTCAAAGTCGTTGGGGTCGTGGGCCGGGGTGATCTTCACGACACCGGTACCCTTGGTCATGTCGGCGTGCTCGTCGCAGACGATGGGGATCTCCTTGTTCAGCAGGGGCAGGATGACATGGCAGCCGTGCAGATGAGCATAGCGGGGGTCATCGCCGTTGATGGCAACAGCGGTATCGCCCAGCATGGTCTCGGGACGGGTGGTAGCCAGTTCCAGCATCTCGCCGGTCTCCTTGACCGGGTAGAGCAGGTGCCAGAAGCTGCCGTCCTTTTCCTCATACTCCACCTCGGCGTCGGAAATGGAGGTGTTGCAGTGGGGGCACCAGTTGACCATGCGGTTGCCGCGGTAGATGAGGCCCTTGTCGTACAGGCGGACAAAGACTTCCTTGACAGCCTCAGAGCAGCCCTCGTCCATGGTGAAGCGCTCACGCTCCCAGTCGCAGCTGCTGCCCAGCTTCTTGAGCTGGCTGACGATGCGGTTGCCGTACTTGGTCTTCCAGGCCCAGGCGCGCTCCAGGAAGCCGTCGCGGCCCACCATTTCCTTGGTCAGGCCCTCAGCACGCATGGCCTCCACGACCTTGGCCTCCGTAGCGATGGAAGCGTGGTCCGTGCCAGGCACCCACAGGGCGGCATAGCCCTGCATCCGCTTGGTGCGGATGAGGATGTCCTGCATGGTGTTATCCACGGCGTGGCCCATGTGGAGCTGGCCGGTGACGTTCGGAGGGGGCATCACGATGGTATAGGGCTTCTTGTCGGGGTCGGCCTTGGTGTGGAAGTAGCCGCCATCCAGCCAGAACTGGTAGATGCGGTCTTCCACCTGGCTCGGATCATACTGTTTTGCGAGTTCTTTCATAGTATCCTCCCAGATGAATAAATAACGTGGGACAAAAAAGCCGCCCCACGGAGCGTTCCATGGGACGGCTGTAATATAACCGCGGTACCACCCAAATTGCACACGGCTTTCTGCCGTATGCCCCTTGATGCCCCGATAACGTGGGGCAGACCCGGAGGCGACTACTCCTGTTTCCCCGCCTCTGCTCAAAAGCGACAGCACGCCGCACTGCCATACCGGGTTTTCAGCAGCCCCCGGCTCTCTGGATGGCGAAAACGACGCACACTCTTTTTCCTTGCATTTATAAAAAGAATATAGCGTTTTTTGTGCGTTTTGTCAATCTCTTTTTGTCAGGAACAAAATTTTCACAGCTGCCGTTCAGCGTACGGGCCGCGCTCAGACCGCCGTTCTTCTGCCGGATGGGCCGAACGTGGCTGTCCCGCCCTGCCATTCAGCTTTCCCTCCTTTTCATGACAGCCGTGACACGGCCCTTGAGCTGATTGAACTCCGGCGCGTTCCGGTGGAGCACCACCATGACAGCCCCGAACAGCAGCGTATACAGCACACCGTCCAGCAGAAACCAGCCGATGTTCTTCGCCGGGCAGAAGCTCACCCATCCGTAGGACACAGCGGCCAGCGCCGCGACGACAGCAACGCGTTCGGCGTAGCGGACAAAGTAATCTTTCAGCTTGCCCTGCCAGTCTTCCCGGATGCCGTAGCGCATCAGGATGTAAGGCTCCATCCAGAGGCAGGTCGTCACGGTGCTGATGACCGTTCCGCCCAGAATGCCTGCCACGCCGAACTTCTGCACCAGCAGCAGCGACGCCGCCAGATTGATGGCCGATTCGAACAGCGGCTTATACCGGTCGTACCAGAACAGGCCCTTGGCTTCACGGAAGAGCAGGTTGACCTTCCGCTGACCCGAAACATAAAATTCCGTCACGAGGACGGCGACTGTCGCCGTGGAGAAGCAGTATTCCGCGCCGAAGCAGAGGGTGATAAAAGCGTTGAACAGCGCGAACAATCCCACCGTCCAGTAAGCGTAAATGACGAAGAAGAGCAGATCCAGTTCCCGGTAGATGCTGTACACCCGTGTCTCATCCTCGATGGCTCCCAGATTGCCCAGGCTTCCGGTAAAGGCGTTCGAGAATTTATCCATCAGGTTGTTGATGCCGGACAGAACGAGCTTGTAGTTGGAGTAGATGCCCACTGACAATAAACCCACGAAGCTGGACATCAGCAGGCTGTCCGTGTTCCGGACGATGACCGTTCCCAGCTTGTGGAAGCTCATGGCACCGACGTTCCGCAGGATGCCGTGAAATTTTTCTTTTTCCGGCAGCTCCCTGCACTCTTTCAGGTAGGGAAATTCCTTATCCACCTTGACCGATACGATGATGTTCGGGATGAACTGCATCACAAACTGCACCGCCAGATAAAGGATAAAGTTTCCGGTCAGCACGATTAGGACGATTTGGAACAGCGTCTTGACCGCGTCGCAGAGCTGCGCCCAGAGGTTGCGGACATAGGCTTTCTGGTAGGCCAGATAGATGGAGTTTTTATAGCTCAGCAGATAGGAGCAGACCGAGTTTGCCACATACATCAGATAGATGAGCCGCAGATGCTCGATGCCGCTGCTGTCCTTGATGAAAAAGCCCAGAAACGGCATCAGTGCAAGGCCCACGAGCAGCACCACGACCGCCACGATACGGTAGAGGAGCCGGTAAAGGTTCATCAGCTGCGCCAGCCGATGCTCATCATTCTTCGCAGCCGGCTCATACAGGCTGTATATCATCGCCGTGCCGACGCCAAGCTCTGCAAGGTTCAGGATGCCCAGCACATCGGTGAACAGTCCGTTGACACCCAGATATGCCGCCGACAGATAGTGGATGAACACCATCCGGCTGATGAACAGCAGCACCTGATTCATGAGCTGTCCACCCACATTGACGACCATATTGATAAGGGTATACCGTGTCCGCATTTTTCTTATGTCCCTTCCTTTTCGAGTGTGGCCCGCTGCATTCGCTGCAACAGGGTCCACAGGGACCCTGTTCGTTATTCTTTATTATAATATTATCTCATTGCGGCGCTTTCAACGATTTATCTGTATTTCAGCCTTCCGCGTCCAGAAGCTCCGTTTTCAGCCGGGCAATGAGCCGCTCCATCAGGGCCACACGGTTGAAGGGGGTCATGAGATAGAAGCCGTCGGCGTAGGGCAGAGCCTCCCGGGCCATCTGCATCGACACCTCAAGGCCCAGCGCCTCGCCCTGCTCCCGGTCGAGGCCCGCGAAGCGCTGGATGATGTCCTCCTCCACATGGATGCCGTTGATCTCGTTTTCCATAAAGATTGCGTTCCGCTGGCTGACCACGGGCATGATGCCGGCCAGAATTTTAGCCCGTTCGCCCAGTGTCTGCCGGGCCTTGCGGAGATTTTCCACCGCCTGTGCCGACAGCACCGGCTGGGTCAAAAAGCCCGACATCCCGTTTTCCAGCTTTTCCACAGCCCGGCGCAGCTCCACGTCAAAGTTCCGGGCGTTGAGATTCAGCGCACCAAAGACGGTCATGGCCGAGGGCATCTCCCGGCCCTCCCCGGCCAGCGAGACGATGTACTGGGCCAGTTTGCGGGAGTTGAACTGGTAGACATTCTTCACCTCGTCCCGCTCTGCGGTGGGGATGGGGTCGCCGGTGATGGCCAGCACCTCCCGCACGCCCTCGGCGTAAAGGCCCAGCAGAAGGGCCTTGGTGGCGTTGAGGTTGCGGTCACGGCAAGTCATGTGGGGCAGAGCACACATTCCCAGTTCCCGGTGTATCCGGCAGGCCACGAGGGAGGAATCCATCCGGGCCTGCGCGATGGGGCAGTCGGCGATGGTCAGCAGGTCAGCGCCTGCGGCCTGCAGCCACCGTGCGCCGTCCAGATAGCCGCTCAGGTCGGCCACCCGGGGCGAATCCAGTTCAATGGCGATGACCTTCTCACCTGCGTTCAGTTTCCGCAGGAAAGTGTCGTCTTTTTCCACCGCCGGTGCAGTCCCGGTGGAAAGTTTCGCTGCCGGAGCTGCTTCGGTCTGCTGGGGCAGGGCATCCAGCTCTGCACGCAGGGCCGCGATGTGGGCGGGCGTCGTGCCGCAGCAGCCGCCCAAAATACGGACGCCCGCAGCGGCGATCTGCCCCATCTCCCGGGCAAAATACGCGGGCTTGCCCTGATACAGCACCCGCGCCCGGGTGACCACCGGATAGCCCGCGTTGGGCATCACCGACAGGGGCAGCAGCGTCTCGCCAAGGCTCTGCACCAGTTTCTTCATCGCGCCGGGGGCCGAGACGCAGTTCAGGCCCACGGCGTCTACCACGCCGCTCTGCTCCATCCGGCGCAGCAGGTCGCGGAACAGCAGACCCTCGCGGGTGTAGCCGTCCGGCAGCACCGCGAAGGACACCATGACAAAGGCGTCCGGCACGGCCACACGCAGTGCCTTTACCGCCTCCACAATGCCCACATCGGAGCTGAGCGTCTCGAACAGAAAGTTCTTTGCACCCAGTGCGGCGAACTGCTGCGCCACAAGGCCGTAAGCGCTGCTGGCCGGGGCAGCTTCGGTGTCCGGGGCAGGGCCGAGGTCAGCAAAGACGGCGGCGTCCTTCTCCGCAGCGGCATCACAGGCCAGCTTCCAGCCCGCCTCGGCCAGCTCTTCCCAGCCCGGCATCTGTGCCGCCGCCATCCGGGGCAGACCGAAGGTGTTGGTCTTGATGGCCTGCGCACCTGCGGCCAGATATTCCGCATGGACTTTCTTCACGCCCTCGGGGTCGGTGAGGTTGGCCATTTCGCAGTCCGCGCCCGGTGCCGCTTTATAATAGGTACCCATGCCGCCGTCGAACAAAAGCGGCTTGCGGGCAAGATACTCTCGGATGTCCGTCATAGAAAGGTTCTCCTTTTTTATTTTCCTTGATTTTATAAAGAAATTCAGGTATAATTTTTGTATGAAAGTGAGGTGCTTTTGGATGCCCAAGATTCGTTCCAGCGCAGACCTGCGCAACAACTACAATGAGATCTCCACCTTCTGCCACGACTACGCCGAGCCGGTGTTCATCACCAAAAACGGCAAAGGCGACCTTGCCGTGATGAGCATCGAGACCTACGAGGCCCTGACCGCCCGGTTCGATTTGTATGCGAAATTGCAGGAAGGTCTGGATGATGTGGCGGCGGGAAGAACGCGCCCGCTGGATGAGTTCATGCAGGAACTGCAAAACAGAAGGAGTCTTCGATGAACTACTTTATCGATGTTGCCGCTTCTGCTCAGCGTGACCTTGCAGATGCCTTCGACTATATCGACCTGACCTTGAAAAATCCCTCTGCTGCCGACAAGTTGGTTGCCATCGCATGGAAGAAATTCCGTTCTCTCGACACCTTCCCACAGCGTTTTTCACTTGTGAATGACCCATTTCTTTCCTCTTTGGGAATCCGGCTCATTCCAGTTCAAAACTATCTTGCATTTTATAAAGTCGACTCTTCCACCCAGACCGTCCACATCCTCCGCTTCCTGTATGGTCACAGCGACTGGCAGACTATCCTGCGGGTGGATGTTCTTCCAACCTGAGCATTCTCCCCGGCCCTTTGCCGGGGAGAATTTTATGCAGTCATCTTCAGTTTAATGAAGTTTGCGCACTTGTCAAGCATTTTTGCCCCGAAGCAGCCCATTTTGCTTGCGCCGAAGCCGGTTTTGTGCTATTCTATGCATATTTACAATGGTTGGGAGGAATGTATCATGCGCCACGCCGGCACACAGGAAATCGAAACGCCGCGGCTGCTTCTGCGCCGCCTTATGCCGTCGGATGCCCCGATGATGTACTCGAACTGGGCCAACGACCCGGAAGTCACCCGCTGGCTGCGCTGGACGCCGCACAAGGATGTGGCCGAGACGCAGGAGCTTCTGAGCGCATGGGCGATGCTCTATCCCAACGAAGACTACTACCAGTGGGCCATCGTGGAAAAGGCCACCGGACAGGTGTTCGGCTCCATCAGCATCTACAACAGCCTGCTGGGAGAACCGGCACAGCGAAATGAATGGCCGGGATTCGACCTCTCCGAGGGCATCTGGGAGCCGGGCTACTGCATTGGCAGAGCATGGTGGGGCAAAGGCTGCACCACCGAGGCTCTGAACGCTCTGGTAGAATACTGGTTCAAGAATACAGACAGTAATTGGCTTGCCTGCTCCCACGCCGTGGAGAACCCCGCCAGCGGCAAAGTCATGATGAAAGCAGGCTTTGTCTACGACCACGAGGCCGTCTACCACAAATTCGACGGTACAGCGATACCCTGCAAGTGCTATGCCCTGACGCGAGAATACTATAAGGAGCAACCTCTCCGTCAGCGCTGACGCGCTGCCACCTCCCCTATTGAGGGGAGGCCTTGGCATTTCGTAGAGCTTTTTCTCTTCGCCAGAGGCTCCCCTTGGTAGGGGAGCTGTCGAGCGATAGCGAGACTGAGAGGTTGGCTCCACTAACAGAAAGGAATCATTTTGAGCGAACTTTACGATATTTTAGTCGAAACTCCCCCGACGAAGGTCATCCTTCTCGCCCTCGACCAGGGCCTGTGGGACTGCGAGCGCAGCCTTGCCGAGCTGGCTGCGCTGTGTGAGGCCAACCACATGGAGGCCGTGGCCGAAGTCACCCAGAAGCGCCAGACCCCTGAGACCGGCATCGTGCTGGGCAGCGGCAAGCTGGAAGAAGCCGCTGCGGCCGCAGCAGAGCTGGGGGCCGAGTGCGCGGTCTTCGACGGTGAGCTGACCGGCAGCCAGATCCGCAACATCTCCACGGCCCTCGGCGGCCTCGAAGTCATCGACCGCACCATGCTCATCCTCGAGATCTTCCGCAGTCGCGCCGTGACCAACGAAGGCAAGCTGCAGACCGAGCTGGCTCTCCTGCGCTACCGTCTGCCCCGCCTGCAGGGCATGGGCGAAAGCCTGAGCCGTCAGGGCGGCGGCGGTGGCGGCGGCGGCGGGGCCCGCCGTGGTGCCGGTGAAACGAAGCTTGAGCTTGACCGCCGCCACGTCCACGCCCGCATCGACGCACTGGCTGAGAAGCTGGCCGAGATGGAAAAGCGCCGGGGCGAGAGCCGGAAAGCCCGCGCCAAGACTGGAATGCCGGTGGTCAGCCTCGTGGGCTACACCAACGTAGGCAAATCCAGCCTGATGAATGCCCTCTGCGGCCCCAGCGTCGCCGAGGCCGATATGCTCTTTGCCACCCTCGACCCCACCAGCCGGAAGCTCGTCCTGCCCAGCGGCATGGCCGTGCTCCTGGTGGACACCGTCGGCTTCGTCTCCCGTCTGCCCCACAATCTGGTGGAAGCATTCAAGTCCACGCTGGAAGAGGCCGCATGGTCGGACGTCATCGTCCGGGTGGCCGACGCCGGCGATGAGCAGCGGGAAGAGCAGCTGGCCGTCACCGACGAAGTGTTGGACGGCCTCGACTGCGCCGACATCCCCCGCCTGACCGTCTACAACAAGTGCGACAAGCCCGGCGCGCTGAGCTTCGACCCCGACATCCTGCTCACCAGCGCCAAGACCGGCTACGGCCTCGACAAGCTGCTGGCCAAGCTGGACGAGACCCTCAGCGACCGCGTCCACACCATCCGCGTTCTCCTGCCCTACGATAAGCTGGGCCTCGCCGCCCCCATGCGGGAGCGCGGCAGCGTCCAGCTCGAGGAGTACCGCGAAGACGGCCTCTACCTCGAAGGCATCGTCAAGACCGAAGACCTCCACTGCTTCGAGGGCTATCTGGTCTGAGGACCCGCATACGAAAAGAACCGGACTCCGCGGAGTCCGGTTCTTTTGCCTTTCAAGGCATCAGCCTGCGGCAGAGGGCGCTTCCTCTGCGCCCATCAGCTGGTCGTACCGGCCGGTGAACACCCGTTCCGGCAGGGCCGCCGTCAGGGCGAGGGCGGCAGTGAACCGCTCCTCATCGGTCAGCTCTTCCTCCACCGGTGGGAAGTGCGCGAGCACTTCGTCCAGCTGCTTTTTGACCTCCCGGGCCACAAAGATGCCCCGGTCGGTGAGGTAGATCTTGCCGTAATACTCCTTGACGATCATCCCCCGCTCCATCAGCAGGTTCAGCACCCGCACCACCGAGGGTTTGGTCACGCCCAGCTTCTCGGCGATGCTGCGGGAGCTGATGTCAAGATGGGTCTGCGAGACCTCATAGATCGCGAGCAGGTACCGCAGGTGTGCTGGCGTCAGTTCCATCTCGTATCACTCTCTTTTCGTTATATCACACGAACTCTTGGTTTACAAAAGGGGCGTGGGCCAAAGCCTTGACCC
>ULTM01019654.1_pt1 | contig 12724 bp, 6 predicted proteins | sample 1957641 | NCBI WGS metagenome assembly ULTM01 (sample SAMEA4835735, study PRJEB28245) | human gut metagenome | biome: gut microbiome; material: fecal sample | place: Denmark | collected 2008 | reverse complement strand
CGGCCGAACCACCACCTACCAGTACGACGGGATGCGGCGCTTGGTTCACATGAACTATCCGGATGGCTGGCAGGAGGACTACACCTATGACGCCGTTGGCCAGATCCTGAGTATCTATGACACCGATCCCACCGGACAGGACATGAAGCAGCAGAAGAACAAGTTCGAGTACGACGCCTGCGGCAACATGACCTATGAGTATATGCGGGGCAACGGCACCGGAGGGGCTACCACAGAGGTGTTCTACACTTATGATGAGCTCCATCAGGTGGTGACGGCAAAGGAGAACTACGGCAACAAAACGCGCACCTACCAGTATGACAGCCTGGGCAACCTGACCTATGAGACCAACAGCAACAATGTCCAGTACGACTATAAGCTCAACAATCTCAACCAACTGGTGGAAAAGACCTACAGCAAGGGCAAGGAGCATACGGTCTATACCTACGATGGCCGAGGCAACCTGGTCGAGGAGGAGTACGGGAAGAACAAAAAGACCGCCACGGTCGGCGCGTACACCTTCGATGAGACGAACCGGATGGTGCTGGGCGTCAACGCCGACAGCGAGAGCAGCGCCTATACCTTCAACGGCCTGGGGGCGCTGGTGGAGCAGACCTGGACGATCAAGAAGAACAGCTACGGCTACCACGACGGTTCTGAGACGGCTGCGCTGACTGCTCAGGGAGGAGCGGCGGAGACTGAGAGCGGGGCCGATGCGGAGGCGCAGGCCGCGGCTCCGGCTCCTGACACCGGTACGGCTCTTTTGGATGAGCTGGATGCCATGGGCGACCCGGCCGCTGCTCTGGATGCAGAATTGGGGATCATGCCCTTGAAGAACGACCACAGCGATAAGAAGCCGGACGATAAGCCCGGCCACAAGCCGAACCAGATGATCACCGTGGTCAAGCAGTTCTTCCCGGATTACACCCGGGAGACCCTGGACCCGCTGGTGGAGAACGAGGTGGGCGGCCTGGAGTACCGGTATGTCTATGGCAATGAGCGCCTGAGCGTCAACATCACCGGAATCGAGAACGGCGCGGGGAGCATTGTGGAGAACGGCAACCAGGTACGGCTCTACTACCACCAGGATCTGCGCGGTACGGTGGACTACCTGACCAGCCCGGTGAGCCAGAAGATCGAGAGCTGGACACACTACAACGAGTGGGGCGAGATCACCCACAATGCGGTACTCAAGTGCGGCCAGCGGCAGCTCGACCTGGTGAAGAACTACACCGGTCATGAGTATGACGCGGTGCTCAACCTCTACTTTGCCAAGGCCCGCTTCTACGACGCGGAGAACCGGCGCTTCATCTCCATGGATCCGGTAAAGGGTTCAGTCAAGGATCCGATCTCCATGGTGCAGTATCTGTATGTTAAGAACGCTCCTCTGATCTATACTGATCCCACAGGAGAAAAATATTCTCTTGCGCAGGGAACTGTAGCCCATGCGGAGATTACGGCTTACATTAAAAGTATTGAGCCCACTGCGGAAGGTGGAGTGAAGATAGTTGGACTCACCAGGACAAAGTCTGGCCGTGGATTTGCAGACATAATCATCAAAAATGGAGGAAACCATGATGTCTATGAAATAAAGTCCGACCAATATGAGTTTTTGGGAAGATATAATGCCGCTGCTATTAACCAGTTGGACTCTTATGTCAACGCAATAACCAACTATCCAGTAGAAAATGCCAACTATTATCCAGCTAGAAAGGGCACAAAGGTGATTCCAACTCCGGTATATCTTCCCTACCTTTTGGATCGAACAAAAGTAATACGTGTATATACAAAATACAACAAGTATCCTGGTCTCATTTTTTACGAGATTATGAAAGCACCGCAGAATAAGCAAGTTGTTGCGGAGGAGTCCTTTGTTACAGCTTCGCTACTGCAAACGGTAAGCTACTATGGAATGGTTACATGTGAGTACCCACCAGCCTATTACCAAGATTACATTAATGTTGATTCTTATTTGGATCAACAAATGAATGATGATATTCAAGCATGGCTTGATGGTGCAACCGTTTCAACATATACCGAAGGGCTTAATATTTATACTAAGATAGTATATGCAGATGGTACCGAGTTTTACCGTTATGAGGGGCTGGGAGTTCCTTTTTTGACAACTACTCCTAAGCTAAGCGGTAGTGAATTGCTCACAATTAGAGAGGGTGGAACTTATAACCAACTACAAGGCTGGGCGTCATCTGCAAAAGAAGCATTTAATTTGCAAAAAGCCGCATCGACAGTACCGGTGCTACCGCTTCCTGGAGGAGGCGTAGTCGTACCGGTAGTCTGAATTATAATGCTGGCCGTCTTCGGACGGCCAGCATTGGAAAAGGGTGTGATCGAAAAATGAACCTAAAGCGAATTATTGAAACGGAATTGGAGCCTACCCTATTCTCGTTGGGTTACAAAAGAGGAAATTGGGGGCAGGGGTGGTATCAGTATAAAAATGACGAAGCAGGGATTAGCATTGAATATCACGTAGCGCGTGTGGGGCAACAATTTACAAGAGGCATCGAGGTCGATTTTCATGTCTACAGTCTGGCGGGGAAGTGGTTCAGCTTGTCGGACTTTCCGGGAGAGTCTCCCATATATTATGATACACAAGCAGAGCTGGATCGCAAGTTGAGGCATGCATTTGATGCTACGGTAAATATCGTTTTGCCCTACATACAGGACATGAAAAAGTATGCTGTTCCGGATCCCTGTTCGGAAGATTACCAAGCTCTTGCAAACTGTCCGATGCAGCGGGCAGAGCGTTTTTCTTCCCAATACCATATTCCGATGATACCTGAACGAACGACGCTCATGCAACTTAATTCTATACTGAAGTCAATCCGTCCAACGAATTTATCCGAGCTGCGAGACTCATTTCGAGCGAATTATGAAACGCTGATCAATATGGCGGCTTTTTACGGCACGCTATTTGTCAAAAAAGCTCCTCGCTTTTGTTGGGGGTGGGCTCCGCTGATACCGCCAGATGATCCGATTTATCCGCTTATAGCACCAGAGACAGAGCGATTTGTGATTCTTGAAGTAGGTAACCCTGATTTTGGGCCAAGTGAAAGGATTGATGCCCTGTCATTTTCTGTACAGGTGTGGAACTATGTGGAAACAAAGAGGAACCAATTTACCTCCGTTGCACTTATGTGAAGAAGAGCACGGCCTTACTCCGGAGCAATATAAAGCTGCCACAGAGTACGCAACTGCCAGCGAACGCGGTAATTACTATATCCAGGCGTTCATAGATATTTTGAAGAAGAACCCCAAGATCTGAGCGTTTTGGAATGGTATCTTTAGAAAACACATAGCATCGGCATGTCGCTGGGAGATTTCCTCTCAGCGACATGCCCTCAGTTTTGGTTTTGTATCCATATTTCGGGGAGGTCATTATGAGAAAAGGTAATTTGCTGCTGTGCGGAATAGTCGCTGTGGCAATGCTAGCGCCGTCATGCCAGGCCATCGCTCCTGATGTGGAATACAAGCGGCTTCCTGATTGGAATTGCCTAGAAGGACTGGAGTCTTATACCGAAGAAAACGGCGCTATAGTTCCAGTTCTACATGTGGGCGGTAATTGGAAATGTAATTTTGCAAACCAATGGGGGGAATTACTTGTAGAAGGGGTTTTTGACGATTTCGGCGAATTCTCGGAGGGTCTGGCTTTGGTGCGTGTGGGTGATACATTCGGGTATATTGACACGCTTGGGACAATGGTGATCCAACTGCCTGAAGATGCCTCATATTGTGGAGACTTTCATAACGGGCGCGCTTTTATCAAAGGAAGAGATGGGGATAGGTACTATATCGACAGGACGGGAGAAATCATCTATCGCAGTCCAGAGGATGTTTTTTTAGCGGCGGAATTTGATGAACATGGGATCGCACCGGCCAAAGATCTCCAGAGCGGCTTATACGGATATTATAACCAAGACGGCTATTGGGAGATCCCTCCGCAGTATGAGACGACCTATTCTTTTGAGGGGGATTATGCGTTTTTCCGCGAGGACGGAAAAGGCGGAATAATGGATCGCAGTGGGGCTATCATTCTTCCACCTAAGTATTCGATCGTTTATACGCTTTCGGAAGGGGATCCCGCACTATTTGGTATCTGTGAGACTCGGGATGAAAAACAGCTCTATGGCTTAGCAGATTCGAACGGCACGATTCTGATAGAACCTCAAGACAAATGGACGTATAGCGTTCCGATGTATTCGTGCGGGTATTGTGTGGTTAACTATCGATATCGCCAATATGATCCAGAGTCGGGTGATTATACGGACAGTTCTCCCAACAGTCTTATTGATGAGAAGGGCAATGAGATTCCCCTGCCGTATGAGGTTACAGATAGCCAATTCTACGATGGTTTTCTTCTGGTCAGGGATCCGGAAAGGACGGCATATCTCAATACAGACTTGGAGGAAGTTCTTTCGCTGGATATATCATTTGAGGAATATTCCGCAAGTCCTCTCATCGACGGTATTGTTGCTGTAACCAAAGATATCGGCAGTCACACCTATGTGATTGACCAGGATGGAGAACTTATTTGTGAAATGACGGACAGCCGCCTCCATGATGATTTTGGGGTATTTTCAGAAGGGACTTGCTGGGCTCGAACGGTCAGTGAAACAGAGGGAGGCTCTTTTTTATACTTCGATCCCCGCCTGAAAGACTATACCAGTCCCTGGGCGGCGGCGGAGATGGATCGTGCTCAGGCGGCGGGGCTGGTGACGGAGAGCAACGACAGCTATTTCACGTTCCGCATCACGCGGCGGCGGTTCGCGGAGCTGATGGCCAATCTGGTGGAAAAGACGACCGGCCGGAGCATCACCCCGGCGCCGGAGGGCACCTTCTCGGACACCGACGATCTATGGGTGCGCAAGGCCGCCGCGCTGGGGCTGGTCAACGGCCTGGACGACGGCCGCTTCAGTCCCAACGGCTACATCAACCGCGAGCAGCTGGCCGTCATGCTGCATCGGACGATTGAGTACCTGGAGGACGAGACCGGCCGGAGCGTGCTCGCAGACGCCGGCGGCCTGGAAAGCTTCACCGATGCCGGACAGGTCTCCGGCTGGGCGGCGGACTCCCTGGCGGCCCTCACCGCCTCCGGTATCCTCCAGGGTACTTCCAGCGCCACCCTCTCCCCCAAGGACACCACTACCGTGGAGCAGGCCATTCTCCTCACTCTCCGAGCCTATCAGGAGTTTTCTAAATAGGTTGGACGGGGCAGGGCGCGAAATATATCTGCGCTCTGCCCCAATAGAAATGCAGGAAAGATGGGGATTTACTATGAAACGACGGTTAATAGGATTTCTTCTGTCATGTGCCATGCTTCTTCCTCAAAGCATGGTATGGGCAAGCGCATCCGGGCCTGCACTTGATATTTCCTGGATTGAGTTGCCATCTTCTGCCGCTTGGGATGTTATAGCTGACGATATTACCGCTGGCCCTGTCTGTTTTGCGCACGATGACCCTTTTGAGATGAGTCAATACTATGACTTGTCGGGTAAGCCTGTCGAAACCGGCTTTGCCTACAGACCGGGCGACTACTATTTTTCCTGTGGATTGGGAGTGATCGAGCGGGACGGGAAATACGGTTATATCGATGCCGAGGGGAATTTAGTGATCGACTGCATCTATGATGCTGGCTACACATTTGAGGATGGCTTGGCTCTGGTGGAGAAGGACGGGGAAGAGTTGCTGATCGATGTGTCCGGAAAAACCTTCATGAACCTAAGCGAACGCCAGCTAAATGCCTATTCGGGCTTTTCGGAAGGGTTCTGCGCAGTGAGCTCTGAGGCAGAGGGAGAAAACTGGGGATTAACCGGCTACATAGACAAAAATGGAGAGCTTGCAGTCCCGATGCGTTACATGTCTGCTTTCGATTTCCACGATGGAATTGTTGTTGTGCGGGAATATTATGACGGGAAGGGCAGCACTGGAGCAGTGGACAAAGAGGGGAATGTCATTATCCCCTGTGAATATGACGATGTAGAAAACTATACCGCTAATAAGAACTACCTCATTGCAACAGATGAGACACGGAGCGATATTTATCGCAGAGACGGAACGCTTTTACATTCGTTTCCGAAATCCCAATATGATAGGGTCAGAATAGGAGAAATAAACGACCTGATTTTTGTTGAAAAGAACTACAGGTGTGGCTGCTTAGATATGGACGGCCAAGAAATAGTTCCTATGATGTATTATGTCCTTCAAGAATCGGGAATTGATGGGGGCTTAATAGCGCAGAAGGTTCCGTATCAAACTCCTGCTGGCACAAATATGTGGGGAACCATTGCCCTTGATGACGAGATGGCGTTCGTCCCATTTCCTGATGAAGCTGCATATGTCGGATTTCCTTTTTCTGAAGGCAGTATTGTAGTAAAACAACAGTCAACCGGAAAATATGGCTATATGGATCAGACAGGTGCCTGGGTCGTTCCTCCCCAATTTGATCAGGCAAAGTCCTTTGAGAATGGGTACGAGCTGGTTTGCCAGGATGGCAGAATTGGCATTCTGAAAAATCCTCTTGATCTTCCCAGTCCATGGGCCGCCGGTGCTGTAAGCACAGCCCGGGAACTGGGCCTGTTGCCTCGACAAGTCGATAGTTGCTATACCACAGCGATAACACGTCAGCACTTTTCTGAACTTATGGTTTGTCTGGTGGAAACTGCTGACGGCAAGAAAATAGATGCAAGGTCAGTCCTTCCATTTACAGATACTGCGGATATTGCAGCAAGAAAAGCCTATGCAGCAGGTATCGTAACCGGAACTGGAGATGGAACGACCTTTTCACCAGATGCCTCTATCACCAGAGAACAGATGGCGGCGATGCTGTACCGGGCCATTCAATACATCCAGAAGCAAACCGGCCGGAGCGTGCTCACAGAGGCCGGTGGCCTGGACAGCTTCACCGACGCCGGACAGGTCTCCGGCTGGGCGGCGGATTCCCTGGCGGCCCTCACCGCCTCCGGCATCCTCCAAGGTACTTCCAGCGCCACCCTCTCCCCCAAGGACACCACCACTGTGGAGCAGGCGATTCTCCTCACCCTACGGGCCTATCAGGAGTTTTCTAAATAGATTGGTACCTGGAAGGAGTAATTATTCTATAGAAAGAAGGGGAAATTATGTTACCCCTTAAAGCGAGAGAGAAGTCCTTTAGCAATGTACGTTCTTTTGCTGGGGCATCTGGCGGCTCACCTGACAATTTTTATAGAAGGGTGAACGTAACGGTCCACCACGGTCAAGAAGAATATTTGTATCGAGGAATCTATATGAGCATCGGCTATCAGTATAACTATATGGATTATAAAGTAGAGTTAATTTGGGAGGATGATACCAGTCAACCGAATTATGAGGACATCGGGTTACACGGAGAATATTCAACAAACTGGCAGGAGTTCTCATTCTCTGGAGGTAGATTGTCTTTTACAGACGGCGATAATCAGGTAAGCGTGTTTGTTGGAGATACAGCGAGCTGATGGTGATGCCGGCGGCTGCCTGACCTGGCGCAATTTGGGGCATCTCCTACGAGCGGAGAAAAGCGATAAATGGATCGCAGGAGGAAGAAACTGGCGAGGCTTTTGCCTAGCCAGTTTCTTCGCGATGAAATGAGCATCTCTCCCTTCTAGACCTATATGACAGATACGGGGGGGAGAGCTTTTATTAAATTGCAGTTGGAAAAACTCCGCCTATACAGGAGAGGAAAGAGCTGATAGAATAAAGGCGTATTCTAGGTCAGAGCAAGATTAAGGGCGGAGTAAGTTAGGGCGGAACGGCGTGGAAGGAGGGTGAAGTCTGCCCTCTGCCGGACAGCTACGACCTGGAAAATTGAATCTGGACATGAATGACTGTAATTGCCTTTTGGGGTGGTTGCGGTCTTTTTTTGTCCCCAAATAGGAAAGGAGAATGAATGGCGCAAAGCAGACTGATTGAACTAAGCTATTTTGACCCGCACACATCCATCCGCCTGACCACCTATGCGGATACCATCGTGACCGACTACAGTTCCCCAAACCGTATCATCAGCGCAGTCCGGTTCGGTGGATATCCAGAGGTAGTAAAGGCAATGTCGGACGCGATCTACGGCGGAGCAACCATCGACGTATGTTCAAACGGTGAGACCCTGCATCTGGACACGCTTCCCAAGGGCTACCGAAGGCAGCTCTCCCACGACGGCATGTACGCTGCGGCCACTCTTATGGCCAACGACGACGCGCAATCCCTGGATCAGCTAAAGGAGGACACCGCAGAAGATGACTCCCTCGAAGAGAGCAAGCCGCGTAAATGCTATATCTTCTGCCCAGCCGGGGATCAGGACAGGCTTTTTGAAGAAGTGGATCGGAAAACAGCGGCTCCGCTGATTCCAGAATTTCGGGACTATGTCCTGCAGGAGCTCATCCGCCGGGGAGAGCTGAGAAGGATGGAGGTATTCTCCGTCAAGGAGAAGATGGATGCCTGGGTTCTCTCTCTGCTGCCGGAGGATAAAAATGTGGTACAGGTGCTGGAGGATGGCCTGAAAACCGGACAGATTGCTATACCAGGGGCGACGCCCGGAATGCCGGATGGTTTTGCTCAGGTAGAAAATGTTACCGACTATCTTAGCACCTACGGTATCACGGTCGCCGACCGTATCCGAAAACAGTTTATCCCCCTGTTTGACCCGGCCTCCGAGCCGCTGTCGGACGAAGTGCTGGACATCAACCGCTATATTCAGCAGAAGGCTGGATATTCCCTTTATGATGCACAGCTTGCTGTGGCCGAAGCGACCAAGCGCCAGCTTCAGCGCTGCGGTACGGCCTTGATTGTGGCAGAATGTGGAAGTGGAAAAACGAAAATTGGTACAGATGCTTTGGGTGCCCTCTATGGGCTTGGGGCTGCACAGGGCGGCAAGAAGACCTTCAACCTGGTCATGGCCCCGTCACATGTCACAAAGAAGTGGGTGCGTGAGATCGGCGAGACTCTGCCCAACACCTTTGCCATGGTGGTAAAAAGCATCACAGACCTCAACCGGCTTTATGATATGTACCAGAACTGTCCTCAGAGTGTTTTTGCGGTGTTCAGCAAGGAGCGCGCCCGGGACGGCTATATGCGCTATCCCGCTGTTCAGTGGAATTGCAGAAAAAAAGCGTTTCTCTGTCCAGACTGCATGGAACCGGTTGAAATGGAGATCAGCGAGGATGGCACCAGGTACACGGTCAACGCCGACCAGTTTTTCTTTCAGAAGGAGCACAAAAGGAACCACAAATGCCGCCGTTGCGGCGCAGTTCTCTGGGCACCGGTAGTCCCTGGGAGGCAAATCGACTGGATCAAGATCCCAGAGTATGGCTGGATCTACCGTTACAGGGCAGGCAAGCATCTCATGCGCACCCAAAACGAGGCGGTATTGGATCAGCTTACCCAAATTGCCGCATTCCCGGAGCAGAGCTATCCGGTGAGGGGAGCAAAGCGCAGGTTTCCGCTGAGCACCTACATCAAAAGGAAAATGCGCGGACAGATCGATGCAATTCTTTGTGATGAACTGCATCAGTACAACAATGCAAGCGGTCAAGGTGACGCCATGGCGGAGCTGTTTGGCGTCTGCAGGTATTATATCGGCATGACTGCCACCTTGATTAACGGGTACAGCAGCGGCATCTTCCACCTGCTTTACCGTCTGCTCCCCGGCCTGATGCTCAAGGACGGGAAGCGATATCGAAAACCGGGCGACTTTGATGCTGAGTACGGCGTTGTAGAGAACACCTACGAAATCAAAGATGCAGCCTACAACTCCAATCGAAGGGCCATAAAAAGGAAAACTAAGAGCCGCCAGCTTCCAGGCGTATCCCCGCTGGTATACTCACGCTTCCTGCTGGAGTATACCTCCTTCCTATCACTTTCCGATATGGGGAAGGATTTGCCGGACTACGAGGAGATCCCGGTCCCACTGGATATGCCCGAAGCGGTTTACAGCAGCTACGAAAAGATTGAACATGAGCTTCGGATGGTTTTGAAGACAGACCGAAAGGCGGCGCAAAAGATTCTCTCTGCCTATCTTAACCTTCTGACCGTCTATCCGGATCAGCCTTACGATCAGCCTGCCATAATACACCCCATTGAGGGGACGGTCATTGCAGAACCGCCCAACATGGCATCCTTTGAGGACATTCTGCCCAAAGAGGAAAAGACACTGGAAATTGTCCGGGAAAAGCTCGCAGCAGGAGAACGGGTGCTCATCTATACCAGTTGGACCCGGACCGACTCACAGAAAAAACTGCTGAAGCAACTCCATCAGGAGGGCATCTGCGCAGAGATCCTGAAACCCAGCGTCCCCACCGAAAAGCGGGAGGAATGGGTGGAAAAGCGTGTCCGGTTCGGACTACAGGTACTCATCACCAATCCATCCGTAGTAGAAACCGGGCTCGATTTGAATGCCTTTACGACCCTGATCTTCTACTCGATAGGCTACAACCTCTTCACGCTCCGGCAGGCGTCGCGCCGCTCATGGCGTATCAATCAGAGCGCGCCGAGGGTCGAGGTCTATCTGCTCTATTATGCCAATACCATCCAAGCCAAGGCCGTGAAGCTGATGGCCTCCAAGCTGGCGGTGGCCGGCATTATTGAGGGCACCTTCTCGGAGGAGGGCCTGTCCGCCATGAGCGATGTGCGGGACCTGACCTCCCAGATGGCCAAGGAGCTCTCACTCGGCATCAAGGACAACGTGGAGGATATTGCCGCGGCGTTCAAGAAAATGGCGGTCATCAACCCGGGGCGAGAGAATAGACAAAAGCAGCCCGTACAGACCGCGGCGGGCTCCGAGGTATTCTCTATGCCTGCTGTGGAGCATCCCGCCGCATCCGGCACACCGGGCGGCATCCGCGCAGTGGAATCCCAGCAGCGACGGATGCTCTATGAAGGCCTGCTGCAAAAAAGAATGGAAGAACAACAAAAACGCAGGAAAAAGCAGCGCACAGTGGACGAAAACCAACTGTCGCTCTTTGGGCCTGCCGCTTGATTATCAGGAGGAATGACACATATGAATGAGAACTGGTCCTTACATCTGACCTTGTTGAACAACCGGACAGGACAAAAGATAGGGGCAAATTATCCCAAAAACAAATACGAGATTCTGGAAATGCTAGACCGCTGCCAAATCCCTTATGGGAGTGGCGACTATGCCCATCTGGCAGTTCCATTTCCTGATGGGACACCGGACAGCCTGCAATTAAAATTGGCTGGTGTGATTGAAAATGAGCATTGCCCTCCAAGCATTCGACAGGTAAATTTTCTGGCGGAGCAGCTCCAGCGGATGTCGGCGGAGAGCCGCGAGGCGCTGATGCAGGAGCTTACGGATATGCCCATGGCTGTTATTACGGATGTGATCCGCATTGCTGGCCGTTTGCTCTCGGAGCTGCCTCTTCCTCAGACCATTGACCTGTCTGAGCGGGCCGTCCTTCTGACAGAGCAGGAGCCTTATTTCCGGCTTAACGTGGCGGCCCTGGAATCAGAGAGCACGGAGGACGGAGTTTGGCTTGACCTTCCAATGCAAAATGGAGCACTAGAACAGCTCATGCTTCATCTGGATGTTCAAGACACTGATGAACTTGAGATCCGGGGCCTTTCCGGGGTCGTGTCGCCGGACGATTTGGAACTCGGGGAGTATGAAATATTCCTTGCTGATATTCATGATTATGATGCTTTTGCCCGGACGCTGATGGAGTGTGTCCCTATTCACGCGATGGCAAAGTATAAGGCGCTTTTACTGGCCCGACCGACATCCATCCAAGGAGCAACCAAGCTGGCTACGCGACTGAGCTGTTATGAGTTTTTCCGCTACGCAGAGTTGCAGGACTTGCTTCAGGAACACAAACTCCACATGGACTGTAGAACTTTGGCGGATCATCTGAATTTTGATGAGACGAATTACGGTTTCATACGTTACAGGCTGGGACACAACCTGGATGTGGAACTAGATACGATCCGTTTAATGGAAAACGCCAAAACGGAGGATGCCTTCTGGAATGCAACGAAATACCTGTTTGGGAGGAATTCCCCTGATTCCTTTCAACGGTGGATTGCTTTCGTTGACAGGCAGGTGGAGTCTAACCAATATGCGGACAATTTTCCTTCCGCCTTTCCGCCCAACCCTGCTTTTACGGCTCAATTTTGGCTGGGCTCTCTGCTTGCGGCGTTTTATCAGGTCGCAGAACAGTATGGCGATGAGATTGCCTTTAAGATCTGGAGTTGTCCGCATTGTTATCCGCCCCATCAACTTCTTGCCCTGGCGGAGCACCTGAAGGAGGGCGGAATGATCGAGGGCGCGGCTCAGAAGGACTTCGGGCCGGACGGCCTGCCCCTGCCCTTCCCCATGCTCGCGGATGTGCTACCCGCTGACAGCCCCTATTGGGAGGAGGATCCGGCTGCGGCTGTGGAACGGATACGTCAGGAACAGATTGCACAGAACAGAGCCCAACTCCGCACGGATCTGGCGTCTGGCACCCGGCAGCTCTGGGATTTGGAACAGGAGCTGCAAGGCCGCGCCGGAACGTTTCCGGGCTGGCTTCAGGGAGCCTATGAGGTGAACGAGGACTTTGAACAGTCTCTGGGGGAGGTAATCGCGGAGCTCTGTGAAACTTTCCAGGAGATCAAGCGCCGGTATGGAATTGAAATCGCCAGGGAGCTCTATAACGAGCACCCCGTGATTTTGAGCTCAGAGCTTCCAGGAGCGGCCCAATTTCTC
>ULTM01036042.1_pt1 | contig 12736 bp, 8 predicted proteins | sample 1957641 | NCBI WGS metagenome assembly ULTM01 (sample SAMEA4835735, study PRJEB28245) | human gut metagenome | biome: gut microbiome; material: fecal sample | place: Denmark | collected 2008 | reverse complement strand
AACCCGGGCAGTGGCACGGCGTCAGCCGTGACGGAGAGGTTCATCCTCAATTATTAAGGAGCAACCATGAAATCAGAACGCAGCTATCCTATTTATAAAGTAAACAAAAAAGCCGAGGCCAGCCTCGTGGGCGGGCATCCGTGGGTGTACGAGAACGACATCCTCGAGTTCCCGGAGACAGAGCCTGAGAACGGAACCCTCGCCGACGTGGTGAGCCCGAAGGGCGCTTACCTCGGCACCGGTTTCGTCTCTCTCAAGAGCAAGATCCGCGTCCGCCTCATCTCCCGCAACGCCAACGACACCTTCGACGCCAGCTTCTGGCGCCGCCGCGTCGAGTACGCCTGGGCCTACCGCAAGACCGTCCTCGAGCCTGCCGACCTCTCGGCCTGCCGGGTCATCTTCGGCGAGGCCGACCAGTTCCCCGGCCTGACCGTGGACCGCTTCAACAACATCCTCGTCACCCAGACCCTCAGCGTCGGCATGGAGAAGCTGAAGCCTGTCCTCTTCCCCCTCCTCGCCGAAGTCCTGCGGGCCGACGGTCAGACCATCGACGGCATCTACGAGCGGAACGACGAGGCCCTGCGTGCCAAAGAGGGCCTCGAGCAGAGCAAGGGCTGGTTCGAGCTGCCGGGTGAGAGCCACCCCGCCTCCACCCAGACCGAGATCTGCGAGAACGGCGTCTACTACCACGTCGATTTCGAGAACGGCCAGAAGACCGGCTTTTTCCTCGACCAGAAGTACAACCGCCGGGCGGTCGCCCGTCTCGCCGCCGGCCACACCGTGCTGGACTGCTTCACCCACACCGGCAGCTTTGCCCTCAACGCAGCCAGCGGCGGCGCAGCCCGGGTCACGGCAGCGGACATCAGCGCCGACGCCATCGCCATGGCCCAGCGGAACGCGGAGCGCAACGGCCTGACCAACATGGACTTCCTCTGTGAGGATACCTTCGAGCTCCTGCCCCGCCTCGAAAAAGAAGGCCATCCCTACGATTTCATCATCCTCGACCCGCCGGCTTTCACCAAAGCCCGCCGCACGGTGGAAAACGCCATGCGGGGCTACAAGGAGATCAACTACCGGGCCATGAAGCTTCTGCCCCGGGGCGGCTACCTCGCCACGGCAAGCTGCTCTCATTTTGCCACCGAGGAGCTGTTCATCAAGATGCTGCGCTCCGCCGCAAAGGACGCTCACCGCCAGCTGCGCCAAATCGAAGTGCGCCAGCAGGCCCCCGACCACCCCATCCTCTGGGGCGTGCCGGAGACGAACTATCTGAAGTTTTTCCTGTTTCAGGTCATCTAATAGTCATACCATCCGCGCAATACTCCAAAAAATCGGGAGTCAGTTTGTGCAGAATCGTCAAATCTGTCTATTGCGTTTTTCGCCCCGTTCGGCTATAATCATCGCATAGACAGCAACGACGCTGTGAGTCACCTCCTGACTCGCAGCGTCGTTTCGTTTAACCCGATATTTCGCGGGAGAGTCCGCCTCTTTCCGCGTGAAAATCCGCGACCAGCTGAAGTATTTCAATTCAAGTAAGGAGTAGGATTTATGGCAGCAAATGTTATGGAGATCTACGGCAGCAAGGTGTTCAACGAGCACGTCATGAAGGAGCGCCTCCCCAGCGCTACCTACAAGAGCCTCGAGAAGACCCTGCACAAGGGCGCACCTCTGGACATCGAGGTGGCAAACGTCGTGGCCAGCGTCATGAAGCGCTGGGCTATGGAGCTGGGTGCCACCCACTACACCCACTGGTTCCAGCCGCTGACCGGCATTACCAGCGAGAAGCATGACGGCTTCGTCTCCCCCGTGGGCGATGGCACCGCCATCATGGAGTTCAACGGCAAGGAGCTGGTGCGCGGCGAGCCCGACGCCTCTTCCTTCCCCTCCGGCGGCCTGCGCGCCACCTGTGAGGCCCGCGGCTACACCGCATGGGACCCCACCAGCTTCGCTTTTGTGAAGGACGACGTCCTCTGCATCCCCACTGCATTCGTCAGCTACACCGGCGAGGCGCTGGACAAGAAGACTCCCCTGCTGCGCTCCATGAACGCGCTGTCCAATCAGGCCATCCGCGTCCTGAAGCTCTTCGGCAAGGATGTGGACTATGTCTCCACCACCGTCGGCCCCGAGCAGGAGTACTTCCTTATTAAGAAGGAAGACTACGAAGCCCGTCAGGACCTTATCCTCACCGGCCGCACCCTCTTCGGCGCACCGTCCGCCAAGGGTCAGGAGCTGGAAGAGCACTACTTCGGCGTCATCCGCCCCGAGGTCTCCGCTTTCATGAAGGAGCTGGACGAAGAGCTGTGGAAGCTGGGCATCCCCGCCAAGACCAAGCACAACGAAGTAGCTCCCTGCCAGCATGAGCTGGCCCCCATCTTCGACACCACCAATGTCGCCATCGACCACAACCTGCTGACGATGGAGATGATGAAGAAGCTGGCCCCCAAGTACGGTCTGGTCTGCCTGCAGCACGAGAAGCCTTTCGAGGGCGTCAACGGCAGCGGCAAGCACAACAACTGGTCCATGTCCACCACCCACGAGAATCTGCTGGACCCGGGCGACACCCCCATGGAGAACCTGCAGTTCCTGGTCTTCCTCGCCGCCGTCATCAAGGCTGTCGATGAGTACGCTGACCTGCTCCGTACCTCCGTCGCCACCCCCGGCAACGACCACCGTCTGGGCGCTAACGAGGCACCTCCGGCCATCATCTCCATCTTCGTGGGCGAAGAGCTGGAAGCCGTCATCGACGCCATCGCTTCCGATTCTCCCTACGCCGGCCCCGTCAAGATGAAAATGGACCTCGGCGTCGATGTCCTGCCCAAGTTCAGCAAGGACACCACCGACCGCAACCGTACTTCTCCTTTCGCCTTCACCGGCAACAAGTTCGAGTTCCGTATGCCCGGCTCCGCCGAGAACCTGAGCGACTGCAACACCATCCTGAACACCGCCGTCGCCAAGGAGCTGAAGGGCTACGCTGACGAGCTGGAGAAGGCCGACGACTTTACCAGCGCCGCCATCGCCCTCGTCAAGCGCACCATCCGCGACCACCGCCGCGTCATCTTCAACGGCAACGGCTATACTGCCGAGTGGGAAGAGGAAGCAGCAAAGCGCGGCCTGCCCAACAAGAAGAACACCCCCGCCGCTCTGCCCGCCCTCATCGAGCCGAAGAACATCGCCCTGATGGAGGACTTCGGCGTCCTGACCAAGGTCGAGATGGAGAGCCGCTACGAAGTTGAGATGGAGCACTACTCCAAGATCATCAACATCGAGGCCCTGACCATGCTGGAGATGGCCCGTAAGCAGCTGCTGCCCGCCGTCAACGCCTACATGAGTGAGGTCGCCAACACCGCTGCCTCCAAGCTGGCCGTCAGCGAGAGCCTGAGCGTCCGCAGTGAGACGAAAGCACTGACCCGCCTGTCCGCTGACGCCGACGCCATGAGCGACGCTGTGGACGAGCTGCAGGCTGCCGTCAATGCCGCAAAGGCCCTCTCCGACGAGAGCGCAAAGGCCGTCGCCTTCCACGACGACGTTCTGCCCAAGATGGACGCCCTCCGCGCCGCCGCCGACGACGCCGAGACCATCTGCGGCGAGGACTACTGGCCTCTGCCCAGCTACAGCAAGATGCTCTACTACGTCTGATCTTCACATACCAGCGTAGAATAAAGCACCACAGGCTGAGGCGCTTATCTGAGCCATTCTCCTTTTCCTATTTCTTACACCAGCCTGAAGACCTGCCTCTGTACAGAGGCAGGCCTTTGGGCGTTTTTTAAGAAGACATACTTTTCAGAGGACACACACCTATGAGTTATACGACACAGCAGGACATCCTCGATTTCGTCGAGGACAACAACGTAAAATTTGTCCGCTTCGCGTTCTGTGACATCTTCGGCTTCCAGAAGAACATCGCCGTGCTGGCAAGCGACCTTCCCAAGGCGCTGGAAGATGGCGTCTGCTTCGACGGCAGCGCCATCGCGGGCTTCATGCACGTGGAGGAGAGCGACCTGGTGCTCCGGCCCGACCTGTCCACCATGACCATCCTGCCCTGGCGCACGGCTGAGGGCCGGGTGATGCAGTTCTTCTGCGACGTGGAAAAGCCGGACAATACCCCCTTCGGCGGCAACTGCCGCGGCTTCCTGCGGGACATCAACCGCCGGTTCAAGCAGCTGGGCCTGCGCTGCAACGTCGGCACCGAGTGCGAGTTCTATCTCTTCGAGAACGACGACCGGGGCCGTCCCACCCGCATCCCCATCGACGCAGGCGGCTATTTCGACGTAGCGCCGCTGGACGCAGGCGAGAACATCCGCCGGGACATCTGCCTGACCATGGAGCAGATGGGCCTTGCCCCCCAGCACAGCCACCACGAGAACGGCCACGGCCAGAATGAGATCGATTTCCACTACGCCGGCCCCCTCAAGACCGCCGACAACATCTTCCTGTTCAAGCAGATCGTCCGGGCCGTGGCGGCCAGCAACGGCTTCCACTCCAGCTTCCTGCCGAAGCCGCTGCCCGACCAGGCCGGCAGCGGCCTCCACATCAACCTCTCGCTGACCATGGACGGCAAGAACCTCTTTGAGGGCGACATCGCCCCCGACAGCATCCCCGGCAGCTTCATGGCGGGCATCCTCCGCCACAGCCGGGAGCTGACGGCCTTCACGAATCCCCTGCCCAACAGCTACCTCCGCTTCGGCTGCGACGAGGCTCCCCGCTACGTGAGCTGGAGCCGCCAGAACCGCAGCCAGCTGGTCCGCATCCCGCAGGTGAAGGGCGACAACTGCCGCATGGAGCTGCGCAGCCCCGACCCCGCCTGCAACCCCTACCTCGCCATCGGCCTCGTGCTGGCAGCAGGCCTCGACGGCATCGAGAACCGGATGGAGCTGTCTGCCCCTGTCAACCGCAACCTCTTCATCCCGGGCGAAGCCGCCGGTCTCGGTCTCGAGACCCTGCCCGCCTCGCTGGAAGAGGCCGTCGAGGTGGCCAGGAACAGCGAGTTCCTTCACAAATTCCTGCCCGACGAGCTGAGCCGCCGCTACTATGCCGAGGCTCTGCGCCGCTGCGAGGCGCTCAAGAACGCCTCCGACCCCGCCGAATATGAGCGCGTCCACTACTTCAATGCCATCTAATGCAGAATGACATAGGAAAGGAGTGAGCCGAATGGGACGTGCCCTGATCGTAAGCGCGGGCGCAAGCTCCAACGAATATATCTCCGCACGCCTGACGGAGCTGGGCTATGCGCGGCCTATCATCGTACCAAGTGCGGCGGAGGCGCGGCGGAGGATGCTGGAATCCGACTTTGAGCTCATCGTGGTCAACTCGCCGCTGCCGGATGAGTTCGGCCACGAGCTGTGCGCCGACGCCGTGGAGAAAACGGATGCCGGTGTGATATTTCTGGCCAAGGCCGCAGCCGCCGAGCAGCTTCTGACCCCGCTGAGCGAAGAAGGTGTTCTGCTGGTCACAAAGCCCTTCTCCAACACCTTCTTTTTGCAGGCCATCCACATGGCCGCCGCCAGCAACCACCGCCTCCTGCTTTTGCGGCAGGAGAATCAGCGGATGCAGGAAAAGCTGGCGCAGGTGCGGCTGGTGAGCCGCGCCAAGTGCTGCCTCATCGAGCTGGGCCATATGACCGAGGCCGAGGCGCACCGCTACATCGAGAAAAAAGCGATGGACACCCGGCGCGACCGCGCCGAGGTCGCGCAGGAGATACTGGACTCCTACGACCCCGCGCAATAATGCGTATTGCGCCCCCACTGAGGGGAAGTATTTGCTTATCGTGATATTCACGGAAAAGAATATCTGTAAATTAGAGGAGAACCATTATGGCAAAGTTTATTTTCGTGACCGGCGGCGTCGTCTCCGGTCTGGGCAAAGGCATCACCGCCGCCTCTCTGGGCCGACTGCTGAAGTGCCGCGGCCTCAAGGTGGCCAGCCAGAAGCTGGACCCCTACGTGAACGTGGACCCGGGTACCATGAGCCCCCTGCAGCACGGCGAGGTCTTCGTCACCGACGACGGCACCGAGACCGACCTGGACCTGGGCCATTACGAACGCTTCATCGACGAGAACCTGAACAAGTATTCGAACCTCACCACCGGCAAGGTCTACTGGAACGTGCTGAACAAGGAGCGTCAGGGCGCTTACCTCGGCCAGACCGTTCAGATCATCCCCCACATCACCAACGAGATCAAGAGCTATATCTACAATCTGGCCTCTTCCACCGAGGCCGATGTGGTCATTACCGAGATCGGCGGCACCACCGGCGACATCGAGAGCCAGCCCTTCCTCGAGGCCATCCGTCAGGTGGGCCTCGAGCAGGGCAAGGAGAACTGCTGCTTCATCCATGTGGTGCTGGTGCCTTACATCTCCGGCTCCGATGAGTACAAGTCCAAGCCCGCACAGCACTCCGTCAAGGAGCTGCAGGGCATGGGCGTCAGCCCCGACATCATCATCCTGCGCGCCGACGGCAGCGTGGGCAGCGACATCCGCCGGAAGATCAGCACCTTCTGCAACGTCAAGCCGGAGTGCGTCATCGAGAACCTGACCATGCCCAGCCTCTACCAGTGTCCGCTGATGCTCCACACCGGCGGCCTCGACGACGTGGTGGTCAAGCAGCTGCATCTGGACGTTCCCCCCGCCGACCTCACCGAGTGGAAAGAGATGCTGGCCCGGATCGCCACCCGCAGCAAGACCTGCACCATCGCCCTCGTGGGCAAGTACGTCAAGCTGCATGACGCCTATCTGTCCGTCATGGAAAGCCTCTACCACGCCGGCTTCGAGAACGACAGTCAGGTGGAGATCAAGTGGGTCGAGAGCGAGGACCTGCCCGACCAGGCAGCCTGCAAGGAAGCCTTTGCGGACGTGGACGGCATCATCGTCCCCGGCGGCTTCGGCGACCGCGGCATCGAAGGCATGATACAGGCCGCACAGTACGCCCGCGAGAACGATGTTCCCTACTTCGGCATCTGCCTTGGTATGCAGATCATGGTCATGGAGTTCGCCCGCCACGTTCTGGGCTACGCCGACGCCAACTCCAGCGAGTTTACCCCCGAGGGTCATCACAACGTCATCGACCTGATGGCCGACCAGCAGGGCAACATCCCCAAGGGCGGCACCATGCGTCTGGGCAAGTACCCCTGCACCGTCCTGCCCGGCACCAAGATGGCCGAGTGCTACGGCCAGAGCGAGATCTGGGAGCGCCACCGCCACCGCTACGAGTTCAACAACGACTACCGTCAGGAGATGCAGGACGCCGGTCTGGTCATCTCCGGCACCAGCCCCGATGGCCGCCTTGTGGAGACCGTGGAGCTGCCGGGCCGTGACTTCCACCTCGGCGCACAGTTCCACCCCGAGTTCAAGAGCCGTCCCAACCGCGCACATCCCCTGTTCAAGGGCTTCATCGCAGCGGCGCTGAAGTTCAAGAAGGGCAAGATGGGGCACTGAGAGGTTGTACGAAGGCAAACCTGACCCTAAACCCAAAAGCACCCGCTTTCCACATCACTGTGGAGAGCGGGTGCTCTTTTTGCTATGATGCTATGTAGCCGTGCTTACTTGCTGGCCTTCATGGTCTTCTTACGAGTGGCGGTCTTGCGGGCAGGCTTTGCAGCAGGAGCGGCCTCGGCGGGCTTTTCCTCCGCCTTGGCGGGTGCGGCTTCAGCCTTTGCCGCAGCGGACTTCGCAGCAGTCTTGGCGGCGGTCTTCTTTGCCGCAGGCTTTCTGGTGGTCTTCTTCGCGGCAGGTGCAGCCTTTTCCTCAACCGGCTTTTCCTCGGCGGGAGCAGCGGCCTCGGCCTTGACCTCAGCGGGCTTTTCCTCCGCCTTGGGGGCGTGCTTTGCGCGGTCCTTCACCTCGGAGATGGTCCACAGCTGGTCCTCGCCGGCAGTCTCCTGCCAGATCTGGAGCACAGCGCCATCCGCAGTACCCATGCCCACGGTGTCGATGCACTTGCCGGCAGCCCACATGGAGCGCAGGCGGACGGTGCCGGCCGGGGTGGGCTCCATCTTCCACATCTGGGAAGTGCCGCCCACGTCCTCCCACAGGTGGAGCCAGGTACCGTTTGCGGTGCCGGTCATCATCAGGTCGATGAGCTTGCCGGAAGCGCGGTTGCGGATACGGTAAACGCCGTCGCCCTCGCGGACGAAAGCCCACTCCTGCTCGGGCTTGTGCTCGTACTTGCCCAGACGGATGTTGCCGCCGTCCTTGACGCTCTCCACAGCCTGAATGACGCTGCCGGTCTTGGCGGCGATGGTGTAGAAGCGGTCTGCTTCAATGATAGTCTGTGCCACAGATTTCATAAGATTTCCCTCCGTATCCCGGGGCAGGATCTCCCCGGAACTCTTCTCTGCGCTGTTTTTTGTCTTCGCGCTTTTGTTTCTTTCTATAAATTATACCACTTGACGTGATTTTCTACAAGCAATTCGACCTTTCTTTGGCAAATTTGCCAAAAGGCATTCCATTTTTTCCTGCTTTTGCACTCAATACCCTAACTTTTTGCAACGGAGCCGACCGCCGCTGGTGCAGTGCCATCATCTCGACATTTCCCCCGATCTGCGCTATACTTATTGTATATCTGCATTTTACCCGTTCTTTGCGCAAAGAGCGGTATTTTCTTTGATTTCCGAAAGTGAGGTATCACTTCATGCCGTCTTCCCCCCGCACCGCATCCGACGCCGCCGAGCTGGAGCGCAGCAGGCTCCAGTTCGAGAAAATGACCCAGACCCCCGTGCCGAAGCTCATTCTCGGCCTCGCGGCCCCCACCATCCTGAGTATGCTCATCACCAGTATCTACAATCTGGCCGACACCTTCTTTGTGGGCCAGCTGTCCACCAGCGCGTCGGGCGCGGTGGGCGTCGTGTCGAGCCTGATGGCCATCATTCAGGCCCTCGGCTTCATGCTGGGCCACGGCGCGGGCGGCATCATCAGCCGCAGCCTCGGCAGTCAGGACACCCATGCGGCCACAAAGTTCGCCTCCACCAGCTTCTTCACGGCGCTGACCTTCGGCGCAGTGCTGGCCGTTCTCGGTCTCGCTACCCTGCCCGACTTCATGATGCTGCTGGGCAGCACCGACACCATCCTGCCCCACGCCTGCGCCTACGCGCGGCCCATCTTCATCGCGGCCCCGCTCATGATGTCGAGCCTCGTGATGAACAACATCCTCCGCTACGAAGGCAAGGCCAGCTTCGCCATGATCGGCCTCGTCACCGGCGGTGTGCTCAACATCGTGCTGGACCCCGTCTTCATCTTCGGCCTCGGCATGGGGACCGGCGGCGCAGGCACAGCCACCGCTCTGAGCCAGAGCATCAGCTTCTGCATCCTGCTTTCCATGTTTCTGCGGGGCAAGACCGTCAGCCGATTCCGCATCACCCAGGTCACCCGCAGCGCCCGGGACTTCGGGCTGATCTTCTTCAACGGTGCGCCCAGCTTCGGCCGTCAGGGCCTGAACAGCATCGGCAGCATGCTGCTGAACGTCGCCGCCCGCAACTACGGCGACGCCGCCGTGGCCGGCATGAGCATCGTGTCCCGCATCTTCCAGTTCGTGCTGTCGGTGGCGATCGGCGTCGGACAGGGCCTGCAGCCTGTAGCGGCCTTCAACTACGGCGCCCGCCGCTTTGCCCGGGTGCGGAAAGCGGCCATCTTCACCATTTCCACCGCTTTCGTCTTTATGGCGGTGCTCAACGCCCTCTGCTGGTTCAACGCCGAGCCCCTCATCCGCCTCTTCCGCGATGACCCCGAGGTCACCGCCGTGGCCCTGCCCGCCCTGCGGTATCAGTGCGTCGCCATGTTCTTACAGCCCGTCATCATCGTGACGAATATGATGTTCCAGTCCATCGGCAAGTCGGGCCGGGCCACCTTCCTCGCCTGCTGCCGTCAGGGCGTCTGCTTCATCCCGCTCATCCTCACCCTGCCCCGCATCTGGGGCCTGAGCGGCATCGAGCTGTGCCAGCCCATCGCCGATGGCCTCACCTTCTGCATCTCGGTGCCGTTCCTGCTGCCCTTCCTGAAGGAATTGAAGGAACAGGGAGACGAAGAATAAGCTTGTCATAAAACTGTAACCATGCCCGGCCACATTTCTGCAATGAAATGTCCAGGTCTTTCGTATATACTATAGATGGGAAAGTCAAATTCTGGGAGACTGTGAGGTGTTTCTATGAAGACCACTCTGCTTCGACTCAGCCGCCGCGCCGCCTGCCTCGTGCTGGCGGGCGGGTTGCTGACGAGCTGTTCGCTGCTGCCTGCGGCGTCGCCCCGGCACGAGGGGACGGCGTCCTCGCAGGCTCCGCAGTATTACAGCGACGCATGGCTCAGCGACGACTCGCTCCACTACCTCTATTCTTACGCCGGGAGCGGCGGCGGCACCATCCTCCGGGGCGGCAGGGTGCTCTACAAAGCCAGCAGCTCCGACAGCATCCAGCTGCTGAAGGACACCCTCACCGGCGAGACGGACCACTACCTCGTGGCCCACTCCATCCTTGGCACGGAGAAGCGCACTTCTACCCTTTACGACGCCGACGGCAATGCCGTCATGACCTTTCCCTACGCCGTGAACGCCACCCTCTCGGGCGGGCTGCTCATCCTGCGGGACGACGCTGACGTCTGGGCTTCCGAGAACGGCACCACCGGCGGCACTCGGGTGTATGACCTCGCCACAGGCGCCCAGCTTCCCGTACCCGAAACAGCGCTCGACTGTCTCGTGGTGGACGAGGGCGGCCAGCGCCTCCTCTTCAACTGCTACGACCTGCCCGAGGGCCTTACTTACGCCTACGACGACCCCGACCAGCCGCTCCACCAGTATGTCCTCATCACCGACCGGGAGGGCAATGTGCTGATGCGAGAGGACGGCTGCACAGCCAACACCCTCGCATCGTACCGCGGCGGCTTTGCCGACTGGCTCGATTTGAGCTGGTTCCGCAGCTCAGACTGGGGCATCACCCGCGAAGCCCTCTACAACGTCACCACCGGCGAACTGCTCACCGGCGAAGACGACAGCGCCGTCTCGGCCTGCGGCGTGGGCGTCGCCTGCCTCCAGAGCCGTCAGGACAGCCGCTCCGTCCTCTACGATCTGAACGGCGGCGAGGCCGTGGAGCTGGGCCGCTTCGACCGGGGCGTGAACACTTACACCCCCGGCTGCGTCGTCCTCTCCGGCAGCGATGACCCGGACAGCCCCTACACCCTCATCGACCTCGCCAGCGGCGAAAAGACCGCCATCCAGCGAAGAGACACGGACTACCGCTCTGGCAACGTCGCTGTGCTGACGACGGACAACATCCTCAAGGTCTACGACGGCACCACCGGCGCGCTGCTGACCGACGTGGAGGCAGCGCCCGTAGAAGAAGCACAGTACATCAGCGTGACGGCCCTGCCCGACGGCTACGCCCTGCTGCAGTACGACGACGAAAACTACAACACCATCGCCATCCAGACCTACGGCGGAGAGGGTCTGCTTTGGTCGTCCGCCGGTGAGGCCCAGCAGTACACCTACGCTTCCTACCTCACCAGCACCGCCAGCGGCCCTCTGCTCACAGCCTGCCGGGACAGCCGTGACGGCAGCAGCCTCTACGATGTGCTGGACATGGAGGGCAATCTGCTTCTCCGCCGCCTCGGCAGCTGTTACAATATCGACGACCTGCCCGACGACTGCTTTATCGCGCGGCAGGGCTTCGACTACGGCCTGATGGACTCCACCGGCCAGTGGCTCTACCGCGAAAGCATCTTCTCCTCCCCCAGCGACGACGCTGGCGGGGGCTACCTGTACTGACACGGAGGTTTTTGATATGAATGATATGAAAGAGATGATCTCCCGCCGCAGCTTCCTGCGCGTGATGGGCCTCGGCTTCGGGGCGGCGATGCTCACCGCCTGCAAGACCGGCACGGCGGACTCCCCCGCCGACTCTCCGGCAGCGTCTGTCCCCGATGCGGACACGCCCGTCCCCTTCCTGACCGAGGACGAGTTCCCCCGCCTCGACGGCTCCACGGCTTGCATCCCCCTGATGGCCCAGATGAAGGCCGATGCCACCGGCATGGACCTTCTCGAGGCCCAGACCAGCATCACCGTCAGCACCACGGCCTATGCGTGGGAGAACTTCGGCCTCTGGTCCCGCAGCGACAGCGAGGACTACGGCGCACAGCTGCTCATCGTCTACGAGGCCCCCGAGTACGTCAAGGAAGAGCTGGCCGAGGCCGACGCAAAGCTCGAGCAGAAAGCCATTGGCCGGGACGCGCTGGTGTTCATCGTCAACGAAGAGAATCCCGTCCAGAGTCTGACCCAGCAGCAGCTGCGGGATATTTATGCGGGCCGCATCACCAGCTGGAAGGACGTGGGCGGCGCGGACTCCCCCATCGTGGCGTTCCAGCGGGGCGTGGACTCGGGCAGTCAGACCCTCTTCAAAAAGCTGCTCATCGACAAGGGCGACGGCCAGCTGATGGCCGCGCCCACCGAGCTTGCCCCCGCCGACATGGGCGGCCTTGTGGACAGCATCGCCGAGTACAACAACTCCGCCAACGCCATCGGCTTTTCGGTCTACTACTACATCGACCAGATGTACTCGAAGCCCGGCCTCCGCCTGCTGGCCGTGGATGGCGTGACCCCCGGCAATGACACCATCGCCGATGAGAGCTACCCGCTCTGCAACGAGTTCTACGCAGTCGTCCACGCGGACGCCGCCCCCGACAGCCCCCAGCGGAAGGTCTACGACTGGCTGGACACCGACGAGGGACGCAGGTGCATCGAGAAGGCGGGGTATGTAGCAGTGGAT
>ULTM01037366.1_pt1 | contig 12760 bp, 13 predicted proteins | sample 1957641 | NCBI WGS metagenome assembly ULTM01 (sample SAMEA4835735, study PRJEB28245) | human gut metagenome | biome: gut microbiome; material: fecal sample | place: Denmark | collected 2008 | reverse complement strand
CGGAGATCGCCAGCCGCCGCCACTGTGAGTTCATCAGCGCCACCGTCAAAAAGGCTCTGCTGGACGCAGGCAAGACCATCGACGATGTGGACGCCGTGGCTGTCACCTTCGCGCCCGGCCTCATCGGCGCAGTTCTGGTGGGCGTCAACTTTGCCAAGGGCCTCGCCTACTCGGCGGGCAAGCCGCTGGTGCCGGTCCACCATCTGCGGGGCCACATTGCAGCCCTCTACCTGACCCACCCGGAGCTGAAGCCGCCCTTCCTCTGCCTTGTGGCGTCCGGCGGACACAGCCACATCGTGGAGGTACAGGACTACACCCATTACCACATCCTCGGCCACACGGTGGACGACGCCGCCGGCGAGGCCTTTGACAAGGTGGCCCGGACGCTGGGCCTGCCCTATCCCGGCGGTCCCAGCGTCGCCAACGCCGCCAAAACCGGCGACCCGAAAGCCTACCGTCTGCCGGTGCCTCATGTGGAGGGCAAGTACAACGTCAGCTTCTCCGGCCTCAAGACCGCCGTGCTGAACGAGGTGAATCAGGCCCAGATGAAGGGTACTGACATCAACGTCCCCGACCTCGCGGCCAGCTTCCAGGAGCGCATCGCGGGCATCCTCGCAGAAAAGCTCCTTCTCGCCGCCGCCGACACCGGCGCAAAGCAGGTCTGTCTGGCGGGCGGCGGCGCGGCCAATGGCCGTCTGCGCCAGCTGGTCAACGACGGTGCCCAGAAGCTGGGGGCCAGGGTCTACCTGCCAGAGCTGAAATTCTGCGGCGACAACGGCGCGATGATCGCGGCTCAGGGCTACTATCAGTACATCGCGGGCCATACCGCCGGGCTGGAGCTGAACGGTCTGCCGACTCTGCCCATCGATTACGAATAACTGACATAGAAAACGGAATGGCCGCGCACAGCTGTGCGCGGCCATTCCGTTTATTTCATATCACGTCCGAAGTAAAGCTCCACTTCACTGAGTTTCTTTTTCCGCAGCAGGAACGCCGTCGGGATGAGGTAGACCGCGATAGACGTCAGCATGGTGATGTCATAGGTACTGATGCTGTCTGCCACCGTCTGGGTGCCGTACAGGCCGCCGATGAGCATGGACGTGATGTCCATCGCGGCGTGGATGAACACCGTCACCCAGATGTTTCCGGTGCGGAAATATACCGCCGCCAGCAGCGTACCCAGCGAGGCCGCAAAGACGCACTGCATCAGAACGCCCAGCGGCGCACTGCCGGTGAGGTTGGTCAGGTGGGCCGCACCGAAGTAGAGACCCGACAGCAGGCAGGCTTTCCAGACGCCGGCCCGGCTGGTGCCGAAATGCTCCAGAAGCGTCTGGGCGATGACGCCCCGGAACAGAAGCTCTTCTGCCACACCGACGCTGGTCATGCCGATAAGGAACCACACGACATGCCACGCAGGCAGCATATCGCCCTCCGGCCTGCCAAACAGCAGAGTATCGTAGGCGTTGTAGCCGATGAGCGCGATGGGGTACAGGCCCACCAGCAGACCGTTGAAAAAGCCGCTTCCCCGGCGGCGGAGCAGGCCGCTCTTCCCGGTGCGCGCCAGAAAGAGCCACGCCACCAGCACGCCTACTGCCTCCTGCATGAAGGTCAGCATATAATCATCGACGGCATCAATGTCCCGCACGACGAACAAGATGAGCAGAAGCGACAGCAGCGATGCCACGAACAGCATCCCCAGAAACAGCACCTCGGCCACAAGGCAGTAGAGCATCGGGTGGGCGCTGCGCAGACGTTTGAGCATAGAAAGACCTCCTGTGTCGTAGTGGTACTATTTTAGCATATTTCAGAAGAAAGAGATAGGGATTTGTGTGAATAATAAAGCGGAACCCGGGTTGCGGCTCCCAGCGTCTGTTTCGGCCCTTGGACGGGCCTCACATCCTGCTGGCCGCGGCCCCAGCCTCAGCTCCCTGTTTCTGCCGCCGGCAGCGGTCGCTTCGGCTGCAGAGATAGAAAAAGACCGGCACACGAATGTGTACCGGCACATCCCGCGCCCGAATCGAAGCGGCAGTCACCAACTATTGACATTCCTGAAGATTGGGACCCGCGCACTAAAGAAAGCCCCACTGGGGCTTTCTTTGCGGCACTTTGTGCCGCCGTGCTGTTCAAATCCCGCTGCGGAGATAGAAAAAGACCGGCACACGAATGTGTACCGGTCTTTTTCAGTCGGAGCAGCGGGATTTGAACCCACGGCCTCCTCGTCCCGAACGAGGCGCGCTACCAACTGCGCTATGCCCCGAAAATACCGCAACCCAATGGGCTGCGGTCTGGTTGGGGATGAGAGAATCGAACTCCCACAAGTAGAGTCAGAGTCTACCGCACTACCACTATGCAAATCCCCACTATTCGGTTTCGCCCTCAGCACCGAAGCGCTGCTGACGAGGAATATTATACAGCCTCCGCCTCCATTTGTCAACCACTTTTTTGATTTTTCCGTCCATGTTTTTTCTGTCTTCCCTACCTCTGCGTTTTCACGCCTTTTTTCGTTCCCGGCTCTTGACACCCGCCCCCTTTGGGAATACTCTTATAGTATCATTTACCTGCCCCTTCTGAGGGAGAACGGAAGAAACGAGGGTTGTTCGATATGAAAAAACGTGTTGGTATCCTGACCTCCGGCGGCGACTGTCCCGGCCTGAACGCCACCATCCGCGGCGTGGCCAAAGCCCTGTATGCACGGTTCGGCGAGAACGTCGAGATCGTGGGCATCCTGAACGGCTACCACGGCCTCATCACCGGCGAATACAAGGAGATGTGCGAGGACGATTTCCGCGGCATCCTGACGCTGGGCGGCACCATCCTCGGCACCAAGCGCACCCCCTTCAAGCTGATGCGCGTGGTGGAAGAGGACAAGATCGACAAGGTCGCGGCCATGAAAAAGACCTACAAGGACGCCAAGCTCGACTGTCTGCTCTGCCTCGGCGGCAACGGCACCCACAAGACGGCCAACCTCCTCTCCCAGGAGGGCCTGAACGTCATCGGCCTGCCCAAGACCATCGACAACGACATCTACGGCACCGACGTCACCTTCGGCTTCCACACCGCCGTGGACATCGCCACTGAGGTCATCGACCGCATCCACACCACCGCCGGCAGCCACAGCCGTGTCATGTGCATCGAGATCATGGGCAACAAGGCCGGCTGGCTGACCCTCTACTCCGGCATCGCCGGCGGAGCAGACATCATCCTGCTGCCCGAGCAGCCCTACGACATCGACCGCGTCTGCGACGCTGTGGAGCGCCGCGCCCGCAAAGGCTCCAACTTCTCCATCATCGCCGTGGCCGAGGGTGCCATCAACACCGAAGAGGCCAAGATGAAGCGGAAAGAGTGGATGGCAAAGCGCGCCGAAGCCGGTTACGGCGTCACCGCCACCAACCGCATCGCCGCCGCCGTCCAGAAAAAGACCGGCATGGAGACCCGCGTCTGCATCCCGGGCCATATGCAGCGCGGCGGCAGCCCCAGCGCTTACGACCGTGTACTGGCCACCGAGTTCGGCAGCTACGCCGCCAAGCTGGTGGAAGTGGAGCGCTACGGCGTCACCGTCGCCATGGTCAACAACCGCGTCGTCGCCAACCGCCTCGAGGACATCGCCGGTAAGACCCGCAACATCCCCGAGGGCTGTGAGCTGCTCACCGTCGCCCGCCGGATGGGCGTGAGCCTCGGCTGAGACCCCGAAAATAAAAACACCCCGCTGTGTCATGCAGCGAGGTGTTTTTATTTTTATGCTTCAGAACGAGCCGCCCGACGAGCCTCCGAAGCCGTCAGAATCGACGGACGAACCGCCGGAGGAGTGAGACTCCTTCTGGGGCGGGTCATAGGTGCGCTCCCGGGTGGTGTGGGTGTAGCGGTCACGCTTGACCCGCAGGGTGAAGCCGGGCATATACTCGTCGGCCTCTGTCTTCTGCCGGGCCGTCTTCATCTGGTGGTAGAGGATGAGGCAGATGAACGCCGAAATGCCGAGAGGGAAGATCATGGCAATGAGCAGGTCTTCCAGGCCGATGTCGTTATCCACATCGATGGGCTCGCCATAGTCGGCATAGTAGTCCAGTGCATAGTCGCACATATCGATGTAGGTATAGGCGGCATCTGCCCATTCCTCATCGGAGAGCTGCGGGACGATCTCGTCCTCCTGCTGCTCGATGCGGTAGTCGGTGAAAGCCGTGACGCCCTCGCCGTAGGTGATGGTGACGTACTTGCGGGAGCCGACTGCCAGCAGGAAGAGGATGCCGCTCTGTTCGTCGCCATAGCCGAGGCCGTTGGAGATATAATAATTTTTCGCGTAGTCGCGCTGGTCGGCATCGCCGATGTCGTCCACCACGAGGAAGTAGACATCCACGTCGTGGCCGTCGGAGGCGCTTTCGGCCTGCTCCTCAAGGTCGGCCAGCGTGTCGGCGTCAAAGACGCCGCACTCGTCCCGCACCAGCGGGGCCGCTGCCCCGGCCGGCAGGGTCAGAGCCATGCAGAGCAGGGCCGCAGCCAGAAGGGCAAACAGTTTTTTGCAGTATTTCATATTCCCGTCTCCCCCTCTCACAGCAGCATGATGAGAGCCGTCAGTATCATCAGCGGGATGCTGATGCCGGCAAACCATGCAGCTACCCTGCCCTTATCCACGGGCAGGTCACCGATGAGCTTGCCGGTCTGGCCGTTCATCGCAAAGAGGAAGTCCTGCTCCTTCCAGCGGGTGTGGAGCATCCAGACCGGCAGCAGGGCGTAGTGGGGCTCCAGCGTCCGCGGGTCGAGCTGCTCCGAGAGGGTCTGGACGCCGGTGTAGCCGCCCAGCGTATCGTGGAGGGCCGCAGCGGTGCTGTTCTTCATCCGGGTCAGGACGCGGGCAGCACGCTTCTTGTCGTCCTCGTCGTACCGGTCAGCCAGAAAGCCGGGCAGGTAGGCCGTGGAGAAGGGCTTGAGGTCGCTGTAGTCGAAGGGCTCGATGGCGTCCATATGGGCGTCCGGCATCTTGCTGGAGCCGTCCACCGGCACCCGGACAAAGTCGGCGTCGCCCACGCGGGCCACGTCGAAGTGCCTGGTGGTGGTGACAATGTAGTCGCCCTCACGGTGGCTCTCGCTGATCTCGGCCTTGTAAGCGCCCCGGGCCTCCATCCGGCCATCGTAGAGCCAGAACGGCACATACACGCCCTGGATCTCCTCGATGTGGTTGGACTCTTTGAAGGCTTTGGGGAGGAAGGCTTTGCCCTTATAATACTTCTTCAGGTTCTCGATGGCGGTCTTTTTGTCCATCCGGAAGGGGATGATGTACTCCGGCTTGAGCTTGCCGGAAAGCTGTCCGCCCAGCACGGTGGGGTTGCCGCAGTAGGGGCAGGTGGTGGCAGCTGTTTCGGGGCCGCAGACCAGCTCTGCACCGCAGGAAGTGCAGGTGCGGCTGCTGAGATTTCCCGTCTCCATCTCTCCCCAGACAGGGCCGCTGGAAGCGGCCTTTTCGGCGGCTTCGGCGGCCTTATCGGCCTGAGCCTGCTTCTCGCCGTAAAGAGCCTCGACCTGTGCTACATCGTAGGTGGAGCCGCAGTAATCACAGCAGAGCTTTCCGCTGGCGCTGTCGAACCGCAGCGGGCCGGTACAGGCCGGGCATTGGTAATTCGTGGTGTTTTCTGCCATATCTCAGTTCCCCTTTCAGGCTCCGAAAGGCTTGCCGCATTCGGGGCAGAACTTGGGCGGGTTGGCCGGGTCGTCAGGGGTCCAGCCGCAGTTCGGACACTTGGCCGCCGGGCGGGGCTTACCGCATTCCGAGCAGAATTTGCCGGTATTGTGTACGCCGCAGCTGCACACCCAGCCTGCTTCGGGGCGGGGCTTGCCGCAGGCGGTGCAGAACTTGCCGGTGTTGCCGGTCTGGCCGCAGGAGCAGCTCCAGCTGCCAGCCGCCGGGGCGGCTGCGGGGGCAGGAGCAGCGGCAGGCTGCTGCTGTGCGCCCATCTGGTAGAGGGCCTGGGCGTTGATGCCGCCGGCAGCAGCGGCCTGATTCATGCCCATAAAGGCCATGGCCGGACCGGCGGAGGTATTGGAAGCCGCTGCCTGCATAGCCGAAGCCTGTGCGCCCACCATGTGGGCGGCGGCGCGGGTCGGGTCCATAAAGGCGGCGCTGCGCTGCAGCTCCTTGATCATCTGCTCGTCTTCTTCGCTGGCTTTGACGCCGGACACGCCGAGGGAGACGATCTCGATGCCGCGCAGCTTGCTCCACTTGCCGGACAGCTCCTGGTTCAGGGCCTCGGCCAGCTCGGTGGTATGACCGGGCAGAGCCGAGTAGCGGATGCCCATCTCGCTGATGCGGGCAAAGGCGGGCTGCAATGCGGTCATCATCTCGGTGCGCATCTGACCTTCCAGCGCGTCACGGGTGTACTCGTTTTCCACATTTCCGCAGACGTTTGTGTAAAACAGGATGGGGTTGACGATGCGGTAGCTGTACTCGCCGAAGCAGCGGATGCTGACGTCGATGTCGATGCCGGCACGCTGGTCCACGACGCGGAACGGCACGGGGCTGGGGGTGCCGTACTTGTTGCCCATCAGCTCCTTGGTGTTGATGTAATAGATGCGCTGGTCGGTGGCAGCCTGACCGCCGAAGCTGAACCGCTTGCCGATCTCAGCAAAGACTTCGTCGATGTTCTTGGCCAGACCCTCGCTCAGCAGAGAGGGCTGGGTGCCGGTGTTATAGGTGTACTCGCCGGCCTCGGCGCAGAGGTCCACCACCTTGCCCTGCTCCACGATGAGGGCGCACTGGCCCTCGGCCACCGCCACGATGGAGCCGTCGGTGATGATGTTCTCGGCGCCGTGGCGGTTGGAAGAGCGCCCGGAGACTTTCTTCTGTCCCTTGACAGCCAGCACCTCCGCCGGGAGAGCACTGCAGTAAAAGTATTCTTTCCACTGGTCGCCCATCACGCCGGATGCTGCGCCCAATGCCGCTTTGACAAGACCCATAAGCCATATCTCCTTTATCTGCCCGTTTTTTGCAAATGCGGGCTTTTTTCAGTATACCACAAAACGCGCCGCAAAAAAAGAAAACCCTTGCATTTTATCCCCGATGGGTGTAGAATACTCCCGACAAACAAATACAGGGGAGCTTGTGAATGCAGGCTGAGAGGGAGTTCTCGAACTTCGACCCTTAGAAATTGTTTTCGGACAGTTTCTGCACCTGATGCGGATAATGCCGCCGTAGGAAGTCATAACACTGTTTATGGATTTTTACAGGAGACGCCGCAGAAGGCGTCTCCTTTTTTGTTGTCTCCGGCTGAGGGGGAGCGCCCTGAGTCTGGGGTTTTGTATGCGATGGGAAGCCGTGTTCCGGCGTGAGAGGAGGCCAGTGAGCCTCGACCGCTTCTTCCGTTTCCGGCATCTCTGCGCGGGTGCCGGGTCTGTTCGTGTGCGGGAGCGGCGGTCTGCCCCTGCACTTATTTTTTATTGAAAAGGAGCACTCACTATGAAACACTATTCTGCCAAAAAGCTGGCCCTCGCCGGTATGTTCTGCGCTGTCGCTGTCGTGGGCAGCGTCTTCTCCTTCCCGGTCTTCGGCAGCAAATGCGCCCCTGTGCAGCACATGGTCAACATCCTCTGCGCTGTCCTGCTGGGGCCTTACTACGGCGTGGGCGTGGCTTTCGTCGCCTCTCTGCTGCGCAACCTGCTGGGTCTGGGCAGTCTGATGGCTTTCCCCGGCAGCATGTTCGGCGCACTGCTCTGCGGCATCGTCTTCCACAAGACCAATAAGCTGCTGCCCACCCTCGTGGGCGAGGTGTTCGGCACCTCCATCCTCGGCGGTCTGTGCGCCTACCCCGTCGCCATCCTGCTGATGGGCAAGAGCGCCGGTGACATCGCGTTCTACGCCTACATCGTCCCCTTCCTCGTCTCCACCGCCGGCGGTGCCATCATTGCAGGCGCACTGCTGGCCGCACTTTCCCGCGCAGGCGCACTCCGCGCCATGCAGGCCAGCCTGAGCTGATTCGAAGGAGAAGCCATGTTTCGGAACCTCTTTGCCAACGTCCGGGCCAAAAGCCCGCTTGTCCATAACATCACCAACTACGTCACCGTCAACGACTGTGCCAACATCGTCCTCGCCTGCGGGGCGTCCCCCATCATGGCGGATGATCCCGCCGAGGTCAAGGACATCACCTCGCTGTGTGCCGGGCTGAACCTCAACATCGGCACGTTGAACAGCCGCACCATCCCCTCCATGCTGCTGGCGGGACACACCGCCAACCGGCTGGGCCGTCCTGTCGTGCTGGACCCCGTGGGCGCAGGCGCTTCCCATCTGCGCACCGAAACGGCACTGCGCCTCCTGCGGGAAGTGAAGTTCACAGTCATCCGGGGCAACATCTCCGAGATTCGGACGCTGGCGGCAGGCAGCGGCACCACGAAAGGCGTGGACGCCGACACCGCCGACAAGGTGACGGATGAGACGCTGGACAAGACCGTGGCATTCGCCAAAGCGTTTGCAGCCCGCACAGGGGCGGTCGTCGCCGTCACCGGTGCCATCGACATCGTGGCCGACGGAGAACGGGCTTTCTGCATCCGCAACGGCCACCCCATGATGAGCGCCGTCACCGGCACTGGCTGTCAGCTCTCGGCCCTGACGGCGGCATTCTGTGCGGCCAACCCGGACAAGCCTCTGGAAGCCGCTGCTGCAGCTGTCTGCGCCATGGGCCTTGCGGGCGAAGCAGCTCACAGCCGCCTGTCCAAGCTGGACGGCAACGCCACCTACCGCAATTACATCATCGACGCGATCTTCAACATGACCCCCGAACAGCTCGAGGAAGGAGCACGCTATGAAATGCGATAAACACACCATGCTTCTCTACGCCGTCACCGACCGGGCGTGGACGGGCCGCGAGACCCTCCGCCAGCAGGTGGAAGACGCGCTGAAAGGCGGCGTCACCTGCGTCCAGCTGCGGGAAAAGGAGCTGGACGACGCGGCATTTTTGCAGGAAGCCATGGAACTTTCCGCCCTCTGCCGCAGCTATGGCGTACCCTTCATCATTAACGATAACGTCGAGATTGCTATAAAATGCCATGCCGACGGCATCCATGTCGGGCAGGAAGATATGGCTGCAGCGGACGTCCGTGCTAAGGTGGGCCCTGACATGATCATCGGTGTGTCGGCCCATTCCATCGAGGAAGCACAGCGGGCCGTGGCCCACGGCGCGGACTATCTGGGCGTCGGCGCGGCATTTTCCACCCACACCAAAACCGATGTGGATGTCCTGCCGGAGGGTAGACTGAAAGAGATCTGCGACTCCGTGGATGTGCCGGTCGTGGCCATCGGCGGCATCCATAAAGACAATATCCTCAAGCTCAAAGGCTCTGGCGCGGACGGCGTGGCCCTCGTGAGCGCTATTTTCAGCGCCGAGGACATTGAGGCTGAGTGCAAAGAGCTGAAGGCACTGACAGAACAAATCATCTAAAGGAGCAAACCCATGAAAACTGCACTTACCATCGCGGGCAGCGATTCCAGCGGCGGCGCCGGCATTCAGGCCGACCTCAAAGCCATGACCATGAACGGCGTCTTCGCCATGAGCGCCATCACTGCCCTGACGGCCCAGAACACCACCGGCGTATCCGGCATCTTCGAGGTCAGCCCCGAATTTCTGGCCCAGCAGATAGACGCCGTCTTCACCGACATCCGCCCCTGCGCCGTCAAGATCGGCATGGTGTCCTCTGCCCCGCTCATTGAAACGATTGCCGAGCGTCTCCGCTTTTACAAGGCGGAACACATCGTCGTGGACCCCGTGATGGTAGCCACCTCCGGCTCTGATTTGATTGCATCGGATGCTGTGCGCACTCTGCGCCGGGAGCTGTTTCCTCTGGCCGAGGTCATCACGCCCAACCGGCACGAGGCCGAAGTGTTGTCCGGCCTGCACATCTCGGGCCGTGCCGACATGAGCGCCGCCGCCCGGGCCATCGCCGCCGACTGCGGTTGTGCCGTCCTGCTCAAGGGCGGCCACAGTGACACCGACGCCGACGATCTGCTCACCTTCCCGGATGGCACGGAGATCTGGTTTCCGGGTAAACGTATCGCCAACCCCAACACCCACGGTACGGGCTGCACTCTGTCCAGTGCCATTGCGGCCAACCTTGCCAAAGGGTTTGCACTGGAAGAAGCGATCGCCCGGGCCAAGGCTTACCTGACCGACGCGCTGAACGCGCAGCTCGATTTGGGCCGCGGCTCCGGCCCGCTGGACCACACTCTGGGCGGCGTCGGGGTCGAAAACTGGATGCACGGCGTCCCGGACGCTGTTCATAAATAAAGAGAGCGTATTTTCGGAGGATTTTCAAATGCAGACTTACACCACACAGATGGATGCCGCCCGCAAGGGCATCGTCACACCCCAGATGGAAACGGTAGCCAAGAAGGAGTACCGCACCGTCGAAGAGATCCGTCAGCTGGTCGCTGAGGGCAAGGTCGCCATCCCGGCCAACAAGCACCACGAGTGCCTGAACCCCGAGGGCATCGGCTCCATGCTCCGCACCAAGATCAACGTCAACCTCGGCGTCTCCCGCGACTGCAAGGACTACAACATCGAGATGCAGAAGGTCATGAGCGCCGTCAACATGGGCGCAGAGGCCATCATGGACCTCTCGAGCCACGGCAATACCCAGCCCTTCCGTCAGAAGCTGACCCACGAATGCCCCGTCATGATCGGCACTGTGCCGGTGTACGACTCGGTCATCCACTATCAGCGCGACCTCGCCACCCTGACGGCACAGGACTTCATCGACGTGGTGCGTCTGCACGCAGAGGACGGCGTGGACTTCGTCACCCTCCACTGCGGCATCACCCGTAAGACCATCGAGCAGATCCGCAAGCATAAGCGGAAGATGAACATCGTCAGCCGCGGCGGCTCGCTGGTATTTGCATGGATGTGCATGACCGGCAACGAGAACCCCTTCTACGAGCACTTCGACGAGATTCTGGACATCTGCGAAGAGCACGACGTCACCATCTCTCTGGGCGATGCCTGCCGCCCCGGCTGCCTCGCCGACGCCACCGACGTCTGCCAGATCGAAGAGCTGGTGCGTCTGGGTGAGCTGACCAAGCGGGCCTGGGCGCACAACGTCCAGGTCATGGTGGAAGGCCCGGGCCATGTGCCTCTGAACCAGGTCGCCGCCAACATGGAGATCCAGAAGACCATCTGCATGGGCGCACCTTTCTACGTCCTCGGCCCCATCGTCACCGACATCGCCCCCGGCTATGACCACATCACTGCTGCCATCGGCGGCGCTGTCGCGGCCATGAGCGGCGCAGCCTTCCTGTGCTACGTCACCCCTGCCGAGCATCTGGCTCTGCCCAATGTGGACGACGTCAAGCAGGGCATCGTGGCTTCTAAGATCGCCGCCCACGCTGCCGACATCGCCAAGGGCATCCCCCACGCCCGGGACATCGACGACAAGATGGGCGACGCCCGCCGCGTCCTCGACTGGGATGCGCAGTTCGCCTGCGCCCTCGACCCCGAGACGGCAAAAGCCATCCGTGACGCCCGCCTGCCCGAGGACGACCACAGCGACACCTGCTCCATGTGCGGCAAGTTCTGCGCCGTCCGCAGCATGAACAAGGCTCTGGCCGGTGAGTACATCGACATCCTGTAAGCTGCTGTAAAACCGATATTTTCATCGCTTTTGCGATTTTTCTTCTCCATTGCCGCCCGGTACAAAAGCCGGGCGGCTTTTTTGCTGTTCTGTACTGCTTTTGGAACTTCAAAACGCCCAAAATCAGCAAACCCTTCTTCTTCACAGAAAACAAAAAACCGCATGAACACTGGATTTTCCAGCATTCATGCGGTTTTTTCTCAAGTTGCGCCAGCAGGAGTCGAACCTACGATGGGGGAGTCAAAGTCCCCTGCCTTACCGCTTGGCGATGGCGCATCAGTAGAAAATAGTATAGCATATTTTTCAAAATTCCACAAGCCCGCCGGGCGGTTCCACCCAAATTTTCTAAGCCGGGCAGGCAAATCCCGTCCTTGCCGGGGTCTCACCGATATGATATACTTGCCCTGTAAAAGTTTTCCTGTTCAGCGCGTGACGCAGAAAGGAGCGGAGCTTATGGTACACCATCTTGTCATCGGCATCATCTTCCTTTTCTGGGGCGTTGCAGACGTCCTCCGCCTCGAGCTGCCTAGCATACTGGGCAAGCGGCTGAAATCTGCCAGCGCCGAGGCCCGCCGCTTTTGGCAGAGGCTTCTGGGTGTGCTGGAGCTCATCGTGGGCGGCGGACAGCTGCTGTTCTACTTTTTCTCCGACAATCAGACCGTCACCAGCATCATCCTCGCGGTAATGATACTCGCCGCCGTCTGCATCCTCGGGCCGTACTACCACTGGCGGAAGCAGGAAAAAGAGAACACACAGGAATGAATTACGGGAGGAAACAGTATGGGGCCCTGGTATTACGAAGTCGTGAGCTTTGACGGCGATTACGTCAACCTGCGCCGCACCGACATCGAGAGCGACGAGCTGAACCCGGTGGCACTGGCACTCCTGCCGCCGGAAATCGACGTAGGCAGCAAGCTCAAGTGCGAATATTTCCAGTACGAGATCATCGGCTGACAAAACGAAACGCCGCCCGTTCGGGCGGCGTTTCTGCATTTACCGATAAAGTTATACGCGCTCGGCCACCAACTGGAAGCCTGCCTTGGTGAGCTCCTGCCGGATCTGCTCGATCTGGGCGTTGTCGCGGGTCTCGAGAGTTAGCTTGAGGAAGCAGCTGGAGATGGGCATATTGGGGTCGGAGCCGTCGTGGAGGACGGACACCACA
>ULTM01035493.1_pt1 | contig 12778 bp, 8 predicted proteins | sample 1957641 | NCBI WGS metagenome assembly ULTM01 (sample SAMEA4835735, study PRJEB28245) | human gut metagenome | biome: gut microbiome; material: fecal sample | place: Denmark | collected 2008 | reverse complement strand
CTCACGGCGTAAACCCGGGTTCGATTCCCGGACAGGTCACTGGAAAGAGATTCGAGATTCGAGTCTCTTTTTTATTTTCTTCATTCTTGACCTTTCACCAATTCATGTAAACTATAACTGATTTTTGCCGATGCTCCGCATTCCAGATCGGCAAAATACGCTTTTCTACAGTATCGAACAGGATTTTCAGTCCAGAAAATTCCTGCCTGCAAATAGTAACTCTCCTTTTTTCTTCTTCATATACTACAATATAGCCAATATGAAAAGAGGTATCTTTTTATGGAAACATACAACTACGATGCAGCAGCAGTGCCTGAGGGGGATGCTGACACGACTCCGGCGGCGGCACCGGAGACGGATGCGGCAGCAGCTGGAACCAGTGATACGGCACAGTCTGGATTTAGTTCTCAGCCTCCTGTTATCTTAACATATCCGGACAGCTCATCCAATGATCTTCAGGTATCTCCGGGCTTCGGACCATACGGGGATGTGATGCCCAGCCTGCCGTCCAATAATCATGGCAGCCCGAACACCGGTGGCTGCATAAACTGCGGCGGTTCCAACTGGAAGCCATCTCCAAATGGCGCGCTCTGGACCTGGGGCATTCTCTCGCCGTTCTTTTCCACCTCATCGGAGATCGCGCACCTGCGTTTCTACAATGCCGCCTCCATCCGCGAACCGATCGATATATACCTGAACGGACGTCTGGTCGTATCCGATCTGGATTACATGAATTATACGCGCTACATGCACATCATCCCCGGCATCTACCAGCTGACCGTCTACCGCCGTACCAATCCGGGATTCGCCATCGTCAACACAAATATCCGGCTTCGCAGCGGTTACAGCTACACGCTGGCGGTTCTGGGTACTTTTAATGATTTTTCGGTGCAGATGCTCAACGCCTGATCGCTTTTATTTGAGAAAAGCTTCTTCACGCGAGTGCAAATCCCGCGGAGCGTTTTTTTCATAGGACGTAATTTCCTATGAAAAAAGAGACCGCCACGTTCACGCGTGCGGTCTCTCTTCCGTGTCCTCTGCAATTATAAATTTATGATGAGAATATAACTGTCCGAATCTTAAACAGCCATCTATTTTTCCGGCTCATCTGTCCGGTTTGCTTTCTCGATCTTTGCCAGATGCGCGGCTGCAAATTCTTTGATTGCCTCAAAACTCTGCGGGCTGATCACATGTTCAATGCGGCAGGCATCTTCCACTGCCACTTCTCTTGGCACATCCAACGCTACCAAAAGCTTTGTCAGTAATGTATGACGCTCATAAATCATCTCCGCGATCTTCCGTCCCGACGGCTCCAGAGTGATATATCCCTCATGATCCATCGAAATATAACCGTTTTCACGAAGATTCTTCATCGCAACGCTGACGCTTGGTTTTGAATACCCCAGCTCATTGACTACATCGATCGAACGGATCATCGGCTTGCGATAGCTTAACATAAGAATCGTTTCCAGATAATCCTCTGCTGACTGCTGTATTTTCAAAGTGATTCCCTCCAAACTTCTAACACATAACCGGCCTGGCTTCGTGCCTTCCCGTCTCCCGCAGAATAGTCTTCCCAAACTGCCGACCAGTTACCATAATACTATATACTAGAATACCATATTTGGAAGAATATTTCAAACCATATCGAAATCAATCTATCGTTTCCAGAAACCGACGGAGTTACTGTTCACGCATACGTGCCCAGTAACGGAATTTGCCGTGGCTTCGCATTTAAATACGTCAGCAAGCTGCACAGTGTTCCTGCAAAATTTCTTCCAACGCGGTTTTGCTGCTGGTGTGGCAGCGGACAACTTCTGTCCGGCTTCCCTTTGCACCATCAACCGCCGTCCGAATCATTTTATGGGAAACGGTGCTTGTAAAGAGTACAAGCAGATCCGGCGCTCCGATCTGTTTGCCGAAATCCGCCGTCATCTGTGTAAATACCTTTGCCTTACAGTTAAATGATTTGCAGATTTTCACGTACTGGCTGACCATGCGGTCATGACCACCTACAATTACAACACTCATATTTTATCCTCCGAAAGTTAGCTCTGTCTAACTGCTGATGAAGTTAGTATACACTAACTTGTCTTGTTTGTCCAGAGGAAAATTGAAATTCATAGAAATAAACGTACCGTGCAAGACTATTTTTCACCAACCAACCTTATCTCACACGGTACGCATTTTCCCATTATCCATTTTTATCCAATACTAATTTTTATCGTATTTTACGCTTTTAACACCTCCTCTGTTACTCCCGTTTTTCCTATTCCAGCTTTATACACCTCCAATCCTGATATCGCTATATCAAACATCCAATCCGTTTCGCACAGAAATCCCATTTTCTGATACACATCCCAACGGCTCATCGACGCATGTTCTTCTAATTGATAGTTTCTTCCCAGCTGCCGGTATGCATGAAGCCCCAGTCTATGATATGGCAGAAATTCCAATTCCTGACAATTTTTAAGTTCCTGGCATAACTGCGCCGTTTTCCGAATATTTTCCACATCATCATTGACTCCTTCTACCAGCGGCACACGGACATGAATCGAATGCGGCGCGCAGATCGCATCGGCTTTACGGATATTTTCCAGAATACAGGCATTGTCCTGCCCCGTCCATTTTTTATGCATTTCCGGATCCATCGTTTTCACATCCACATAAAACATCTGCAGATGCGGCACGATCCGTTTCACATTTTCAAACGAAGTAAACATATCTAACTCTGCCGCCGCATTGATGCAGGCGTCATCACAAGCCTCCAGCAGTGCTTCCGCAAAATCCGTCTGACAGAACAGATCACCTCCTGAAAGTGTCACTCCACCACCAGAATAGAAGAAAAACATCTCATCCTTCTGGATCTCGCGCATTACTTCTTTTACGGTCATCTCCTTGCCATAGATCTGCTGTGCCCGGTAATTGCAGGCATCCACACACTGAAAGCACTGTTTACAGCGGCTGTGATCCCTCACGATCTCTCCCGTTTTTTCGCTCCGGCGAAGTGCCTGTTCCGGACAGACCTGGATGCAGGCGCCGCATCCGGTGCAGCGCTCTTTCATATAGTAGACTTCCCGCTGCCCCGACTGCGACTCCGGTGTCGAACACCAGGCACAGCGCAGGGGACAGCCCTTAAAAAATACAACCGTCCGCATTCCCTTCCCATCGGAGAGGGATAACCGCTCAATCCGAAGAATATTTGCTTTTAATTCCATACGCTGTTCCTCCTGTCAAGTACACCTTGCCTGCTGCCAGCCACCGCGCATGATGCACATCCCCGGTAGCTGATTTGCCGCATTTTTTATGAAACACGGCAGATTTCACTCTTTTTCCTAGCAGATATTGGAATGTGAAGTTCTGGAAATGATATCGTCCTGTACTTCTTTTCCAAGCTCTGTAAAATATGCTGTATAACCAGCTACACGTACCAGCAGTCCGTTGTAATCCTCCGGGTGCTTCTGTGCTTCTTTTAAGGTCTCCGTATCGATGACATTGAACTGTGTGTGGAATACGCCCAGGGAGCAGAGACTCCGCAGGTAGTTCATCAGTTCTTTTGTCGAGTTCGGGCTGTCGCGGAATACCGTATCCATCTTTACATTCAGCAGGGTTCCCTGATTGAAACGGCCATGCGGAATGTGGGAAATGGATTTCAATACAGCGCCCATGCCCTCGGTATCGGTTCCCTGGTTCGGAGATACGCCGTCTGCTAACGGTTTCCAAGCCAGACGTCCGGACGGAAGTGCACCGACCTCCAGACCAAACGGAGTATTTCCAGATACCGGAAGAATACCTGGCGTCATCTTGCCGAATTTGCTGTGGAACGACTCGATATAGTCCGCGATAAAACAGAACATATCACCGGTCAGCTCGTTTACTTCGTCGTCATCATTGCCGTACTTCGGAGCTTCATCACACATCTTCTTGACATCCTCATAACCCACAAAGTTTGCATCCAGTGCATCCAGAAGACGCTGCATCGTTACTTTTTTCTCATCAAATACAAGTTTCTTTACTGCAATCAGGCTGTTGATCAGGTCTGCTACGCCGATCGCATCAATACCATTTCCAAGGTTATATTTCGCACCGCCCCATGCGTAATCCTTCGCATTCTCTACGCACTCATAGAAGGAAAGGGAAAGTGCCGGAACGACCCTCTGGAAGCCAATGTCATCGCATACATGGCTGGAAGCCACGGTTCCGCGAAGTTCATAGCGGATCTGCTCTTTGACTGCCTCTTCAAACTTTTCGTAGGTATTAAAGGCAGTCGGATCGCCGGTCGCCTCAGATGCCTGAATGCCATATTTACGGCTCTTGCCGTTTAACAGGGCAAATTCAACCGCAGAACCTAAGTTGAAGTCTGCATATGCGGTGTAGCATCTCTGTTTTCCTTCCAGGTTCGTCTCTACACAGCCGCATGGATTCCAGTTATATGCTTCTTTTAACGGGATTCCCTTGTTCAGGAGCATCTCGATACCAACTTCATCGTTGTGGAATGCCGGGAAACCGGTTCCAAGCTTGATAACCTCTGCAATCTTCTTTAAGAAGCTGCTCGGATTCTTCGCCATATTGTAGCGGACAGACAGGGACGGCTGATATAACTGTACTTCTGCGGTTGCCTGCAAAATCAGGTACGACACGTCATTGACTGCGTCCATGCCGCGCTCATCCACACCGCCGCAGCATACGTTCTGGAACATTGGGTAACCGGCGGAAAACTGTGCGGTTACCTGATCCTGGAACAGACACTGCTCAGAGAATTTAACCCATAAGCAGTCCAAAAGTTCCTGCGCCTCTTCCTCTGTCAAACGGCCAGCCTTGATATCTGCCTTATAAAATGGGTAAAGATACTGATCCATACGTCCCGGGTTGTAGCTTGCTGCATTCTGCTCCATGAAAATACAGGTCTGGTAAATATACATCGACTGAATCGCCTCGCGGAAGGTACGCGCCGGTTTTTCCGGAACCTGATCGCAGGTCTTGGCAATCTGTAACAGTTCTTTTCTGCGCTTCTCATCCGGCTCTGCCTCTGCCAGCTTTCTCGCCTCTGCCGCATAGCGGTGTCCCAATGCGGAGATACCGTCAGCTGCCAGCTCCATCGCTTTCAGGTATTCAATCTTCTCATAGTCACCCGGACGGGTAATATCAAGTGTATCAAGCACTTTATGGATATGCGCCTTGATTCCCTCCATGCCTTCTTTAATGACTCTGGAATAACCCGCAGTCGTCTCGCCCCAGCCACGAACCGATTTACGGTTGATGTAAAGAGCGCCGCAGTCACGTAAGGTTGCCGCAAAATCTGGGCATTGTACCAGCCACTGCTCATACGTGGAACGTCCCTTCCAGTACGGGCGGATGATCTCCTCAAATGCCTTCCGATCCTCTGGGCGCAGATAGAATGGGTCATATGGACGGGTACTGATGGTATCCAGCTCCTCATCCAGAACCGACCAGCAGGTATCGACACTTAAAATACCGCCGCGCTGCTTGCTTCCGGCATTTCCGACAATCAGCTCATCCCCCCAGATTTTTACAGTTTTCTCCAGGCACTGTTTCTTAAATGCATATGCTTTCCGGATGCACAGCGGCTGTCCCTCTGATTCCTTGAAACCCTTTGTCAGGATAATTGCATTTTCCAGATCCATCTCTGGCTTGGTCTTTAATACTCTCTGTTTTAATCGGTCAATCCGATCCATGTATGGTTTTCTTTCGATTGCTGCCATCTGATTTCCTCCTATTTTTTTCTCACATTCCCATCCTGTGGGATTTATTTTTTAGTACCTGCTATAAATCTCTTTTCGTTTAAAAGTATAGCAATTCTTATGTGGAAATGGTACAATATCAATAACTAAAAATACCAAAATCTTAACATATTGAATTTTTATAGAAAGAAGGGATCCTTTGAAATCTACTTCCCGGTTACAGGAAATCAACCACTATCAAGATCAAGATTTTCCGGTCAATGTCTACTATTCTGATATTCATTCCATGCAGCCGCCGGGACGCTGGCTGCGCGACTTCCACTGGCATGATGAGCTGCAGTTTACCCTCGTACTAAGCGGAACATTGACAATGCAGGTAGATAATCTTTCTCTGCCCGGACAGGCTGGAGATCTGATTTTCGTCAACACCTCACTGATTCATGCCGTCACACAGATGTCGGAAGACGGCTCCTATGCGAGCCTCAATTTTCCTTACCGCCTTCTTGCCTTTTTTCCTGGAAGCCGCATGGATCAGGACTACGTCCTGCCCTATACCGCCGGCGGGAAATTCTCCGCTTTCTCTATTCACCCGGAATCCGAATGGCAAAAAGAGTTGATCGGACTGCACAAAAAAATAACCGATTTATTTCTTTCCAATCAGGTTAAAGGCAATGAATATTCTATCTGCATTAAAATTGCCTCGATGTGGAATCTGCTGATTTCCAATTTTCACAGCAGTGGGAATTCTACCTCTATTAACCTCCTGCGCCAGCAGCGCCTGCAATCCATTCTCCTGTTCATCTATGCACATTACGCAGATGATTTACAGCTCTCAGACCTGGCTGCATCAGCCAATATCAGCGTCGGAGAATGCTGCCGGATTTTTCAAAATATTCTTCACACAACTCCCTATGGATATTTAACTAATTACCGCATCCAGACCAGTGTTTCCCTCCTTCACCGCGATCTGCCCATCTCACAGATTGCCGGACTGGTCGGATACAACCAGGTCAGCAATTACATCGCCACATTCAAACGGATCATTGGCTGCACACCGGCACAGTACCGGAAACAGCAGAAAAATGAATCTGAACATACGCAGTAATGCCTGCTTCTGAATTCTTCCAAATTCCACATAGACGCAAAAAAGCACTCTTTCACTCAGCCTTTAATCTCTGAATGAAAGAATGCTTTTTATTATCTTCTCATTTTCAATTCTTTACTGCCCAATCTCCGCCGCCGGACCCACTGCCGGTTCCTGCGCCGGACCGTGTCCTGGTCCGATGTCGCTGCTCGGTCCTGCCGGCACGATCGTCGTGCTAGATTCTGCCGGATCTTCAACTGTCTCGGCAGGTGTTTCCGGCACCACCGCCGGGGCTGAATAGTGCTTTCCTGCCGTGCCCGTCTTGAAGATCCGCTGCATCCGCTCTTTGATGGATTCGCTCTTGATCTGCTCGATCTTGGCGCTGGCGTCTTCTTTTAACTCCTTGCTGCTGCGGCCGGAATCGCCGCTCTTTGCAGACTCCAGAAGCTTCGCCGCCTCATCCGAGAGCAAATGATCCCTTCTGAAATTCGCCGCGGTATATTCGCTGGTTGTGATTTCAAATGCATCCGGATGACCTGCCAGATAGGTTCCTTCTCCGCGTCCATTGTCCGTCTCCGGGGTATCAAAGGACGCCGCCGGAAGCCCCTCTACCATCTTTTCCATCGCATTTTTCCAGATCTTCGCCGGATACGTGCCGCCGTACAGGCTGGAAAGTGTCTTCTGCTGGTCGTAGCCAACCCAGACCGTCATCGTATAATATGGCGTCATGCCGCAGAACCAGCCGTCACGGCTGCCGTTGGTCGTACCGGTCTTTCCGGCCGCCTCTATATTGCCGCTCCACCCCATCGACGCCGCCGTACCTTTTGTGACAACTCCCTTTAAAATATCGGTCATCAGCACAGCGCTGCTCTCCTGGTAAACCTGAACCGATTCATAATCTTCAAAAATATCTTCGCCCTGGTTATTGATCATCTTGATAATACAGGTCGGTTCGCGGTACTGTCCCCGGTCTGACAGCGCCGCATAAGCGCCCGCCATCTCCTCGGTCGTCATACCGGTGGTAAAGCCGCCCAGGGAGGTCGCCGGATAATAGTCCGCCGCCTGCACGCTCGCGAAGCGCATCTGGGTTAAATATGCCATGCCGACATCCGGTGTGATATCATCATAGATATACCATGCCACACCATTTTTACTTCGCTCGACCGCATTTCGAAGCTCCAGCCTCTCGCCGGAAAGGGACTTCACATCCACGCCCTTCTGCTTCGCCGCGTCAATATCGATATTCGGAATCCTTGTTTCCGATGTGTAACCATTTTCCAGTGCCGGTGTATACACGATCAACGGTTTGATAGAACTTCCCGGCTGTCTCGGGCTCTGGAACGCACGGTTTAATGTGTAGGTATCCGTCTCCTGACTACGTCCACCCACAATCGCCACGACGCGGTTCGTCTTGTTATCAATAACGGTGGACGCACCTTGCAGTTTGTAAACGCCGTTTTCGGATGTATTTCCATCAAAGGACAGAACTCCATCTAATGCATCCTGCAGGATCGTCTGCTTGTCCGGATCCAACGAGGTATAAAGGTTATAGCCGCCCGTGTAGAGCGCATCGCGCTCCTGATTGTACACCTCGTTGTAATTGGCATTGTACTCTTTGTAAGCCTCGTCGCTGCGGAATCCATACTGGAATTCAAAGCCGTCACGGCGCATCAGATAGCGAATCGCACAGTCGATCGCATACGTCGTCTCATAGTTGTGCAGCGGCACTCTCTGGCGGTTGACCGTGATCTCCTCCGCCTTTGCCTCTTTGCACGCTTTCTCCGTAATAAATCCCATACTCAGCATGTCTTCCAGAATCTTATCGCGGCGTGTCAGCGCATTTTCCGGATGACGGTACGGGTTGTAATACGTCGGCGAGTTCGGAATCGCACACAAATATGCCGTCTGGCTCAAGGACAGTTCATCCGCATCCTTGCCAAAATAACCTCTTGCAGCCGCCTGAAGCCCGTAGTACGTGTTCGCGAAGCTGATATCATTGATATAGAACTCCATAATCTGCTCTTTGGTGTATTTCTTCGTCAAATCTAAGGAAATCAGCATCTCCTTGATCTTCCGCTCCATCGACACCTCGCGGGTCAGAAAACGGTTTCTCGCTAACTGCTGGGTGATCGTACTCGCGCCGTGCTTTTCTGCTCCCTCAGTCAAAAAGTAATTGACTGCGACACGGAAAATACCTTTTATATCAATGCCTGGATTTTCCCAGAACGTCCGATCCTCGATCGCCACAAATGCGTTGACTGCATTCTGCGGTATCTGGTCATACGTCAAATAACTGGAATCCTCGTCTCCCGTCAGCTTCGCCAGCACATTACCGTTGGAATCATAAATATAACTTGCCTCCTGCAAACGGAATGTATCCAGCGTACTGTTTTCCACCACTCCCTCTATCTGGCTTTTATAGTCCTCATAGAGCGGAATCAGCTTATATGCGCCAAATCCGGCACCGCCAATCACCAGCAGTACCAGACACACCAGAAGCGTCTTGAACATGGTTCCAAAAATCCTTGCCATCGCATGGAACACGATCTGCCCACCGCTCCGGCTGTTATTTTTGCCCGCTTTCTTTTGCTTGCCGACATCGATTTTCCCGCCTTTCTTTGCGGTGCCCCGCCTGCCCGAAGATCGTGCGGATGAAGCTGCCGGCTTCTTTCGAACGCCGGAGGCGTCCTCTCTCGTCTGTTTCTCCCTCATCTCTTCCCTCATCTTCCTATGTATCTATGGTTGCTTCCATTCTATTTTCATGCGGCACCTTAGACTTCAAAAATGCCTGTCTGCGGACAGCAACTTTTTATACTTTTCTGACAAAATCAGCTTGGACTCCCTTTTATTATAAGTTTTTTTGTCCAAAAGAACAAGCCTGTTTTCGAAATCTGCTCAATCTCCTGCCGCGTGTTACTGTTCGCGCATACGTGCCCAGTAACGGAATTTGCCGCGGCTTCGCATTTAAATACAGCAAATTCCTGCTGCCACCATGTTTTCTTACGGCACTTTCGGTTCCAAAAGTGCCTACCCGGAAACAGTAACGGGATTTTGCCAATGCATTCAGCTTCAAAAACACTTGTCTGTAAACTGCATTTTCGCTGTATCAACGCCGTTTCCGAAGAAGAAATGCTAGAAGTTCATGCACTAACAGCGGCGTGGCGGATAACAGGAGAAGCGCCAGCCACTCTGCCGGGTGCAGCCGCACCGTGTGAAGGAGTTTCATCAAAAAAGGAATCTCCGTCACTGCAACCTGCATCAGAATCCCCACAAGGACTGCCGCAAGCATCAGCGGATTTTTCCCAAGACTGCGTGAAAATGCCGAGCCCGTAAGCGAGCGCATGCCGACCGCATGAAAGAGCTCCGACAGCCCCAGAACAGTAAATGCATACGTCTGTGCCCGCAAAAGCTCCTGTCTGCTGAAAAATGCCCCCAGCGTGACTGCTGCAATCAGAGACCCGTAAAATACCATGCAGAACCACCCGCCTCCGGCAAACAGCGACTCGCCCGTCCGGCGCGGCGGCTGACGCATCAAGTTCTCCCGGTCGTTTCCATCCATGCCGAGTGCCAGCGCCGGAAGCGAGTCCGTAATCAGATTGATCCAAAGGATGTGCCCAGCTTCCAGCGGCGCCGGTATTCCGATAGCAACGGCGGCAAACATGGTTAAAATCTCCCCCAGATTGGAGGAAAGCAAAAACAGTATAGATTTTCGTATATTTTCATAGATGCCGCGCCCTTCCTCAATTGCCCTCTCGATCGTCGCAAAATTATCATCCGTCAAAATCATATCCGCCGCCTGCCGCGCCACATCGGTGCCGCCTTTTCCCATCGCGATCCCGATATCGGCTGATTTAAGCGCCGGCGCATCATTTACGCCGTCCCCGGTCATCGCCGTCACGCACCCGGCGCGTTTTAAAGCCCGCACAATCCGGACTTTATGTTCCGGCGACACCCGTGCAAAGACTGATACAGAACCGATTCGTTCCTCCAGAGCTCCCTCATCCAGCGTTTCCAGCTGCGCCCCCGTCATGCATTCTTCCCGCCGTTTGGCAATCCCCAGCTGCCTGGCGATCGCAAGCGCCGTGTCTGCATGATCTCCAGTGATCATGACCGTCCGCACAGATGCCCTGCGAAATGCCTCAACTGCCCCGGCTGCTGCCTCCCTCGGCGGATCCATCATGCCTGCCAGACCCAGAAATACCAGGTTCTGCTCCAGCTGTCCCACCTGTTTCTCCCACTTTCCATCCGGCATTTTTCCTATTTGAAGCTCCCTATATGCCCCCGCGAGTACTCGCAGGGCACGCGCGGACATACGCGTGATCTCCGCCTCAATCTCTGTCCGCCTCTCCCTGGTCAGCGGCACAATTTTGTCCTCTTCCATCTCATAACGACACCTTTTAAGAATCACATCCGGCGCCCCTTTTACACAAGAAATCCAGTTTTCTCCCTGCTCATGCACCGTCGTCATTCTCTTCCGATCCGAATCAAAGGGAATCTCCCCTTTCCGCGGATATCTCCGACGCAGATGCTCCGGAGAAACACCACAATTTTCACAAAATCCGTACAGCGCCCGCTCGGTGGCATCCCCCACCGTCTCCCCGGCATCGCTGCACAGCGCAAATACCTCCAAAAGCCGTTTTCCCACTTCTCTTTCCTTAGAGCGCGCCAATTCCTGTTCCGTATACTCCTGTCGATTTACATAACATGTCGTCACCGTCATCTCATTTTTCGTCAGCGTCCCTGTTTTATCTGAGCAGACCACGCTGACTGCCCCCAGTGTTTCCACGGACGGAAGACGGCGCACGATCGTGCCAGCCCGCGCCATTTTCGTCACTCCCAGCGCCAGCACAATCGTCACCGTCGTCGGAAGCCCCTCCGGCACGGCAGCTACCGCCAGGGAAATCGCGGTGAGCAGCATTTCCATCACGTCGCGCTTCTGCCAGACGGCGAGGGCAAATAATAAAACGCACAGCCCGATCGTAAGAATACTCAATAGTTTCCCCAGATCCGACAGCCTTTTTTGCAACGGTGTCTCCTCCTCCGGCGCCTCGCGGATCAGAGAGGCAATCCGCCCTACCTCCGTATTCATGCCGGTGGCGATGACAATTCCCTTTCCCCGCCCTGCCGTCACGTAAGAAGTCATAAATGTCTCATTTTTACGCTCTGCCACCGGAAGCGCACCGGCGGCTAAAAAATGGCTGTTTTTCTCAACCGCCCGCGATTCGCCGGTCAGCGCTGATTCTTCTGCCCGCATTTCTGCTGTCTCGGTAAGACGCAGGTCGGCTGGAACCTGCCGCCCGGCATCGAGCACGACCAGATCCCCCGGCACCAGCTCCCGCGCGGCAATCTCCCGCTCTTTTCCTTCCCGGATCACAACCGCCTCCAGCTGCGTCATCCGTTTTAAGGATTCGAGCGCTTTCTCCGCCTTCCCCTCCTGAATCACGCCCACCGTGGCATTTAATACGACAACCGCCAGAATTACCCCCGCATCGCCGTACTCGCCCAAAAGCAGGGAGATCCCGGCTGCCGCAAACAACACAAAAATCAGGGAGTCGCAAAGCTGTGCCCCGATGCGCACAATCAGACTCCGCGGTGGTGCTTCCCGCAGCTCATTTTTCCCATAATGGCGCTGCCGTACCTCCACTTCCGCTGCCGATAAGCCTGTCCGCAAATCGACCGAAAACTCCCTACACACCTCTTCCACCGTCCGGTTCTCATACATGCGCATTTCCCCCTTTTTCTGTCCCTGTTCTGTACTTTTCACAGACTGCATTTATTCATATGCGGAAAATAGGGGGGATTAGAACTGAATGGTTGGAATAAAGAAATGGAAAGCATAGTCCTGTTTGATGCTCAAATGGCATCGGAACTCTTATTGTTTCGATGCCATTCTATAAATTCTATGATTTAATTTTATCGTTCTGTTTCTGTCACATACCTTACACCTGTGGTTCCGGCTCCTGCGTCTGCGCGGCCGGTTTGCGCTCCATCG
>ULTM01022091.1_pt1 | contig 12811 bp, 7 predicted proteins | sample 1957641 | NCBI WGS metagenome assembly ULTM01 (sample SAMEA4835735, study PRJEB28245) | human gut metagenome | biome: gut microbiome; material: fecal sample | place: Denmark | collected 2008 | reverse complement strand
TTCGCCGCCGTACTGCGGACATAGACGGACGGAACCGCCATAATCAGCATATCCTTCTCCGCCATCGCGGTGCGCAGATCAGCTGTCATCTGGATCGGATCCGGAAGTACAACCTCCGGCAGATTTTTGTGCCGTCTGGTGCGGCTCATTTCCTGGATCTCTGTATCAAATGCGGACCAGATTGTCACATCCTGCCCATTATTGTTCAGAAGCACCGCCAGGGCTGTGCCCCAGGTTCCGGCTCCGATAATTCCTACTGCTGCCATCCTGATACCTCCCGACCTGCTTTTCTCTCTTCTTCTCTCTACAGGTCAATGTTATTTGGAAATTTTTATACATTCCCATTACTTATGACGTTACTGTTCATGCATACGTGCCCAGTAACGGAATTTGCCGTGGCTTCGCATTTAAATACGGTAAATTCCTGCTGCCACCACGTTTTCTTACGGCACTTTCGGTTCCAAAAGTGTCCACCTGTGAACAATTACCTTATGGCAACTATGTAAAGTGTTGTTAAACTTCTTTCATGATTTCTTCGCGCCCAGTTTGTTTTCTGTGCCGGACAACAGACGCCCAATATTGCTCCGATGGCGCCAGATCGCCATGCACATCAGAATCGCGCCCAGTGCATAGAACTGGATGCGGTTCGGCGTGCTTACCCGGTAGGAACCCATGCTCTCAAAGATCACAAGCTCTGCAAAAAAGGTGATCGACACAAGAATCGAACCAAGCGATACATAGCGGGTCAGGAACACCGTCACGGAGAAAATCACGAAACAGGTCAGCGTAATCCGCAGATCCATCGCTGTCATGATGCCCGCCATGCAGGCAATTCCCTTGCCGCCCTTGAATTTCAGGTAAAACGGGAAATTGTGACCGAGTGTGACTCCCAGACCCGCATACAATGCAAGAAGATCCACGTCCGCATTTCCCTTAAACAGCAGACGGCAGACTGCCATTGCAAACACCGCCTTGAAAAAGTCTCCTAAAAATACGATCGCGCCCGCTTTCTTTCCCATCACACGCAGGACGTTCGTAGAACCGGCATTTCCGCTGCCGTACTGGCGGATATCCATATGATTCGCCTTTCCATACAGATAGCCGGACTGGATCAGACCAAAGATATAGCCAATCACAATACAGATGAGACGTTCCATTATTGATCCTTCCCCTTTCTCTCGCGGATCAGGAATTTTAAGGAAGTTCCCTTGAATCCGAATGCGTCACGGATCTTGTTCTCGAGATACCGTGTATATGAGAAATGCATTAGTTCCTTATCATTGACAAACACAACGAATGTCGGCGGTTTGACCGCTACCTGTGTCATATAGTAGAGCTTTAAACGCTTGCCCTTGTCAGACGGCGGCTGCTGCAGTGCCACTGCCTCTGCCAGGATCTCATTGAGAACGCCGGTTGCAATACGCAGTGTCTGATTTTCGCGCACCATGTCGATCATCTCAAACAGCTTATTCATACGCTGTCCGGTCAGTGCGGATACGAACACGAACTCCGCATACGGAATAAAGGACAGAACAGTCTTAATCTTATTGGTGTACTCATAAATAGTCTTATCGGTCTTATCGATCGCATCCCATTTATTTACCACGATGATAATACCTTTTCCACGCTCATGTGCGATACCGGCAATCTTTGCATCCTGCTCGGTTACTCCCTCTTTCGCGTCGATAACCATCAGAACCACATCAGCTCTCTCAACCGCCGTTACGGTACGGATGATGCTGTAGCGCTCCAGCTCCTCCTTGATCTTGCTCTTGCGGCGCAGACCTGCCGTATCGATAAAGACATATTCGGTACCGTTGCGGACAATCTCTGTATCGACTGCATCGCGGGTCGTACCGGCGATATCCGATACGATGACGCGGTTCTCGCCCAGAAGCTTATTTATAATAGAAGATTTACCTACGTTTGGTTTTCCGACAATCGCCACTCTCGGACGGTCATCCTCTTCCTCGTCACCGCTTCCCTCCGGGAAATGTGCCACGACTTCATCCAGCAGATCGCCCAGTCCCAGACGGGAGGCTGCCGAGATCGCTACCGGATCACCAATACCGAGGTTGTAGAACTCATAGACATCATTGCCAAATTTCGCCGGATTGTCTACTTTATTGACCGCCAGAACAACCGGTTTTCTCGATTTACGCAGCATATCCGCCACCTTGGAATCCGAATCGGTCATGCCCTGACGCACATCTACGATAAACAGGATCACATCCGCCGTCGCGATCGCGATCTCCGCCTGCTCACGCATCTGGGACAGGATAATATCCTTCGTATCCGGCTCGATACCGCCAGTATCGATCAGGGTAAAAGAATGGTCTAACCAGGTACAGTCCGCGTAAATACGGTCACGCGTTACACCTGGAGTATCTTTTACAATCGAAATCATATCGCCCGCAAGGACGTTGAAAAGGGTGGATTTTCCCACGTTTGGACGTCCAACGACCGCCACCACCGGTTTCTTTTTCATATTTATGCCTCCATTTATTTTCATGCTCCGCAGCTGGTTTGTAAATCCACAGCTGCTATTTTTATTGTCCAGTTACTTGTTTCATTCATTGTGATGAATTTCACATCCAGACGCTTTCTTTCTGTGTGTCCGAAAGCACGTTTTCCTCTGTATTTCCAGCCATCACGTTTCTTTCTCATCCTCCAGATCTGAGTCTTCCTCTTCAAAACAAACGACTTCGTCCGGGGCATCCTAATCCAGGTCTTCCGGCTCATATGCGTACACCTGTACGCCATCCCGATCTTCTTCCTGCCAGTTATCATCCATCTGAGCGGCAAATTCCTCCGGATCCGGCTCATACTCGCCATGCCTGGAGCTTTCCTCCTTCACAGGAGCCAGAATTGCTTCCACAAAATCACGTCCGCTTGATTTTACAATATCCACCGGAACTTGTAAAGCATTTTGTACATCCGTGCGGGTCAGATCATCCAGAAATGTCTCCTCGCCGCTTCGGAACATGGCGCTTGGAAGCAGTAGGCGGCTGCCAAGCGGCTGTTCCTTTAACTGTGCAATCAGATCCTTTGCCGTGATCAACCCCGCCACCGTGATCCGCTCACCAAAGAAGTCATTGCGGATCGCATATACATGTACCTTTTTCCCCGGGAACTGGCGGCACACGCGCTCTACATACTGCTCAATATACGGGGCAGCCAGCCGTCCCGTTGCAATCGAAATCTCCTCCGGGCACACCTCGCCAGCCTCTCCCGGATGCAGCTGCTCCAGCGCCTCGGCTATCTCCTCTTCCATCAGGCGAATCATGCCGACCCCATTTTCCAGCTGGATATAGCCATCATAGCGATCCGCTTCCGGAAGCGGGCGCCCGGCGCCCATGTAAAACTCATCGCTGGCGTGAATGAAGTGAATACCGTGTTCCGCATAGATCTTCTTCTGCCATTTCTCTATCAAATCAATGGTATCGCCCAACTGCTCCGGTGTAAACGGCTCAAGCGGATACAGACCATCGCGGTACTTCGAGAGACCGACCGGCACGACCGAAACACTCTGCATCGCCGGAATGTATTTCGTCAGATCACGGATCGAACGGTCTAACTCCGCCCCGTCATTGACGCCCCGGCATAAAACGATCTGACCATTCATCGGGATATCCGCCTCATACAGGCGGTCGATTTTCTGGAGTGCCTCACCGGCAAAGCGGTTATGAAGCATCTTGCAGCGCAGCTCCGGATTTGTCGTCTGCACTGAAATATTGATCGGCGCCAGCTTAAACCGGATAATCCGCTCAATATCCTTATCCTTCATATTCGTCAGCGTGATATAGTTGCCCTGCAGGAACGAAAGTCTGGAATCATCGTCCTTAAAATACAGTGTCTCACGCATGCCCGGCGGCATCTGGTCGATGAAACAGAAGATGCACTTATTCCTGCAGGAACGATAATCGCTCATCAGACCATTTTCAAAGGTAATCCCCAGATCCTGATACTCATTTACGATATCCAGTTCCCACTCCTCGCCGTTCTTCTTGCGGACCAGCAGCGTAATCTCCTCACTGTTTATCTTATATTCATAATCAAAAATATCCTCTATCTCATCTCCATCGATCGTCAGAAGGACGTCCCCCGGCTCCAGCTCCATTTCCTCCGCAATCGAGCCCGGATCGACCGATTTTATCAGATGACCTTTTTTCATTTATAAAATCCTCATTTCAAATATTTTTAAACCCTAAGAATCCAGTATTATATTAACAGTAATCAGCTTTTTTGTAAAGTTGTGCTTCTGATTCGCAGATGTGGATTTTTTTTGTAATTTTCTCATTTGCTATTGACGTTTCTTATCGTAAAATGGTATAAAATAGTTGTATTATGTCCTGCAAATGGCAGACAAACTTGTACGCTCTGCCCGCATGCATCGAAGGACCTACACTGTTTGGAGGTATAATCATGTCGAATGACTACGTGTTTAATGACACGCTTCCGGTTGCGCCGCTTAAAATTGCCGCACTGGAGAGCTGCCGGGATCTGGCTGAGAAAGTCAACTCCCACATTATCAATTTCCGCCGCAACGATATTGAAGTCCTGAAAAAGCGTCAGGAAAATTTACAGTACCGCGGCTATGATGCTGATTCCTACATGCTTGACTGCGCGTGCCCGCGTTTCGGAAGCGGTGAAGCAAAAGGCATCGTCAATGAGTCTGTCCGTGGTACCGATATTTACGCCATGGTCGATGTAACCAACTACAGCCTGACCTACAAAATGAGCGGATTTACCAATCATATGTCCCCGGACGACCATTATCAGGATTTAAAACGTATCATCGGCGCATCCATTGCTACCGCACATCGTGTCAATGTTATCATGCCGTTCTTATATGAGGGACGCCAGCACAAGCGCAGCGGTCGTGAATCCCTTGACTGTGCGATGATGCTCGAAGAACTGATTCAGATGGGCGTAAGCAACATCATTACCTTCGATGCACATGACCCGCGTGTACAGAACTCCATTCCGTTAAGCGGTTTTGATAATTTCATGCCGACCTACCAGTTTATCAAGGCATTACTGAACCATGACAAAACCTTAAAGATCGACAAGGACAACCTGATGGTTATCAGCCCGGACGAGGGCGCTATGTCCCGCGCCGTATATCTGGCAAACAACCTGGGTGTTGACATGGGTATGTTCTACAAACGCCGCGACTACTCCCGTGTTGTCAATGGACGTAACCCGATCGTTGCCCATGAGTTCTTAGGTTCTTCCGTTGAAGGAAAGACCGTTCTCATCATTGATGACATGATCTCCTCCGGCGAGAGCATGCTGGACACCTGCCGCGCCCTCAAAGAGCGCAAGGCAAAACGCGTCGTTGTATGCGCTACCTTCGGTCTGTTCACCAACGGACTTGAGAAATTCGACGAATTTTTCGCAAAAGGTTACCTCGACTGCGTCGTAACCACCAACTTAAACTACCACACGCCGGAACTTCTTAAACGTGACTGGTATGTAGAAGCTGATATGAGCAAGTTTATCGCTGCAATCATCAACTCCCTGAACCATAACGTATCTCTGGAGAACGCACTGACTCCGACTGCGAAGATCCAGAAGCTGATTAAACGGTATAACGAGGGACAGATGTAATGAAAATTGACGGCTGATAAACGGCTGTAAATTTCAAAAAACTCCTGCATAAACAGATAAATCTTCATTCTGTGTATGCAGGAGTTTTTCTGATTTCATAGGAAATTGCGTCCTATGAAACAAAAAATTATTAATCTACTTAACCCGCGATTTGCAATTCAACCCATACCCGATCATTCCGCCAATCATTCCCCCTATAATATGAGTCATATGGGAAATATTGTCCCGAATCGTAATACCATCCCAGACCTGCTGCCCTATAAACAGAACCGCCACCAGAATGAACGTAACCGGTATTTCACCCTCGCGAAAATTTGTAAACGAAGATAATAGTATAAAGGCAAACACAACTCCACTGGCACCGCACAATGCGGTCGCCGGAAAAAGGATATAATTCGCCAGTCCCGTCACAAACGCTGTCACAAGGATAACCTCCAGAAGAACCCTCGATGAATATTTTTCTTCCAGCATCGGTCCAAGTAATAGCAGATAACTCATATTACCGATTAAATGTGACCAGTCCGCATGTCCAAAAATATGTGCAAACATCCGGATCCACGTCATCGGTGACAGGAGGGAAGAATGGTATGTCATAAATAAAAGCAGCCCGCTTCTTCCGCCCGTGAGGTAGTTTAATAACGTGGCAGCAAAACTCACAGCCACTATAAAAATGTTAACCATACCATAGATGCCTGATTTCCGCGACCCTCAGCCATCACAAATTCACCTTCTCCCATCCTCTCTCTAAATATCCATTCATCTTCCGTTTCAGCTCCTGATTCTCCTCCGCCTCCAACAGCGGATCTTTATCCATTAATTTCTTCACTTCATCCGAAACTGCCTTCAATATATCTGCATCTGCAAATATATCTGCTAAATGGAATTCGAGATCACCGCTCTGGCGGACGCCAAATAGGTCGCCGGGACCGCGCAGTTTTAAGTCTTCGGAGGCGATGTAGAAGCCGTCATTTGACTTATTGAGAATATCCAGCCGCTTTCCGGCGTCTTCTTCGCCGGAGGCGTTGACCATGATGCAGTAGGACTGGTCTTTTCCTCGACCGACACGGCCACGGAGCTGATGGAGCTGCGCCAGACCGAAACGCTCGGCATTTTCGATCATCATAACGGTGGCATTCGGGACATTGATTCCGACCTCGATGACCGTGGTGGATACCAGCACATGAATCTCATTTGCCGCAAATGCTTCCATGATCGCATTTTTTTCTTTTCCCTTCATCTTTCCGTGCAGATATTCCACCCGGATCGACGGGGACAGGGCGCGGCGCAGCTCTTCGGTATAATCGATGACGTTCTCTGCCTCCAGCATCTCACTCGGCTCGACCATCGGGCAGATGACGTATGCCTGACGGCCGGCGCGGACTTCATTTTCGATGAAACGGTAGGCATTCGGGCGAAATTCACGGTTCACGACACAGTTCTTGATCGGCTGCCGGTTTGCCGGAAGTTCATCGATGATGGAAATATCAAGATCCCCATATAAAATAATCGCCAGCGTCCGTGGGATCGGCGTCGCACTCATGACAAGCACATGCGGCTCGCCGCCTTTTTTGCTCAGCATTTCCCGCTGTGCCACTCCAAAACGGTGCTGTTCATCCGTGATTACCAATGCCAGATTGTCGTACACCACTTTTTCCTGAATCAGCGCGTGGGTTCCAATCACGATATCTGCCTCATGATTTTCAATCGACTCTCTGGCAAGCCGTTTTTCCTTCGCTGTCATCGAACCGGTCAGAAGCACCGGACGATATGTGATTCCCAGCGACGCAAACAATTCGGTCATCGACTCGTAATGCTGACGAGCCAGTACCTCCGTCGGTACCATCAGCGCCCCCTGATATCCATTTGCCGCCGCCTGCAGCAACGCCAGAATCGCCACAATCGTCTTACCTGAACCAACGTCGCCCTGAATCAATCGGGTCATGATATGCCCGCCGGACAAATCGGCGTACACCTCCCGGATTACCTTTTTCTGTGCCCCGGTCAGAGCATATGGGAGGCGCTCTTCCACCGACGCCATTTCCCCAGAAAACGTAAATGGATATGCGCTCTTTTTATCTTCTTTTTTGTCTTTGAGCAGGCGCACTGACATCAGGAACATGAAAAATTCATCAAACACAAGACGTTTCCTGGAAAACATCAGTTCTTCCCGGTTTGCCGGAAAATGGATGTGCTCCAGCGCATAGTTGATTTCCGCCAATCCGTACTTTTCCCGCAGACCAGCCGGCAGATATTCCCGTTCCATCTGGCGCATCGTGAGGGCTTCCGTGACTGCCTTTGCGATTGTCTTATTGCCAAGTCCCTTCGTCTGTCCGTAAACCGGCTGCATAGACGACACGACTTTCGCATACTGTTCCGGGCGGTAGATCTCCGGCTGCTCCATCGTAAGTCTTCCCCGTTTTTTTACCACACGGCCACGGAAAATAAAGCGTTCCCCCGCCTTGAGCGTCCCGCGCAGATAGGGCATATTGTACCATGCCAGCGCCAGTGTGCCTCCGCTGTCCCGCAATCCAGCCGTCGTAACCTGCAGACGCGCTCCATACCGCACCACATCCGCCGTTTTTGCCAGGATTCCGCCGACTGCCGCGATCGTATCTTCCTTCAGTTCCGCGATCGGCTGCGCTTCCTTAAACTCGTCATAAGCACGCGGATAATAATGGAGCAGTTCTTCCACCGTTTCCACGCCTATTTTTTGAAATAACTTTGCCGTCTTTTCACCGATGCCCTTGACAGCGGTTATATTCTGCTGTTCCATCTATCTCCTCCTGCTTTTCAGAATATTCTCCGGAAAATCAGCCACGCAGACAGTTACCGGACAAAAAATCCGGGAATACATTGGAATGAAAGAGAGGCAGGACGCAGGGATCTCTCCCCTGACCTGCCTCATTTCATACTTATGAATTATTTTGTTTTATACGCCAAATGTTTTATCTGCGCCATCACATAGAAAATTCATTTTCTCGTTATCTGCATTTTCTCAGCCAATAGTGCAGATTCATTTAACGCATTTCAATCACTTTAAACGACCTAAATCTACTCTACCGAAATCATATAATAGTAAATCGGCTGCCCGCCATTCTGGCATTCAAATTCGCAGGATGTAAATTCTTTGCGGGCTTTCTCACAAAATGCCTCTGCGTCCTCTTCCGTGACATCCTCACCATAATAGATCGTCACAAGCTCAGACTCATCATCTACCATCTTACGAAGTGACTCCATCGCGGTCTCCTCGATATTCTTGCCAACTGCCAGCATGCCGCTGTCGCCGATCCCCATGATATCGCCCTCTGCGATCTCCATACCATCAATCGATGTATTGCGGACTGCGTAGGTAATCTGAGCGGTCTTAACGTGGCTCATCTCCTCGGACATCTGTTCCATATTTTCTTCCGCCGTCAGATCCGGAGCAAAATTAATCAGCGCCGTGATACCCTGCGGAACCGTCTTGGACGGAACTACATATACCTTGGTATCTTCTGACAGGCTCTTTGCCTGCTCTGCCGCCAGAATAATATTTTTATTGTTCGGCAGAATGTAAACTGTCTCGGCATGGACTTTTTCGATTGCTTCCAGCATATCCTCCGTACTCGGATTCATCGTTTGTCCGCCCTCGATGATATAGTCAGCGCCGATGCCCTTGAAAATCTCAGAAAGACCTTCTCCGACCGATACGGCGATAAATCCATATTTCTTGCGCGGTTCTTCCTTCTTCTCTTTGGCTTCCTCTTCTGCCTTCTGCTGTGCCGCCAGACGTTCGGAATCTTTGATCAGTTTCTCCTGATGTTCCTCGCGCATATTGTCAATCTTGATGCGGGACAGGGAACCGTAGGTCAGTGCTTTCTGAATCGCCAGGCCTGGATCGTTTGTATGAACGTGAATCTTGACAATATCATCATCTGCCACAACTACCAGGGAGTCGCCGATCGTGCTCAGATAATCTTTCAGTTCCTGCTCTGTCGTCTCATCCGCCGGTTTTTCTGCATTGATAATAAATTCCGTACAATAACCAAAACGGATATCCGCTGCCTGCGTGCTTCCGGCACCTGTTGCTGTTTTTGCCGCTCCATTTCCCGATACAGACGGAGTAACTGCCGCGTCGATATCCACGACTTTTCCTTTTAAGCCCTCAATACAGCCCTTGATAACCTGAATCAGACCCTGTCCGCCAGAATCCACTACACCTGCCTCTTTCAGAACCGGAAGCATCTCCGGTGTCTGGCTTAAAACATACTCGCCATGCTCCAATACTTTCTCTGAAAATTCAAGTACGTCCTCGGTCTGCGGTGCCAGTTCTGCCGCTTTATCCGCCATTCCCTTGGCAACAGTCAGAATCGTACCTTCCTTCGGCTTCATAACTGCCTTATAAGCGGTCTCCGTCGCACGATTAAATGCGTCTGAGAGAACACTCGTCGTAATGACATCTACCGTCTTAATCTCTTTCGTAAATCCGCGGAAGAGCTGTGAAAGGATAACGCCGGAATTGCCTCGTGCGCCGCGCAGGGAACCGGAGGAAATCGCTCTCGCCAGCGCCTCCATCGTCGGATTTTCAACGGCTGCCACTTCTCTGGCGGCTGACAGAATCGTCATCGTCATGTTCGTACCGGTATCTCCATCTGGAACAGGAAATACGTTCAGCTCATTGATCCATTCCTTGTTGGCCTCCAGGCCTTTTGCTCCAGCCAGAAATGCATTCTTTAACATCCCGGCATCTATATAATTCATGCCCACAGGGTTTGTTCCTCCTTAATCTATCACTCTTACGCCTTCAACATAAATGCTGATTTTCTCAACCTTCATGCCAGTAAACTCTTCTACTTTATATTTTACACTCTCGATCAGGTTGTCCGCAACGGTAGAGATGCTGACCCCGTATGCCACGATTACGTGGAAATCGATGCTGAGTGCATTGTCCTTGATGGCTACGTTGATGCCGTGTGTCAGGCTTTCTCTTTTAAGCAGTCTTACCAGACCATCTTTCATACTGACAGCCGCCATGCCAACGATACCGAAGCATTCTACTGCTGTCGTTCCGGCGTACATTGCAATTACTTCCGGATCGATCTGGATCGAACCCATTTTATTGTCGATGCGTCCTTTCATATTGACAGCCTCCGTTTCTTTACTTGTTTTTGTTTGATTCGAATTTTATGCCATGATTTTTTACGGGCTGGACATGCGGAGCCTGAGCGGCTCCTGTGTCGGCGCGTGGAATGGGTACTTCACGGGCTGGACATGCGGAGCCGAGACGGCTCCTGTGTCGGCGCGTGGAATGAGTACTTCACGGGCTGGACATGCGGAGCCTGAGCGGCTCCTGTGTCGGCGCGTGGAATGAAATATATGCGTCTCTCTACCCCGTCATGCAGCTCGATTCCGCTTCGCTCCATCTCGCTCACGGGCTTCGCCCTATGGATAAAAATGTCTGAAATACGGCTTATGTGCAAGCACAACACCGTTTTTCAGCCTTTTTTATCCGCATGACTCATGGCTTACGCGTATATTATACACCACCCACGTTAAAAAGGAAATAGAAAATAGACATCTGTCGAAAACTTTTTTTATTTTTTTTGGTTTTTCACTTGCATATTTTTCTATTTTCTGCTATTATACCTTTGTTATGGATTTTAATAGGAAGTCCAATGATCGGTTAAGGAGGTGCTACGATGGCTAAGTGTGCAATCTGCGAGAAAGCTGCTCATTTTGGTAATGCAGTGAGTCATTCACATAGAAGATCTAACAAAATGTGGAAAGCTAACGTTAAGTCTGTTAAGGTTAAAACTAATGGCGGAGCTCAGAAGATGTATGTATGTACTTCTTGCTTAAGATCCGGTTTAGTTGAAAGAGCCTAAATCGAGTTTAACTGGCCTCAGGTGTCTGCCTGAGGCTTTTTTCTTGTCCTTAGCATAATGAACGACAAAAAATGTTGGAAATATGCTTTTTGAGCACATTCCAACATTTTATATAAAACCTCTCCTTCAAAACACCTTAAAACAAGTTCAGCAGCGTTCCATACAGCTTCTCATTTCCTATCACCACCAGCGCCAGTTCTTCTTTTGCCTCGCTGAGCTGATAAAAAAGATGTCTCACATCGCGCTCCGTCGAGCGCAGATACCCCATTTCATCATAATAATAGCGCCCATCCAGCCGATTCACCATGCGATCGACTTCTCGCGTATGGCGAGATTGTATTTCTACGGCAGAATCGGATTGCTTTTCCAGTTTTTCCTGCCAATCGGATTCCTGGCACTCATATCCCTGACGGATGTAATCATTCAGCAAATTAGCTGCTTCTGACTCATCGTTGGCATAAACCACCGCGACATGGGGATAGCGCCGCATTCCGCGTCCGTGCGGCAGGTGCATCATATTTTGTATAAAATAGGAAAGTTCTGCATTCGCACGGATCCGATTCGTCAGGTGGAATGTCTGGATTCCCGGCTGCTCCCCCAAGAGCTTTATTGCACCCAGATCCAATTCTTCCGGCGAAATCATATCCTCACAGTTACTGGAAAAAATAACCGGACGCGTTTTGCCGATCTCCAGCAAAATTTCCAATGTATTGGGCGACAGAAGGTGTGCCTCATCTACTAAGATCGCGCTGTATGCTTCAAACCTGATTTCCGCTCCCGTTTGAACACTATCCTCCGCCAGGTACTCCACCCGCCGCAGCCGCTCGTGCAGCACCTTCCACTCTTTTCCCGCTTCACCGCAGTGGATCATGCACACCCGCTGCCGCCCGGAGAGTTTCATCGCAATATCATATAAAAGCAGCGTTTTTCCCGTCCCCGGAAGCCCGGTAAACCAGAAATATCCCGTCCGGTCTGCCCGGATTTTCTTTAAAATCTGGCGTTCAATATCTCTCTGCTGGTATGTCAGGAAATATTCTTTCTTTAAGAACCGTCCCGGCTCTGTGAGCGGCGAAATCAGGTACAGCTCCGCCTGAAACAAGTCTTCGATATCGCCTGGATAATCAGCACTCTCCTGCTGCAAATCCCGGCAGAGCTGTTCCCAGTCCGCCTCCACAATGCGGTCATGATTCGTCAGACGCACCAGGCGGTTCTGGCTGCTAATATAAGTGTACGAACGAATCGGCTTTCCCAGCGCCGCCAGATAATACCGGTTTTGTATGAGCTGCTTGCGGATCGCCTCATCCGACACCTGTCCGCTCTTTAATTCAAGGTTT
>ULTM01020614.1_pt1 | contig 13028 bp, 9 predicted proteins | sample 1957641 | NCBI WGS metagenome assembly ULTM01 (sample SAMEA4835735, study PRJEB28245) | human gut metagenome | biome: gut microbiome; material: fecal sample | place: Denmark | collected 2008 | reverse complement strand
CCTACGCTCGAGCACGTCGAGCATCGAACCCGCCGTAACTGCTGGACCCGAGCTCGCACCCCGTGCACCCAAGCCCGTCCAACGCGATGACGAACGACGGCGCTTGGTGCGTGAGGCGCAGGCAATCGATGGCATCTTTGTGGGAGAGCATGGCGGCAAACCGTGCGGTGGCTATGCCGCGCTCTTCGCGCACTCCAACGCTTCGCGAAAGCTGCCCGAGCGAACCAATTCGTTTAAGAAGATCATGGGCTATTTCGATGAGCTCTGGGCGCAGACCGTCGATCCCAAACGACCGGTCAAACGCATCAACCTGGGATTTGGCAACCTCATGCCCGAGGAATTTGCCACCATCGATCTATTTAGCGATATCGAGGCGGATGAGCGCGAGCGCGACCTGGCGCGCGCCGTCCTGGCCGTGAAAGGCAAGTACGGCAAAAACGCCCTGGTCAAAGGATTGAGCTTTACCGCCGGCGCCACCGCGCGCGAACGCAACGACCAAGTTGGAGGACATCGTGCCTAAGTCCCAACAACAGCCGATGCGGCCACCGACACCCTTTGAACGCCTAGCGGACCCCGAGGGAAGACGTCGATCCGCCGACCCCAAGCTCACCGCCAACGGCGCCGTCCGCGCCGGTCGTGCCGCGCAGTTTATGCCCTTTGCCGCCCTCACGGGATACTACGAGCTCGTGCGCAAACAAGAGATCACTGTTGAGCCCAAATGCGAACTCACGGAAGAAAAAGCCCTCGAGCTTTCAAAAAAGCTCGAGGGCCTCAAACGCGGCGACTTGGTGCGTGTCACCTATTACGATACATACGGCTATCGTAGCCGCACCGGCATTCTCGACGAAGTGCTTCCCGCCTTCAAGCTCCTCAAGCTCAAGGACATCGCCATCGACTTCGACGATATCCAAGACATCGAACTGCGCGGACGAGCCTAGACAAGGAAATGCATCCAAGGCGACGCCTACAGCGTCATGACGTAGTAACCCGCGTCCTTCACGGCGGCCACGAGAGCACCGCGATCGATCGGCTGCTTAGAGCGCACGCGTGCCGTGTGGTCCGCATACGTCACCGTTGCCCACACGCCATCCAGCGCATTCAGGGCATTGGCCACGTTCTGAGCGCAGCCATCGCAACTCATACCGCCGATGAGCAGCTCCTCGCTATAGGGATAATGAGACGGATCGGTATCCGCGACCACGACTTTCTTGGCCTTCTTTCCGCTCGCGCCGTCACTGCAGCAGCTCTTTCCGCGAGTCGAAGCGGCAATGCGACGCAACCCAAAAAACATGCCGACAGCAATGACGGCCAGCACGATGAGATTCGCAGGGTTGAGCAAGTCACTCATGCGTTCCCCTTTCAAGTAACCCTATCTAGATACCCCCATGGGGTGTCCCCATCTTAACCCAAAATCATGTCCGTTCGGTCAATTAGTTTCCCTCTTCAAACTTTTTTGTTGACCATGGCTTACTTTCGTGTATAAGTTTTCCTAGGCTAACAGTTTAGATCCGTAAGGAGCGCCGTGACTCGAACCATAGACATTCCAACGTTTCAGGCAGCGGTCGTGCGCAACTGCTCTCCCACGCTCGTGGGCATCAAGCCGGCATCACTCTTTACCTATCCAGGCACCTACGCCCACGGGGACGGCTCGACTGCAACCGAAACCATCGCAGAACGCCGAGCACGCCTGCTCAACGTTATCGCCCAGTGTAACCGCGAGCTTGACCCGCTCGGCATCCACCTGAGTGTTTTGGTCTGGCGGCCCTGCGGAGCGCTCGTGTACGTGTACCGAGCCAAAAGCCTCACCACCTATTTCGCAGACCCTCGCGCCCAAACGGCACTCGCCTCGGAAGGCTACGACACGAGAGACCTTTCGACATGCCTTGTGCATTTGGCATCACGCATCACGCTGGCAAGCAGCAATGCCGCAGAAAGCGCCTATGACGGCAGTGTTTGCGCACTCGCGCGAAATAGGCACTGCGATACGGGGTGCATGTGCGAGTTCCCCCACGAAATTGGCTATTTTTTGGGCTATCCCTACGAAGATGTCCATCAGTTTATCGTCCAGCACGGCGAAAACTATAAGGTCATTGGCGCCTGGAAGGTATACACGAACGTCGAACAGGCGCTCACGACCTTTGACTCCTATCGCGCATGCACGCAATACCTTACCTATATCTATCAACAGGGCTGCACCCTGGGACAACTTGTCCAGGCAACCCGATAGAGCATACAAAACGCGGCCGCACGCCGCACAACCGAAAGGAAAACATATGAGCAAGATCGCAGTCGTCTACTGGAGCGGTACAGGCAACACCGAGGCCATGGCAAACCTCGTTGCCGAAGGTGCAACCGATGCCGGCGCCGAGGCAGAAGTCATCTCCTGCGCCGATTTCTCCGCAGACAAGGCCGCCAGCTATGACGCCATTGCCTTCGGCTGCCCCGCCATGGGTTCCGAGGAGCTTGAGTATGACGAGTTCCAGCCTATGTGGGACGAGGTCAAGGAGTCCCTCGGCGACAAGAAGGTCGTCCTCTTTGGCTCCTACTCGTGGGCCGAGGGCGAGTGGATGGACAACTGGAAGGCCGATGCCGACGAGGCGGGCGTCAACGTCGTCGATTCCGTCATTTGCTACGATGCGCCCGATGATGAGGGCGAGGCGGCCTGCAAGGCCCTGGGAGCGGAGCTGGCATAAACCACCCATTGACACGACAGATGCAACGCAAACGGGCTCCGGGTCGTCTTAACCCGGAGCCCGTTCATCTATAAAGCCACGACACGAACGGCACAACTCACCCGCGTATCAAACGACGGACGTTACAGGCGTCGAGTCGCTATGCGCTCTTACGGGAGCGCACAAACCACGCACCAATAGCCGCAAGGCACACGATACCGACAACAACACCGGTAACAGCGACCGGGTTAACGCCGCCTCGCCCATCCAAAGCACCCTTGCGTGATGCGGCAGCAGCGGACGTCGTTTTCGAACCGGAAGACTCGTCGGAGCCGGACTTCTTATCGGACTCGCCCTTGTTGGCATCCACATTCTGCGAAGCAACAACTTCCTGCATTCCAGAACCGCCCTGCTTATCGCCGGAACCATCGCCCCTCTGCGAACCGGTCGGCATGACCGCGGGCGTCGGATTCTTCGTCGGGACCGTAGGAACGGGTACCTCGGGCGTCACGGGTTTTATCGAGCCGCCCGGTTCGACGACACCGGCTTTTACGCCACCGATCTTGGACCAGGTCACACCGGACCCCGCGGACTTATAGGCCGAAAGGGCTCGTAAGGCCTGTACAGTCGCAAGCGCGTTGGCATTGCCGGGCTTACCGTCGGATCCCATGGTATGAGCGTAGCCCTTGCCGTCGGCAACCTCGTAGGCGCAGATTGCAGAAATCAGGCTATTCGTACCCATTGCAAAACCGTTCTTGGTATTTACGGGATCCTTGCCAAGAGCCACAAGAGCGAGCAGCACCTGGGCATTCGACTCAACGGACCCAAAATCGCAAAGGCCGTTCATCTGACCCCTAAGGAAGCCGAGCGCATTATCGACAGCAGATGCAACAGAAGGTTGGCCATTCGAGGCCGGGGCGACGGCGCACGCGTCATCATCGACAGAGGGTGCAAGCGCCTGAAGTGCCATAGCGGTCATATCGACGTTGCTCGCACCGCCCGCATCGATGGTAAAACCGCCGTCGGGATTCTGGAACGAAAGCAGTGCGCAAACAAGCTGAGCACGTGTCCAAGAAGAGCCGGACGCACGCAGCACCTCATTCGAAATACCCGCCTCGTCAAGGGCGATCAGCGCATAGACCACGTTGTTCGCCGAAGCCACAAGATCTTCGTGAGAGCAAATGTCAGCAATGAGATTCACGCCATCGAAAGAGGTGATATCCTCGCCAAGCGCGGTTAGCGCAAGGGCAACTCGCTCGCAATCAGTCACCTTGGCGGTGTTGCCCGACCACTCGGCCTTATGAACGGTAAGGGACTTCTTGTAATTCGCGATAAGTGCGTCGTCAATCTTGCGCCCCGACGTTGCGAAGGCGTAAATCTCCCATTCTTGACCATAGGTGTACGCATCGATCGTACGGTTGACGTCAAAGTACTTGGCAGCGGAAAGGGTGCCTTCGTCGGCCTTTGCCTCGTTATCCGGCGAGGCAACGATTCCGTCAACCGTAATCTCAAAGGAGATGGCCTGGGCACCGGCAGTCTGATCGATCGGCGTACCGGTCACCGTATAGGTACCGGCCTTGTTCGCCGTCAGGACATAGGCGCCGCTCGCCACAAACAAGCCGTCGTCAGGAGCACCGTCAACGTGCTTCCAATCACCAAGAGCGCGTCGGTCGATACTCACGGCATCCGAGGCATCCCGACCTTCCTCGGTCGCCACACTCCATTGCATACCGGGCTCGGAAACACTCCAGCGCTCGGCATCGTTCTCACCCGTATAACTCAGGTTGAGTTCGACGGTCTTACCGGCCTTAACGGACGCAGGGACATTTGTGATTGTCACCGATTTCAGTGGGTTCCGGTAAGCGTAGGTAACCTCTCGCTTGCCCGAGGAGATGACGCTGCCGTCCTGGTTTTCGACCGTCGCCTCAAATGTCGTCTTACCGGCCTTATACGGCGTAAAGCCAATCTCGCCGCTCGTAGTGTACTCGGCAACCGCAGCATCACTCGAGGTGACCGTGTAGCAAGCGCGATCACTCGCGTTTTCGGGTCCCACAACCGGCGCAGCCTTATCGGTCAGGAAGGCGCCTTTGGCAAGCGGATTGCGACCGTGCAGATAGACAGTCTCGCCGTCCTCGTTATAGCCAAGCGAGACGCTCGTCGCTGGCACATAGCTCGACGTGACCGTCACGCTCTTGGAGGCGATATCGAAATTTGCGCGTGAAGATACCCGAATCGTGGCCTCGCCCGGCTTCTTAAAATAAAAGCAGGCGGATCCGGGATTGGAGTAAAGTACGTTCGCAGGCGTGCCGACAAAGCGAAAACGCGCATAGGAAACAGGAGTGTACTCGCCCTCGGCGGCATCGGTGTAATGAACACGGACTTCAAGATTCTTGACCTCGGAACCCGCAACCGCAATAGTGCCGCCCGTCACGTTTGCGCCGTTATACCAAATCTGAAAATCATCGATCGGTTGGGACACCGCCTTGACCACAACGGTCGCGACGTTCTCGGTAGTGCCGTCGTCCTTGTGGAGTGTGGCGGTTACCGTACCTACGGCGTCGTTATACACGTGCAACAGGCCCGTTTCCTCGTTAACGGCGATATCACCCCTGTTGGCATCTGGGGTACCCCAGGTCACCTTGGCATCCTTGGGCAGGCCATCGAGCTCAAGCGTGCCCGAAACGCAGGCGGCACCGTTCTCGCCCACCACAACGTCGTCGGGAGACGGGCAGAGCACACCATCGGCAGCAGTTACGGTCTTGCCGGTACGGGCAGACGTGAACTTCACCTCGTACTTATTGCTTGCGGCAGGGCTCTCGGAAGACTCGTAGTCTAGATTCTCACCGAAGTGCGGAAAGCCATCAGACCCCATACCCCACACGCTACCGTTTTCACCACGATTGACGTTGAGATTTTCGACAAAGGTCGCCGTCTTCATGTCATCGGTATCGACAGCATAGGAGTTAACGAACGCGTGCGCGGGAAAGACGACCTTGTTGGTAAGGCCCTCCTGCCAGTACGTATTGATGAGCTGTCCGGAGTCGTAGCTCGCAAAGAGCACGCCGCCGGTCGAAGCGGCGGTGGACATGCAATTGGAGATCACGCCGCCCTTGAGTGTACGGCCAAAGCCAGCAACGCCCTTACCTGTAACGGACGTGGAGCAATTAATGACAGAGCCCTTTACCTGATTGCCAAGCGGACCAAACGACTTGCCGTCCATGGCCTGTTTGAGCTCACCGGCAAAAGAGACATTCTGGATGACGCCGGTGGAGCCAACGCTCTCAAACAGAGACTTAACGCCTCCCCCGTTGTCGAAGGTAATAGTGTGGCCCTGTCCGTCAAACGTGCAATTGAGCTCGCCTGTGGGTCCGAAGAAATATTCGTCATCTATCACAATGTCGCTATCGAGCACATAGTAGTTGCTCGCATCCTTGACGTTTATATACATGAAGTCATCCTGCGACGAGATGTGCTTGACGCTCTCCGGCTGGGCGACGGGAGCCGTCGGCTTCTTTTTCTCAAGCGCATCCGAGGCATCCTTGAGCGTCTTGACCGCCGCATTTACGTCGGACTGAGATGCATCATCGTTATCGTTGACGATTTTGGCTTCCGCAAGAGCAGCGGCAAAGGCGGACCAGGAATCCGTTGTGTAGTCTGACTCATTGAGCGCCTCGGCGGCCGTGATAGCCGCGACGAGCGCGTCCTTATTGACAACGACGGGGGCAGAGCCGCTCACAAGCAAGGGCAGGCCACCGTTGGACACCCAGGAAAAGCCAGTCGACGGCACATCGGTATTGAGCACGGCAAGTGATTCAGCAGAAGAGAGGTCGGCGGCTTTAACCGCGTTTCCTTTGTTAAAGCCGCTAGGGTTGTTTATCTCGGCAGCCGAAAAACCTACGGTATATAGGCAGTTCAACAGTGATCCGGCCTGAACCTCACCTACCAGGCCACCGTTCATCTCAACGCCTGAGCCGGCAAAATAGGAATTGACGATCTTTCCGGACGTCATACCGCCGACCAGGCCACCGGCACAGCCCATCCAGCCGCTAAGGTTCACGCTTGCCGTGGACCAGCACATCTGGATGGTGCCAGAAAGGTTCATGGCAATGGAGCCCACATTGTCGGTGCTCGAGACCGAGCCTGTCACGCCCAGGTTCTGAATCGAGCCGGTCACATTATTCGCAACGGCCTTGCCGTTAATGGTGACCGTATGGCCCTGTCCATCCAGGGTGCCGTCAACGGTCTCGATCTGCTGGTCAGTGCCCATCGAAATATTCGCGCCGAGCTTGACGGTCGCACCCGCCTCAATGGTCTCGGGCATATCGGCCGCATCGTTGACGACCACCGTCTCGCCCGAGTGCACTACTTTGGCGAAAGTACCTGCTTCTTCGACCTGTGCAGCCGGTACCGTTTCCTCGGACGCAATAGACTGCACGGCAACACTGGAGCTTTCCTGCTCCCGTGCGCTGCCGCCATCTGCCATGCCGGTTTCAGCGTCGGCAGAAGGCTCGTCTTCATCGGGCCTGCCCTGCCCAGCATCGCCCGCCGCGGTGACCTGATCGGCCGCCGCGGCTACGCCCGTGCTCACCTCCTCGGCAAACGCGGTCATTCCCGTGCTCGAACTGGCAAAGATAAACGCCATGAGCACGACGAGGAATTTCCTCGCACCTGTTCGGATGTTGTTGAGCATCCTTTCCCCCTTGGTCTGGAAGATCACTACCCCAATAAGAATCGAGGCCGACCATGTAAAGGGAAACGGGACACAGCGAAACGCCCGCACCTGACAGCATGCGGCAATGCCCCCGCATCGCATACGGGATGCTTGGGGCAAATATGATGTCATCTTCTGCTCACCGGAATCCAGCGGCTCCCAAAAGACCCTCGACACGAGAAGACCATAGGCAAGTAATCTGACTCGCGGGACAGCCCCGCACACAGTAACCGCCTTGTCTGGGATTCCCACCCAGTTCCCTTTTATGCGCCAAGCGCACCCATGGTCCGGCTTCTTTTCAAACAGCATGTAATTGTATGGAAGACCAGACAACGAGCGTCCGCCGATATCACGCACACATAATTCACCGAAAATGTGGTTAAAAGTCGGCCAGGGCAACGACGAGACCTTTATACGAAATGCAAAACGGGGCCGCAGCATCATTGCTACGTCCCCGCCCGCTCAAGCAAACTCTCATTCCGAGACGCTGCTGATCAGCTATGAGATATTACCCAAAAACGCCTTGGTGCGTTCGCTCTTGGGATGGTCGAAGACCTCGCTCGGCGTGCCCTCTTCCACGATAACGCCGCCGTCCATAAAGACGACGCGGTCGGCGACGTCGCGGGCAAAGCCCATCTCGTGCGTCACGACGATCATGGTCATGCCGTCGCGTGCCAGGTCGCGCATGACACCCAGAACGTCGCGGACGAGCTCAGGGTCGAGCGCCGACGTAGCCTCGTCAAAGAGCATGACGTGAGGGTTCATCGACAGGGCACGGGCGATGGCCACGCGCTGCTGCTGACCGCCCGAAAGCTGGCTCGGCATAAAGTCGATACGCTCGGCAAGACCGACCTTGGTCAGCTCCTCGACGGCAATCTTTTCGGCCTCTTCCTTGCTGCGCTTGAGCACCTTTTGCTGCGCGAGCATGACGTTCTTTTTGACTGACAGGTGCGGGAACAAATTGAACTGCTGGAACACCATTCCCAGATGTGTACGAACCTTGTTAAGGTCGACGCCCTTGGCACACACATCCACGCCCTCAACGACAATCGAGCCGCTCGTGGGATGCTCCAGACGATTGATGCAGCGAAGCATCGTCGACTTGCCCGAGCCCGAAGGACCCAGGACTACGACGACCTCACCCTTGTGCACATCCAGATCGATGTCGCGCAGGACCACGTTATCGCCAAAGGCCTTCTGGAGGTTCTTGATGCTGACGACGACCTCGTTCGAGTTATTGGTTTCGCTCATGATAGGACCTCCTTACAGACCGGCGATGTGATCGGCGGGCGTCGCGACGACCTGTCCGGCGCTCTTGGTGGGACGCTTCTTTTTGGTTTCGGCCGTACCCAAAAGCCTCGCCTCAAGACCGCTCACCAAGCGCGCAAGCGGCAGGGTGATGACCAGGTAGAACAGGGCGGCAACCACATACGGCGTGATGGAGCCCGTCGTGGCCACGATGGTGCGGGCGTTCATGACGATCTCGACCACGCCCACGGCCGCGAGCAGCGACGTATCCTTGTAAAGCAGGATAAACTCGCTGGTCAGCGTAGGCAGGACATTGCGGAACGTCTGCGGAATCATAACGTAGAGCAGCGTCTGGAAGGCATTCATGCCCAGCGAGCGAGCGGCCTCGTTTTGGCCCTTGGGGATCGACTGAATACCGGCGCGGAAGATCTCGCACAGGTAGGCGGACGAGTTCATGGCCATGACGATGACGCCCAACACATAGTCGTCCACCTTGACGCCGGCAAGCGGCAGGCCAAAGAACGCGATGTAGATTTGCAGGAACGCCGGCGTACCACGGATGATATTCACATAGATGCCGGCAAGGCAACGCAGGATGCGCGACTTGGAGATGCGCATAAGCGACAAGGCAAAGCCAAAGGGAATTGCCAGCGGAAACGCCACGAGCACGATCGAGAGCGACATGAGGAAGCCTTTGAAGACGATCGGCAGGCTCTGGACCAAAATGACCGGGTTCAGGAACAGGCGAAGGAACATGTTGGAATTCCATGCCTCGACCCACGGCTGCCCCTTAAGGTCGGCCAGGAAGTTATCGAATGCCGTCACGCCCTTAATCTCGACGGAAGGAATCTTGGAGATCTTCTTGGTCGAACCATCGGCCAAAGTGTAGGTGCCGCTAAAGGCCTCATCGCCGCCCTCGACGGGGAAGGTCACGCCGTAGACCTCGACACGGAAAAAGCCGCCGGCAGGCGCCGTCTCGCCAAAGTCGATCTTGAGCGTCTGGCCGTCAGCCTTGCACGTGGGCTTCATGGGCGTACGATCCATGAGGTCCTCGCCCGAGAGCATCGTCAATCGCGTGTCATCGGTACCAAACGTCGTGCCGTCGACAAACGTCAGCGAAAGACCGCTCAGTTCCTCGTCGGCATCGGCCTGAACTTCCCAGGTGATGCGCGTCTCGGTACCGCCGACCACAGCGCTACCCGAACCGGTATTGGGTCGGGCGGTAATCTTTGCGGTCTCAAGCGCCTGGGCGGTCGTGGGCGCATATGCCCCCGCGCACACCAGCGCGAGCGCCACGGCCATGACGCAGACTAGCTTTTGGAGCAAGGCGGGCAGTGGAAAACGCTGCTCCGCGGCCCCTTTGTTCAGTCGAGACAAGGTGGCTCCTATCGTAGAAGTTGCCGGCAAAACGAGACGGAAATGCTCTCCGTCAAGAGAAGCGCAAAGGCCCTCTCCGCCAAAACGGAAAGGGCCCACGCGCAATCAAGTAGCTATTTTACTTGATGTTGTACTTAGCCATGAGGGCGTCGACGGTACCGTCGTCGGTCAGGTCCTTGATGGCCTGGTTGATATCGTCCTTGAGCTTGGTGTTGCCCTGGTTGATGGCGATGGCGTACTCCTCGCCGGTGCTGATCTGCTTAATGGTCTGGCAGGTGTTGAACTGCTCGGCGGTCAGCTGGCTGGCAACGGAGCGGTTGGTGACTACGGCGTCGCCCTTATCGGACTGCAGGGCGCTGAAGCACTCGGTAGCGTCCTTGTAGGGGACGATCTTGGCCTTGGGGAAGTTCTCCTGGGCAAAGGACTCGGCGGTCGAGCCAGACTGGACGATGATGGTAGCGTCGGCGTTGTTGAGCTTCTCGCTGTAGTTGTCGGCCGTGATGTCGGTGTTATCGACCTTGGTCACGATAGCCTGATCGTCCATGTAGTAGGAATCGGAGAAAGTGACTTCCTTCTCACGCTCGGGCGTGTCGGTGATAGCCGCGATGGAGACGTCATACTTGGCGCCCGAAGCGACGCCCGGAACCAGCGTGTCAAAGTCATTGTTGACGTACTCGACATCCAGACCCAGCTTGTCGCCGATAGCCTTGATGAGCTCAAGGTCAAAGCCCTGATAATCGCCGTTGTCATCCTTGTACTCAAACGGAGCGTACTCGGCAGAGGTGCCGACGGTCAGCGTACCGTCCTTGACGAGCGCGTACTCCTTGGAGCCGTCGACCTTCTCGACCTTGGCGTCGTCAGAGCTGCTGGAACCGGCATCAGAACCAGAGGTGGCGTTGGACGAGCCGCAGCCCGTCAGAGCGAGGGCGAGCGCCATAGCGCCCGTGGCGGCAAATGCGCCAAGCTTCTTGAGCTTCATAATCAGTCTCCTTCCGGTGACCCCGTTTGATTCAGAGGTCTGCAAAAACTGTTGGATATTATGCACCCGTAAATGCGAATCTGCAATTAGAAAACTGATTGAAACAAACCCATAACGTGAATGGAACACTCCACTTTGTGACAGTCATTACTGCTGCAGTGACCTTAACAGTTTAATTTCAGCCGCATAACCTGCAAGTTCGTTCGGTGTCTCCAAAATGAATGGCAATGCGCGCAAGCGGCCATTCGATACAATATTCTGCATAACCTGCATACCGCCGCCAAACTCTTCACTACCCAGGTAGCCCTTGCCGATGCACTCGTGGCGATCCTTATGGGCACCGCAGGGGTTCTTGGAGTCATTGATATGCACGGCGCGCAGGCGCTCGATACCCACCACACGATCGAACTCGTCGAGCACACCGTCCAGATCATGGATGATGTCGTAGCCGGCGTCATTCACATGGCAGGTGTCCAGGCAAACGCCCAACTTGGCCGACAGCTCGGAGCGCTTGTCGGCAACACCCTCAATGATGAGCGCCAGTTCCTCAAAGCTGCGGCCCACCTCGGTGCCCTTGCCGGCCATGGTCTCAAGCAGCACCGTCGTCTGCTGGCCCTCAAACATCACCTGACACAAGGTGTCAACGATCATTTGAATGCCAGCATCGGCACCCTGCCCCACATGCGCACCGGGATGGAAGTTGTAGTAGTTGCCGGGCAGCGCTTCCAGACGCTGTAAGTCCTCGGCCATTGCCTCCAGGGCAAACTCGCGCGCCCGCTCTTTGGCCGAGCAGGGGTTATAGGTATACGGGGCATGAGCCACGAGCGGGCCAAAGTCGTTTTGCTCCATAAGCTCGCGCAGGGCCGCCACGTCATCCATGTCAAGATCTTTCGCCTTGCCGCCGCGCGGGTTGCGCGTAAAGAATGCAAAGGTATTGGCGCCAATGGATAGCGCCGTCTCCCCCATCGCCCGATAGCCCTTCGTCGTCGAAAGATGGCACCCAATCGTCAGCATCTCCAGCTCCCCCTCATCAGTTGCGGTGAAATAGTTCCTGTTTGGCCCCTATTCTGCCGCAAACAGGAACTATTCCACCGCAACTTATAAAAGGGGCATCAGAGATGCAGGCCACCAAGCACTATGGCTACGGGCGCCAGTGTCATGATCCCCTACGCGTCAGCGCCAAGTCCTAGAGGGCTAGACGGATTGCATCGATAATGCGCGCGCAGCGCTGTGTGGCGGCAAGGGGCATGACGGGGCTCTCGAGTTTCCCCGCCCGGATGAGCTGGGTCGCATGCTGGATTTCGCCGTAGAAATCATCAACCTCAAACGGGGCATTTATTTCGAGCATTCGCCCGTCGGAGTACTTCACATGGGCGAGCTCGGGGCGATGGAGGCGCTCGATTTCCAACGAGCCCCGCTCACAGGCAATCGTTAAGCGGCTTTCATACACTGCCTTGCCGTCGCACACCATATGAATGGGTATACCGCCGACACTCATATGGATCTCATCGGCCCAATCCACGCGGCCGCCCGATACGTCACGCCAGCGAACTTCACGAGACGAAACCTCGCACGCGCCCGCGAGTATATCCTCAAACCAACCGACCGCATAGCAGCCCATGTCATATAGACAGCCACCCTGCAACGGGTCGAGCAGATAACTCGAAGGGGGCTCACCATAATCGAGTTTTTGCACGCTTTCAATCGAGACGATACGGCCGAGCTCGCCCGACGCAAGCAAGCCCTTCACGCGAGTACGCATCGGACAAAACCGATTTTTCATCGCCTCCATAAACAGCACGCCGCGCTCACGGGAAACGGAAGCGATCGCATGGGCCTCTTCTTCATTCAAAACGGCCGGCTTTTCGCACAGCACGGCCTTTCCGGCGCGCAGCGCGCGACAGGCCCAACGCGCATGCATGCCATGCGGAAGAGCCAAGTAGATTACGTCGACATCGGGGTCGGCAATCAACGCATCATAAGCCGCATCGCCGTTATCGTCAGCTGTGGCATAACTGTGCGCGGCATCAATCGAAAACGC
>ULTM01023372.1_pt1 | contig 13066 bp, 8 predicted proteins | sample 1957641 | NCBI WGS metagenome assembly ULTM01 (sample SAMEA4835735, study PRJEB28245) | human gut metagenome | biome: gut microbiome; material: fecal sample | place: Denmark | collected 2008 | reverse complement strand
GGATGCGCCTGCCTGTGAAGGTGCTGCGTGTCCTTGCGCTGGTGGTGGTGCTCACCATTGGTGCTGGATTTATGCCGGTGCGGCGGGATGCGGAGGCAGAAGCCTATGCCAATGCTCAGATGGAGAGAATTGAGCAGGTGAAGAAAGAAGAGACGCCGGAGCTTTCCAAAGAGGAAAAGAAGGTCTTTCTGGAAGCGGCAAAGGCGCTGGAAAAAGACCTGAAAACAGCAAAAACCAAAAAAGCCGCTGAGGAAGCTGTGCGGGAAGCCCAGCAGAATATGAAACAACTGGAAAAGAAAAGTGTTTCCAAAGACTTAAAAGAACTGGCAGAAGCCTTGAAGCAGGAAGAAAGCACAGCGGCATTGTCCGAAGCCTTGGAACAAGGAGATTCGTCAGCCATTTCTCAGGCAATGGAACAGTTATTGCAGAAAATGGCAGCCATGGATAAAGGTCAGGCGGCATCCTTAGCACAACAGCTGGCAGAAGCCGTGGAAAATATTAGTGATGCGGAACTTCAGGAGGCTCTGAAAGCCTTGGAAGAAGCCCTCGAAAATGGGGCAGACCCGTCAGAAGCGGGGGAAGCTCTGAAAAATGCCCTGCTTTCTCAGGCACAGATGAACAGCGCTCTCAGAAGCAGCCTGCAAAAACTTAACCGTAACGTTGGACAGCAAAGTCTGGCAAGAAAAGTGGAAAGTGACGGTGAATCCCCAGGCGGTGAAGGGCAGGGATCAGAAGGTGAAGGAACCGGCGGTCAAACCACCAACGGCGGCAATGGCGGCACTGGCACTGGCACAGGTGGTCAGGGTCGTGGATTCGGTCATGCAGAGCCGGAAAAAATCTATACCCGTTCCGCAGCAGGCAAAGACGGTTATGATGCCCAGCTGAAAGGAACGGATTCAGAAGAAGGTCAGACCACTATAACGGAGCACCGCACCATGGGGCAGGCAGGAACATCTGTGCCTTATGATACGGTTTATGGTCAGTACCGTAACGAAGCCATGGAAACGCTGGAAAACAGCAGTGTGCCTTATGGTATGCGGGAACTGGTTTCTGATTATTTTGCCACACTGGAACGGTGAGAAAGAAGGGATTTTATATGAAAATCTGGAAAATAGCAGGTGTTTTATCTTTGTGTATGCTGGCAGGCTGCGGCAATCTTTCCGCCGAGGATGAACAGCAATTGAAAGATGGCTTGCAGGAAGCTTCCCAGCAGTTGGGCGGCGTTATGGAAGAAGCTGGCGCAGCTTGGGACAAAGCCCAGGCGGAAATCGAAGCGGAAATGGCAAAGATCAACTGGGCAGAAAAGATTTTTACGGAAGAAAACAGTGACGGAAAACTTGTCCGTGTGATCAAAAGCGATGGTACCACCGTGGAGGATATAGATGCCTTTTTGGAAGCTATCCATGTTTCTGACTGGACAAAGGTGGATGCATTGCCTGGGGATATGACAGAAAGCGGCACTTTTGCCCTGCGGCAGAATGCCACCATCGAGCTGGGAGAAACGGTTTCCAATACGGATTATAAGATTGCCCAAATGACTGTTTATAAAGAAGGTTATGTGACACTGGAGATTCTGGATGGCATGACGAAATATCTGGATATTCTCATTCCAAAGGAAAACTTCGTGGCAGTGTATCAGGTACCGGAGGATGTGGCGGCATATTTACAGGATTGCGCCGCTTAAATGACAGGCAGAGAGGAGGGGGACGATGCACTTTGCTCAGCCCCTTTTGGGAGGATTGGCACTTCTTGCGGTGCCGGTCATCCTGTTGATGTACTTATTAAAACAAAAATATAAAGAAAAACAGGTGCCAAGCCTGTATCTTTGGGAAAAGGTGCTGACCCAGACAAAGGCACAGGAACCATGGCAGAAGCTGCGGAAAAATCTGCTGATGTTCTTGCAGATCGCGGCGGCTGTCCTTCTTGCACTTGTCTTGTCCGGCCCTTATCTCATGGGGAAAATACAAGTGCGGGATTACATCATTGGTTTGGACTGCTCTTTGAGTATGCAGGCCACAGATGTGGAAAAAAGCCGTTTTGATGCCGCAAAGGCAGACTTGACAGAACTTTTGGAAAATACAGCACCAGGTTCTCGCTTTTCTCTAGTGATGCTCACAGATACGCCCACCCTTGCTGTCAGCGGCGGGGAAAAAGATGTGGTTCTGCGTATGGTAGAAAATACCTCTCCCACAGCGGGCGGCGTTAATTGGGAGGAGGCAAAAAGTCTGCTTTCAGCGGAACAGGAAGCTTTGGGTGGCGAAATCGTGGTGTATACGGATGGATACGGCAATCTTGGCACATTATCCGCAACAGAACAGGTCTATGCCGGAGATGGGGAGAATACAGCGGTGACACTCCTTTCTCATACAGCCCAGGAAGATGGATTGTATGTCATGGCAAGGCTCCATCACTATGGCAAAAGCGACCAAGAGAAAACCATTACCCTTTATGCGGATGGTGCGGCCTTTGACACCAAAACTGTCACAGTGGCAGCCGGAGCGGATACGGACGTGGTATTCCGTGGTGTTCCTGGGGAAACAAAAACGCTGGAAGCGCGGATTTCTCCAGAAGATGCTCTGATGGCAGATAACAGCCGTTTTGCGGGATTGGCGGCAGCAGAACAGCAGAAAGTACTGCTGGTTTCCAAAAGCAATCTCTTTCTGGAAAAAGCCCTTTCTCTGTCCGATCAGGTGGAACTGTATCAGACAGATACTTTGCAGGAAAATCTCTCGGGTTATAGCCTGTATGTGTTTGACGGTGTACTGCCGGAAACCATGCCGACGGACGGACATTGGCTCCTCATCAATCCACCCAGTGGAAATGGTATCGTGGAAACGGGGGCAGAACGGGAATTTTCGGCGGATGTCCGTGGACTTGCAGACAGTGGTCTGGAAAACTGTGGTGACATTTCCTTTGCCCTGGCAAAAGGAACGCCTCTTTCTGCTTCCTGGGGCACAGCCTTTTTGCAGGCAGAAGGGCAGACCTTGGGGCTTTATGGAGAAACCAACGGCAGAAAAGTGGCAGTTCTGGGTTTTGACCTCCATGACAGTGACTTCCCTTTGCAGACGGAATTTCCCATCCTGTTGTATCGTTTGATGGAATGGTATTTCCCTGCCAATGGTTCAGGGGTTTCCCAAGTAACGGCGGGAGAACAGGTGAGCCTTTCTCTGCTGCCTACCACAGAAACGGCGAAGGTAGTCACAGCCGCAGGCAAAGAGATTTCCATTGCACCGCCATTTCCACCCCAGACATTGACGGAAACGGCAGAACCGGGGCTTTATACTCTTAGAGAAACAGACAGCGCGCAGAATGTGACAGAAACGCCCTTTGGTGTCAATGCGAAAACCGAAGGAGAATCGGATTTGTCACTGCGGGGAGAACAGACGGAACAGACACAATCCACAACGAAAGAAATTCAAGGCAGCAGAAGCATCCTCAAGTGGGTACTGTTGCTGCTGATTGTGGTATTACTTGTAGAATGGCGGGTGAATTGCCGTGAACATTGATTGGCAGCAGCCGTACTGGCTGATTTTATTGATTCCCGTAATGGCAGCTATACTGTTTTTTGCCAAAGGCGGACAGTTTGCATCGCCATTTCGGAAAAAAGTGCATACCATCATGCGGGCGGTACTTTGTTTTGTGCTGATTCTTGCCATGGCAAACCCCACATTGCTTATGACAGCCAATACCACCACAACGGTATTTGCCGTTGACCGTTCCGCCAGCGTGGAGAAAACGGAAGGAGAGGTACAGGCCTTTTTGCAGGAAGCTCAGCAGGCCAAAGAAAATCGAGACCAATTGGGTTTGGTTTCCTTCGGAAAACGGGCAGGGGTGGAACTGACGCCGGATAAAGATACCAATGTAACGGCAGGATTTCTGTCTTTGGTGGATAAAGGCGGCAGTTCTCTGGAAAATGCCCTGCGGCTGTCCGCATCTCTTTTGCCTGATGGCACAGCAAAACGGATTGTTCTCCTGTCTGACGGCAACGAAACAGAAGGGAATGCTTTGCAGCAGGCACGAGCATTGGCGGCACAGGGCATCACCGTGGATGTATATCCTCTGGTGTCCGAAGAACAGCCGGAAGTGCAACTGACGAAGCTTGAATTGGCAGAAGTCATCAACATCAACAGCCGCTATGAATTGGCATTACAGATTGACGCAAATATTGATACTACGGCACAGGTGTGGCTGTACAAAGGCAATACCCTCATTGCCGATGAATCTGCGGAAATCCACAAAGGCGAAACCCGCATGGTATTTTCCGATATGACCACCACTGGCGGCGGTGTGACTTATCGGGCGGAAATTGTTCCAGCCCAGGATACCATGGCAGAAAATAACCGGGTTTATGCCTATACTTATATAGAAGATATTCCTAGAGTCCTCATTGTGGAACAGGAGGGTAGCGGCAGGGAATGGGAAAGCATGCTTTCCGGTCAGGTGGCTGTCCAGAAAGTGACGGCAGGCAGCGCACCCACTGCCATGGAGCAGCTGGGAGCCTATGACGGCGTCATCCTTGCCAATGCATCGGCGGAAAATTTGCCGGATGGCTTTTTGACTGCATTGGAAACTTATGTCCGCACCACTGGCGGCGGTCTGCTGGTCAGCGGTGGAGAAAATGCCTTTGCTTTGGGCGGCTATCAGAATACTCCGCTGGAGAAAATGCTCCCTGTGGATATGGATTTGAAAACAGAAGGGCAGAATTCTGATTTGACTATGATTATGGTCATTGACCGTTCCGGCAGTATGATGGACGGTAATTATGGCGTTTCCCGTATTGACATGGCAAAAGAAGCGGCCATCCGCAGTCTGGATCATTTCCAGCAGGGCGACAGGGTAGGCGTGGTGGCTTTTGACTCTTTTCCCGAATGGGTGATGGAACCTTGCAATGTCACAGAAAACAAAGACGCTCTGACGAATGCCATCGGCAGTGTTCAGGCGGACGGAGGTACCAGCATATTGCCTGCCTTGAAAATGGCAGTGGATGCCATGAAGGAAGAAAATACCAAACAGAGGCACATCCTCCTTTTGACAGACGGTCAGGCGGAACAGTCCGGCTATGACAGCCTTTTGGCAGAAATGCGCCAGCGGAATATTACCCTTTCTACGGTAGCCGTAGGGGGCAGCGCAGATACACAGTTATTGCAGCGTTTGGCGAACAATGGCAATGGGCGGTATTACTTTACGGATGAATTTACGGATTTGCCGGAGATTTTCGCAAAGGAAACCATTCTGGCTGGGAAAGAATTTATTAATAACCGAAACTTTTATCCAGAACAGCAGGATGCTTCTGCCATTTTGTCGGGCATTGACGCTGTGACGGAACTGGACGGCTATATCAGCACCACGGCAAAAGCCAGAGCGGACAAGGTACTTATCAGCGACAAGGAAGAACCCATTCTGGCCACATGGCAGTATGGCCTGGGCAGAACGGTGGCATGGACATCCGATGTACATGGACAATGGACGGAGAAATGGTTGGCATCAGACAGCGGCGTGAAAATTCTCAGAAATGCCGTTTCCTGGATGATGAAAAACAATGCAATGACAGATATGACCCTGACAGCGGAAGCGGGGGAAGAAGACAGCGTCCTGCGGCTGACCATGCCCTTTTCCGAGGACGTATCTCAGGTGCAGGTAACGGTGGTTTCTTCTGACAATAAAACAGAAACCGTACAGATGCAGTCAACGGCTCCGGGGATTTATGAAGGTGTCCTTTCTTCGGCAAAAGAAGGGGCTTATCTGGCGGCGGTGCAGGTGGAAGAAAAAGACGGAACCACCACCAATTCCAATACGGGATTTTATCTGTCCTATCCCAAAGAGTACGACATGACCACCAGAGAAAACGGCAGTCAGCTCCTTCAGCAGATTGCCGAAAGCACTGGCGGCAGAGTGCTCACCAGCGGCAGTGAGGTTTTTGCGGCAGATGCGGCACAGTCTGTGAAACATCAGTCCATGCAGAATCCACTGCTGATACTGGGCGTATTCCTGCTCCTACTGGATATTTTCCTGCGGAGATTCCCGATGGCATTGCAGAAGGCAGAAGGGGCACTCATGGCACGGAAAGACAGAAAACAGGAAAAACAGGTGAAAAAAGCAGAAAAGCCTGCGAAATCCACTGGAAAGCAGGCGGAAAAAGAACAGGCACCGAAGGAGAAAGAACAGAAAACACCTCCTGCGGAAAAACCGGCGGATACGGCAATAGAGCATAAAAATACAACGCAGCGGCTCCTGGATGCGAAAAAACGCCGTGGAAAGTAGGTTCCTGTACCAATTATGTAATAAAAATGTAAGGAAATTTATTATAATTGATATTGTTTTTTTCATACGGCTTCGCTATGATAGAAGAAGTATTGGTTTCTGGTATAATGTATGTCTGAATCCAATACACTTGTATGGGCGAAGCCGTTTTTCTGCATCTGGAGGAAAACGAAAACAACTGTTATAGAAAGTTGGGGGTTTATTTGCAAAAGGGTGCAAGAAGCCATAGGCGGGAAGCCCGCCATGAGGCACAGAAAAAGAAAATAATGATCGGGGGATTGGTAGTTGTTCTGGTTGTTCTGGCAGGTGTTCTGGGATATTATTTCTATCACAGACATCAGGTGCTGAAACTCCTTTCTGCGGAAGGCATTTATCAGGGTGTGACCGTAGACGGCATTTCTCTGGAAGGCATGAGCAAGGAAGAAGCGCTGGCTACACTGGAAGATAAATATGTGACAGAAGTCAATGGGCAGGTGCTCACATTCCAGTTTGATGAGGAAACAAAATGGGAAGTGCCTTTTACAGACCTTGGCGCTGGTTACCATTTGGAAGAAGCCGTGGAACAGGCCTACAACACCGGCAGAGAAGGCACGGACAAAGAACGTTTTCAGGTAGGGGCGCAGCTGCTGAAGGACGGTATTGATATTCCTTTGGAATATTCTTATGACACAGAGAAAATGAAAGCGAAACTGACAGAAATCGCTGGAGAATTCGACCGTCATGCCGTAGACAGTACTGTCAGCCGGAAAAACGGAAGATTTGTGGTAACGCCGGAAGAAACCGGTCGTGTGATGGATCAGGCAAAAACAGAAGCCAATGCGGCTACTGTTTTGGATACCCGTATGAGCGGCACTGCCAAAATTGAGGCGGAAGTGGAAGAACCTAAGATCACAGCAGAGGCAAACAGCCATGTAACAGATCTGATTGGCTCTTTCAAGACCACTTATACCATGAGTGACAAAAACAGAAATACCAATCTGGAAGTGGGATGTAACTATATCAACGGCACGGTACTGGCGCCGGGAGAAACATTCTCCGCCAATGTGGAATTGGGCCCTCAGACCTATGAAGGCGGTTACAAAGATGCTGCCGTATACAACAACGGCAAAGTGGAAAAAGACGTTGCCGGCGGTGTATGTCAGGTAACCACAACGTTGTATAACGCAGTCATTGATGCGGAATTGGAGATTGTGGAACGCCATCCCCATTCTATGACCGTAGGTTATGTACCTTTGGGTCGTGACGCAGCAGTGGCAGGCAATTACAAAGACCTGAAGTTTAAGAACAATACAGAATATCCTGTATTGATTGAAGCTTATGCAAGCGGCGGCAATCTGGTCATGAATATTTATGGTCATGAAGTCCACAGCAGCAGCCATCGTGTGGAATATGAAACGGTTTACGAGGAAACCATACCCAAACCGGCAGAAGTTGTGACAGAAGACCCGAATATGCCCGAAGGGGAACGGAAGGTAACTTCCAACGGGAAAACTGGCGCAAAGGTAAGTGTATACAAAATCGTTTATGAAAACGGGAAACAGGTGAGCCGGGAATGGTTCAGTTCTTCTTCTTACCGCGCAACAGCGGATCAGGTGACCGTAGGCACCAAGAAATCGGAAGAAAAGAAAGAAGAAGCGAAAGCAGATACGGCATCCACAGAACAGCCAAGCTTTGGCATTCAATAAGCGTACAAAGGTGTTTGCAGACATTGCAGACACCTTTTTTGTATTTCAAAATTCAGAAAGGGGAACGAAAAATTTCTGTTCCTGTGATACAGACTGTGGTAAAATAGTACACAGGAAAAAGAAACATAGCCGTGCTGTGGGACTGCCTAGTGCGGCTTCTTTTTGCATAAAGGTGCTTCTGACCGAAAAAGGAGATTTGATAGTATGTTTGAAATTGGTAAGATTCCGCCGCAGATACTGGAGCGGATCGTTTTAGACCCGGTGACACACAGCAAAGTCCATCGGGAAGATATTGTGGTGCGTCCCAAAACTGGGGAGGACTGTTCCGCCATGGACCCCAAAGAGGAACTGTGCGTGTTCTCCACAGACCCCATTACCGGCGCAACAAAAGACACTGGTTATCTGGCAGTACATATCAACTGCAACGATGTATTTTCCGCAGGGGCAGAGCCTGTGGGGATTTTGATGACAGTGCTTCTGCCGCCTCAGAGCGATGAGGCTATGCTGGAAGAACTCATGCACGGAACTCTGAAAGCGGCTGCGGAACTGGGCATTGAAGTGCTGGGCGGCCATACAGAAGTGACAGATGCGGTAACAAAACCTGTCATTTCCGCTACGGTTATCGGTAAGACCAGAAATCGGAAAATGGTTTGTACTGGCGGCGCAGAAGTGGGACAGGATGTCATCATGACAAAATGGGCAGGTCTGGAAGGCACTGCCATCATTGCCCACGAACATGAAGATGTGCTGGTACAGCGTATTGACAAAGAACTGCTGGAAGAAGCCAAGGATATGAAAGGTTACCTGTCCGTAGGCACCGAAAGCCGCATTGCTATGGAACACGGCGCAACAGCTATGCATGATGCCACAGAAGGCGGCATTTTGGGGGCAGTCTGGGAACTGGCGGAATGTTCCGGAAAAGGCGTACAGGTCTTTGCGGACAACATTCCCATCAAAGAAGTGACAAAGGCTGTCTGCAAAGAAGCAGGCATTGAACCTTTGCTCCTGATTTCCAGCGGCACCATGATTATTTCTGCCTTTGACGGAGCGGGTCTGGTGGAAAAACTGGCAGCTGCCGGTGTGGAAGCGGCTGTCATTGGCCGCATTACAGAGAGCGGAAAGACCATTTTGGAACAGGGCGAAGAAAGAGAATTGGAACAACCAAAAAGCGACGCCCTGTATCAGGTGAAATTATAATTACGAAAGAGACGGTGTAGAGATGAGAGATTTTACAGCAAAACATGTGGCGGTTCTGCCGCCTTCCGGCATTCGGAAATTTTTTGATATTGTAGCCACCATGGACAACGTCATTTCCCTTGGCGTTGGGGAACCGGATTTCAAAACACCGGAACGTGTGCGCAAAGCCGCCATGGATTCTCTGGCAGAAGGCAAAACAAGATATTCCTCCAACTGGGGCATGCCCAAACTGCGGGAGGAAATTGCCCATTATCTGAAACGCCGTTTTGATCTGGATTATGACACAGACCAGATTCTTTGTACCATCGGTGCATCTGAAGCCATTGACGTGACACTGCGTACTGTTCTGGAACCGGGGGATGAAGTGCTGGTGGTGGAACCTTCCTATGTGGCATATAAACCTGCCATCCAGTTACAGCATGGGGTGCCTGTGGTGGTGACCACCAAAGCGGAAAATGATTTCAAGCTCATGCCGGAAGAACTGGAAGCAGCCATCACACCCAAAACAAAGGCGTTGATTCTGCCTTATCCCAATAACCCCACTGGTGCTATCATGGAACGGGAGGATCTGGAACGGATTGCCCCTGTTTGCATCAAACACGACTTGCTGGTGATTTCCGATGAAATTTATGCGGAATTGACTTACGGCGGCAAAAATCATGTTTCCATTGCTTCTGTGGAAGGCATGAAAGAGCGGACAGTGGTACTCAACGGCTTTGCCAAGTCTTTCTCCATGACAGGCTGGCGTCTGGGCTATGCAGCTGGCCCGAAGGGACTGATGAAAGTCATCAATAAGGTACATGCTTACATCATCATGTGTACCCCTACCATGAGCCAGTATGGCGCCATTGAAGCCCTGCGGGATGATGCTCTTTGCGACAGCGATGTAGGAGCTATGCGTGAGGCTTATGACGAAAGACGGCAGTATCTGGTGAAAGCCCTCAATGATATGGGACTGACATGTTTTGAACCCAGAGGGGCATTCTATGTGTTCCCTTCCATTGCTGTGACAGGACTGACTTCTCAGGAATTCTGCGAACGACTGCTTCATGAAGCCAGCGTGGCAGTGGTGCCGGGCGATGCTTTCGGCGAAAGCGGCGAAGGACATGTGCGCATTTCTTACGCTTACAGCATGGATCAGCTTCAGACAGCCATGGGAAAAATTCGTGAATTTTTGCAGAAAAACGGCTGGCTGAAGGCATAAAATAAACAAACAGAAAAATAAGGAAGCTGGAATCTTTTGGCATGATAAAGATTCCGGCTTTTTTGTTTTTTATGAAGAAGTTCGAAAGGCTTTCCTAGCGTTTTGCCTGATTTCTTAACGGTTCATTAATTGACAGGCAAAAGGAAATATGAGATGATATGTTCTAATTCGAAAGGAGTGTGACAAAAAGAATGGATGCGGACAGCGATACGGACGCCAACTTAGCAATTCCAAAGCGTTTTGATGTCAGAAAAAGAGAGTAAGGTGTAGTCTGCCCGGAATCGGAAGGGGTAGAGTATGCCTTTTTGTGTTTGTAAGAATGTATAGAACATGATAATTTTTGGAAGAATCAAAACGGGGGAATGAGAAATATGAGTTGGGAACCTTTATTGTTACAAGTAGTGTTGATTGCGTTGAACGCCATATTTGCAAGTGCGGAAATTGCGGTCATTTCCACTAATGAAACGAAATTGAAGAAAATGGCACAGGATGGAGATAAACGAGCAGGACGTCTGGTGAATCTGACAGAACAGCCTGCAAGATTCCTTGCCACCATTCAGGTAGCCATCACCCTGGCGGGGATGCTCTCCAGTGCATTCGCGGCAGAAAGCTTTGCAGGCCCTCTGGCGGCGGCTCTGGCAGCCACAGGTATCGGTATTCCGGAAAATGTACTCAAATCTGTGTGTCTGCTGGTAATCACTGTTGTTTTGGCGTATTTTAACCTAGTATTCGGGGAACTGGTGCCAAAACGTGTGGCCATGAAAAAATCCGAATCTTTGGCATTGGGTCTTTCCGGTCTGCTTGCGGCGGTTTATAAAATTTCCGCCCCCTTGGTATGGCTGCTGACTGTTTCCACAAACGGCATTTTGCGTCTGGTGGGCATTGACCCTAACGACAACGGCGAAGAAGTTTCCGAGGAAGAAATTCGTATGATGCTGGAAGCAGGCAATGAAAAAGGTACTTTTGATGAAGAAGAAGTGGAAATGATTCAGAACGTATTTGCTTTTGATGATACATCTGTGGAAGAAGTATGCACCCATCGTGTGGATGTGGTGATGCTGGATATGGACGACGATATGACTGTCTGGGAAGAAACCATTCAGAACAGCCGCTTTACCTATTACCCCATCAGTGGGGAGGACGATGACGACATCATCGGTGTGCTGGATACAAAAGACTTTTTCCGTCTGGCAGATAGAAGCCGGGAAAGCGTCATGGCAAATGCCGTAGACAAACCTTATTTTGTGCCGGAAACAGTAAAAGCAGATGTACTGCTGACCAATATGAAGCGGGAAAGAAAATATTTTGCCATTCTGCTGGATGAATACGGCGGTTTGAGCGGTATTATCACCCTGCGGGATATTATGCAGCTTCTGGTGGGCGACTTCTACGAAGAGGAAGAAGAAGTGGAAGAAGCGGAAATTGTGCGCGCCGGCGATATGGAATGGAAAGTTGCCGGTAGTGCGGATCTGGAAGAAGTGGCAGAGGCTTTGGACGTGACACTGCCAGTGGAAGAATATGAAACCTTTGGCGGTTATATCTGCGGTGTATTGGGTCATGTGCCCGATGACGGCACATCCTTCCTGGTAGATACAGAAGAAATACAGATTCAGGTGCATAACGTGGATAACCACCGCATTTTGGGAACCACAGTCCTTGTGAAACCGAAAAAAGATGAACATACAGAAACGGAGTAATGAAGAAAAGGGCAGAGAGAAATACTCTGCCCTTTTTTCGTTTCCATTGAAGACGCAAGGGAAAAAGCGTATAATGGGGGCATAGACAAAGAATTGAAAGGGGGACTTTTTCATGGATGAAAAACTGCGGAAACTGAAAGATTGGATTGCAGAGTGTGACAATATTGTATTTTTTGGCGGTGCTGGCGTGTCTACGGAAAGCGGTATCCCTGACTTCCGTGGGGAAAAGGGGATTTTTACAGCCATCAGTGAATATGGCTATCGTCCGGAAATCATATTGAGCCATTCTTTTTTTGAGGCACATCCCGATATTTTCTTCCAATATTATAAAAAGAATTTGCTCTATCCCGATGCAAAACCCAATGACTGCCATAAGGCATTGGCGAAACTGGAGGAAATGGGCAAGCTGAAATCTGTTGTTACCCAAAATATCGACGATCTGCATCAGAAAGGCGGCAGCAAACGGGTGCTGGAGCTCCATGGTACATTGTATCGGAATTACTGCCTGAAATGCGGCAAGGAATTCGATTTGGATTATGTGACCAAAGACGAAGGCATTACCCGATGTGACAAATGCGGCGGCATTGTCCGTCCTGACGTGGTGCTTTATGAAGAAGGTCTGGATGAACGCACCATTGAAGAAGCGGTTCATGATATTTCCCATGCCCAAATGCTTATCGTAGGCGGTACCAGCCTGAATGTATACCCTGCGGCAGGGCTTCTTCATTACTTCCGGGGCAAGTATCTGGTACTCATCAATAAGTCTGCTACCAGCATGGATAAAAAAGCGGATTTGGTGATTGCGGAAAATATCGGCGAAGTATTCCGGAAAGTGGTGCTGGAAGAAAGCTGATAAAATCAGGGTTTTTGAAAAAAGAGAAAAAAATCTGAAAAAAATGAAAAAAAGGTATTGACAATATGGATAACCTTTGCTAAAATAAATCCTGCGCTGTGAAATGCGCTGTGAACTTTGAAAATAGAATAGTGAATGAAACTTACAACCCATAGTCAATTCAACAGCA
>ULTM01043987.1_pt1 | contig 13103 bp, 17 predicted proteins | sample 1957641 | NCBI WGS metagenome assembly ULTM01 (sample SAMEA4835735, study PRJEB28245) | human gut metagenome | biome: gut microbiome; material: fecal sample | place: Denmark | collected 2008 | reverse complement strand
AACTCAGGCAGGACAGGGGCAGCACGGATTATCCTGATACTGTGCTTGGTGTTCAGTCTGGGAACGCTGTTTTTCTACAAATATTCAGGATTCGTAATGAGAGCATTGGGCCAGACAGCTTTCTCCACACCGGATCTGCCTATCGGCATTTCATTCTACACTTTTCAGTCCCTTTCCTATGTGATCGATGTGTACCGGGGCGATGTGAAAGCGTAGCGGAGCTGGGTCAATTTTGCCATGTATATCAGCCTTTTCCCACAGTTGATCGCCGGGCCAATCGTGCGCTATGCAGATGTAGAAAACCAGCTGGCAGAACGGACACACTCCTGTAAAAACATCTACCGTGGAATTCGGCGCTTTACATTCGGCCTTGCAAAAAAAGTGCTGCTTGCTAACCAAATCGGCCTGCTCTGGGACAGTATATCGGGTATGGGAAATTTAAGCACGCTTGGTGCGTGGCTCGGCGCAGTCGCTTTTTCCTTGCAGATTTACTTCGATTTTTCCGCTTATTCGGATATGGCCATTGGCCTGGGCCGAATGTTTGGCTTTGAATTTACAGAGAATTTCCGCTATCCCTATCAGTCCAAAAGCATCACAGAGTTTTGGTATCGCTGGCACATGACCCTGGGAACATGGTTCCGGGAATATGTTTACATTCCTCTGGGGGGAAACCGGAAAGGAAAAGGCCGTCAAGCACTGAATCTGCTGATCGTATGGTCGCTTACCGGCCTGTGGCATGGCGCTGACTGGCAGTTTCTGCTCTGGGGCATTTACTATTTCTTGTTCCTGACACTGGAAAAATTCTTTCTGCTGCAACGGATGGAAAAATGGCCTTCTGTTGTTCGGCACCTGTACAACGTTATCGTGGTTGTGTTCGGATGGGTGATATTTGCCTGTGAGGATCTGACTGCCGCCGGGGATTTCTTCAAAGCCATGATTGGACTTGGTGTTCCGCTAACCGACAATGCCGCATTGTTCCAGCAGAAAAATTTTGCATTTTTGCTTCCGGTTTTGCTTGTTGGTGCAACGGAGCTGCCTCGACGCATCGTCTGGCATCTGCGGCATCATGTCTATCCCGCCAAATTTGAAAAGCTGACCTACGCTTCCTGTGTTGCAACCACCTGGGTGTGTATCGCTTTCCTTGTTGCCGATACCTATAACCCGTTCCTTTATTTCCGTTTTTAGGAGGAACCTATGAATCGAAACAGAATTCGTTTTATCGTATTGTTCTTTGCACCGTAGCTGATCCTTGCGGTGCTGACACTCTTGCTTCCATCCAGAGCTTTTTCACCAAATGAAAACCGTCCGCTGGCCCAGATGCCTGTTCTGTCTGTCAGCGATATTCAAAGCGGAAATATCCAGACCGGCTTATCGGATTATTTGAGTGACCAGATTCCTCTCCGGGATTTCTGGATTGGAGCCAACACTGCCCTTAAAAAGTTCTCCGGGCGGAGGGAAATCAACGGCATCTATCTGGGTGATGACCACTACTATTTCCAGAAGTTCACCGATGACAGCTATTCTGTCACACGAATGGTATCTATATTTCGGATGATGGATCGCTTTATTCAGCAGCAGGGTATCCCAGCAACAGTGATGCTTGTCCCCAGTCCGGGAACGGTGCTGTCAGCTAAGCTCCCTGACAATGCGCCGTATTACGATGCGGATTTGGTGTTCGATACCGCAGACCAGCTGCTTTCCTGCCCGGTGATTGATCTGCGGAACTGCTTTGAATCCGCAGCTGACGATGCCCAGCTTTACTATCGCACAGACCACCATTGGACGAGCCAGGGTACTGGACAGCACCGCAGAACCGGATGCCGTCTATGCACCCATGGAGCTGCCTGAAGCGACCATTACATACGAGGATGGAACGGTAGCGGAAACGCCCTACGCTCCGGACAAGCTAAAGCAGAAGGATCAGTACACCTACTTCTTTGGCGGTAATCATGGGACGGTTTCAATCCAGACACAGGCACAAAATGCCGGGAAGCTCCTTGTTATCAAGGATTCCTTTGCCAACAGCCTTGTGCCGTACCTGTTTGGTGATTATAGCGAAATCATCATGTTGGACTTGCGGTACTTCGGCGGTAGCGTAGAGGAAGTGATTGCACAAAACGGCATCACGCAAATTCTGTTTCTGTACGAAACCTCCAATTTGCTGACCAACACCGGAATCCTTCGGCTTCAAAAATAAAAAAGAAAATTTCTGTCACCTTTTTTTCTTCCCCAACCGTCTGAAAGGTAGAAGCCGTTATGTGTACATTTTTTCTGAAGCTATGTAGGACTGTCATCGTTATGTCTATGATATTATTTTTCGTTCTGGCGTTGCTCCTTGTACTTCATTCCCTGAATAATCAGCAGGAGCCACCGACACCTATCGAATCCCAGCCCGTGAGCGAACAAAATATCGTTTCTGATATACCAGCAAACAGTGAACCCCATTTGACTGAAACCAATCCAGTCCAGGAAGAACCTGTCTGCACCGAAACACCTGTTATAGAGCCGATAGATACGGTTCCAATAGCAGGGTATCGCCCGGTCGAGTCACTGGAATCCCTTTTCATCGGTGATTCCAGAACGGTGGCGCTGGCAGATTAGGCGACTATTGAGGACGCAAACTTCTTCGCAACAGTTGGAATGACCGTTTATAATGTCTGGGATGCCCGTGTTTCAATACCGCAAATCGGAAAAGTGACGCTGAATGAATTGCTGAATGACAAACAGTATGATATGATTTATATTATGCTGGGTGTAAATGAACTGGGTTACGCTTTTGATAAAACCATTTGTCGTTACGAAGCACTGGTTGAATCGGTACAGACGCTCCAGCCTGATGCAGTTGTGATTCTGATGGCTAATATTCATGTAACAGCCCAGCGGTCAGAATCCGATCCATATATCAACAATCCTGCCATTGACCGCTTCAACGAAGCAACTTCCAGGCTGGCGGATAGCAGGACGGTGTTCTATTTGGATGCAAACAGCCTGTTCGACGATGCGGACGGGAATCTGGCAGCAGAAAAAAGTGCGGACAGCGCTCATCTGAAAGCAAATTATTGTGCCGAGTGGGGCGATTGGCTGATTATCGAAACAGCGGATATTCTCTTGCAGGCAGAGGGTGAAAAAGAAAGTGACTGAAAAAGAATACTTCTGCGAGTGTGTACGGCAGAATGAGGGTAGTATGTACACACTTGCAATAGGGATTTTGAAAAACGAAGCTGACGCAGCAGATGTGATGCAGGATGCGATTTTGAAAGCGTACTGCAATCTGGATCAGCTGAAAGACCGCAATAAATTTCGCCCCTGGATATTGTCCATTGTCCATAACACGGCGATTGAGTACATCCGAAAGCGAAAAAACATTGTTGACCTTGAGGAGCAGGAACAGCTGGCTTCCCCAGAACCGGCTGTTGATACCGCTACAAAGCTGACGGTCCGGGAAGCAATACAGAAACTGAAATTGCCGTACAGGACGGTTATTATTCTGTTTTACTACGAAGATTATTCCGTTCGTCAGATCGCAGAGGTAATGAACGCATCTGTTATTGCAATTAAGCAGCATCTTTCAAGAGGACGAAAGATGCTTGCCCAACCACTCCATAAGGAGGACTTTTTCCAATGAAACAGTCATTCTATCAGGAAATCCGGGAAGCGCTCCAGGGAGAGCAAACAGCAGTTCCGGAATCTGTCCATCAGCGAACAGAAATGCTTCTGGATTCGCTGCCCGAAAAAGAAACCAAGCCCCGGCTGCGTATTCTTCCCACAGCGACACGCAGATTTATTTCTACCGCAGCCTGTATTCTGTTCGTCATGCTGGTGGTGCTGCCCAATCTGAGTGTGACTTATGCCCATGCAATGGAGAATATTCCCATCATTGGGGATTTGGTGGAGATATTTACCATCCGTAATTACTTCTACTCCGACGGCAGGCATGAACTGGATGCGGAGGTTCCCGAAGTCAACGATCCTAATAATGAGCAGGTCAGTGATCTCATCAACAAGGATGTGAACGAGCTGACCAGTGCGGTCATCCAGAAATTCTATGACGATCTGGAAATCTCTCACGACACGGGGTACGGCTCCATCTATATCGATTATGAAACCGTGACCAATACAGACGAGTGGTTCACCCTGAAGCTGACTTTCAGTGAGGTGCAGGCCAGCAGCAACACCTATTTCAAGTTCTATCACATTGACCGCACCAGCGGCACCTATGTGACTTTTGGGGATCTGATTGACAGTGAGGATTTTGGAGCCATCGAGCAGATCATTCGGGCGCAGATGGAAGCTGAAATGGCTGCTGATCCTGATGTTGTCTATTGGACGGAAGATACCGAGCTGGGTCAGAGCATTACCGCTTTGAGCACCGATCAGAACTTTTATTTTGATGATGCCGGAAATCTTGTCATTGTCTATAATAAATACGAAGTTTCCCCCGGCTCCATGGGATGTCCCGAAATCGTGATCAGCAAAGAAAAAATTGAAAAGTACCTTATTCTGAATATCGAATTGGGCCAATAATTAACCTGGATAAAATGGGCAGCACAAAAACCTGTGTTGCCCATTTTGGTTTCATATATAACAGGAATACTAACCGGAACTTATGTAGCATAAATACAGTGTTCCGTACTCACGCTTCGAAGGCAACTATCGTTTCTTTTGGCAGCTTTTCATTTTCACAGTTCAAAAGATACGCTATTGCCCTGTTCGCAAAACGATTTGTTATCGTTGTATCCCAATCGGCAAGCCGGATAATCTCTGCTGTACCATTCTCAAAATCAAATGAAATCTCGCCCCATTCGCCGTCGCAGTCTGCTTGGTATTCGTAGATTGCGGCGGCGATTTTCTTTTTGCGCTTGGTTTTGGATTTCTGTTTCAGCCGGACAGCATGGATAGAACCATCGGCAACCAACAATTCTGTCAGCTTGTCCACCGCTTTCCGGTAGGCTCTCTCCGCACCGCTGGCAGTGCTGCCCTCAAACATGACCGCCAATTCCTCAAAGGTGTGGCGGTTCTTCCATGAGCCGACACGTCCACAGGTCATGCAGATCGCCAGTCGCTTTTCAAGCAAGGTCTGTTCCCGGTAGTTCAGCTTCTCAAATGCCCGCTGTACCTTTTCTGCCTGTATGCCGTTCCAGAAGATGTCGGCATAGTTCCATGTATCATCAAGGGCAACATCTTCGCCCGTCTCCTCGCTGTCCTCGTCTGTTACATAGAAAGGCTGCTGATTGCGGATGCCACGGACTACTTTCAGATATTCTTCCGCAAGGGCAAGGTCACAGTTGTATTTCTTGGTAAATTCACTGATCGCATCCTTGGTGTTATGGTACAGCCACGCCATTGACCGCACCATTTTGTAATTGGTCAGAGAGGATACCGACCATTTTTCTTCGCCCATGCGGAAACGGAGCAGAGCATCCCGTATGAACGGGAAAATGTATGTAGCATACTCCGCACCCTTGGCAGGATCATAGTCCATCAGTTTTTGGAGCATTTGCTCTCGGCAGGAAAGCTTTATATCTATAAAACGGTCTGTGTCGTACAGATCGCTGCCATCCACACCGACAAAGGATTTGATGCGCCTGTTGAGCTGCGGCCCGTAGTGGTGCAGGAAGAACGAAAAATATAGCAAATTCTTTTCCCGCAGAGCAGACAGGATATATTCATTCAGACTGTCCACCGGTGGCGGCTCCGGTTCCAGTTGGAAGATGCGTTCTGCCACATAGGGGATGATGCCGTCACCGTGTGGATTGGCTTGGTGTTTCGGTATGTATCCGGTCATATTCCATGAATAATCATTCAGCATAGCGCACCTCCCTTCAAATGAATCTGTATGCCAAATATTAACTAATCTTAAATGCGATGAAATACACCGGGAAATCGAACCCGTCTCGTGTAAGGATCAGGGTTGCAATCCGTGCAGCCGCATTTGGATAAGGCAGCACATTGAACGGTTTCTTTATCTGAAGCGGAAAGTCGTACTGCCGCACATGATCGGAATATTTCTTCCAGAAGGATTCAAAATCCGCAGAGTTTACATATGCAACAACGAAAGTCGCTGTCCCGAGTGCATTATAATTGACAATGGCTTTGTCAATATGAGCATCAATGTACGCTGTTGATACACTGTCCAGCTTCAAACCTTCAAATATAGCAATTTCCCGTCCAGCTTTGGTCAAGAGTATATCAACCTCTGCTGCATCCTTTCCGCTTGCTGATATGCCATGCCTTGTCTGGTCTTTTACTTCGTTATATCCCTTAAAAGAAAGCATATCTCTAAAGTAGTCGTTTATGCTGTTCTCAGAACTTGATGCGGTAAACGAAGCGTTCAAGCAAATGCGTTCTCCCACCTGTATCAAATCATCGAGTACACTCTGAGCTGCTGCCATATCAGCATTTAATCGTTCCTCGTTTGATGGCGGAATCATTGTGGATTCGGCTGTACTGTCAGAAGCAAAATAGTAGACCTTTCGAACGAGAAGTCCCGATTCGCTTGCCTTGAGCGCCTTTCCTATCGCATCTTGCAGTACGGAATCGAAAGACTGTAGTAATGCTATGTCAGATTCTGCCCCTTCAAATGTGAAATCCAGAGCGTTTTTATTCCAGTTATCACCTTTCATCCCTGCATAATAAGCCAGACCAAGATCTTCATACTCATATTCGCACCGTTGAAAGGCTTGGGCTACATGAGCTTTTCCGAATTGCTGAAGAAATTGAACAACACGCTTATTAAAATTTGCAGGTACACTGTATGTAAAATCAAATTCTCCCATCTCGCATTCCCCCGATATAAGTCTGTTTTATGGTCTTGGCTTCTTTCTTCAAAGCAGCCTGTTCCATCTCTTTTTCATAATCACCCTTGGCATAGGCTACATTGCTGAGTGCCCGGAGCATCTTATCTTTTGCCAGTTTCTTCATAACCTCCGCAAGATCAGCGTCCAGAGTACCACGCTTCACATAGCGGTTTATGGTATTCAGCCGCTTCTCATAAATCTGTTTCAGCGGATGATCGTCCGCAAGCTCTCGCTGTTCTCTGCCTTTTAGATTGCCGATCTGCCGACAAGTGCGGTGCAGCTTATCTCCAGGCGCATAACCGCCGCAGTATTTGGTGTGTCTTGCATTGGTGGTCAGAAACCACTTGCCGCAAATCCGGCATTTTTTCGGTGCGTGACCGACACACAAGCCCTCAAAGAGATCAGACCGGAACATTCCTACAAAAGAAACATAGTGCATCCGCTTGACGAGCTTCGCCACATCCTCGCCGGGACGGATAACAGACACATACTGAACGGAGTTGTTCAGGGTAGACATCCAGGCATTGCCATCTGTGATAGAAAATTCCGGCGGGAAATAGCTGCCGAACATTTTAGCGAAGCCCTCTGCGGTGCGGTCTGCTTCATTTCCGTCTGATTTTTCTGCAAAATCAAGCATTGCCTTTTGATATTCCCCAAGGGAGTATGCCAGATGCCCGAATACAGCGGTATAGCGTTGGAGCATCATCGCATCCGAATAGTTCGGAACTTCTTCAAACTGCAAAGAATTGGTTGCGGCTTTTATAGCAAACTCCACATATTTCAGTGCATTGTCGGCAGTAAAAACCTTTTCTATTCGTTCCCGGTGCCGGGGTATGTTCATATAGGAGAACGGCGGGGGTTTGCTGAGAATATCCAGCATTGTCAGCGCAGCTTCCCTTACCACGGGAAAGAGCGCAGAAGCGTCCTGTCCGGCGTTCAGTATTCCAAGGAGCAGATTGATTTTCTGACATTGCTCGTTCATCTTAGCAATGGTATCCGCAGGAACATTCAGCGCATCACAGGCAAGAGTGCCGACAGGAAATGTTTTGCCCTCATATATGACCGTATCCTGCCAAAAATCCAATGTCATCAGTTCTTGATTCATGCTTGCCCTCCTGTCCTGTTTTTTCATTTCTTTTATCATACCATGCAAATGTGAAGAAATCTACATCCCCCGGAAAGTTGTCCTGTTTTTTGAAATGGGGTTGTCCTCCGATTAGTCTGTTTTTTGAAAAATCCGGCATAACCATAGTAGAAAGAGCGAAGCACCTGCCAATCACGGCGGGTGCTTTGTGCTTTCCAGACTATTATGAACGGAGGTTTTTCTATGACAATCTATGAAAACATCAAGGCAGCAATCAGCGTAAAGCAAGCCGCCGAACACTATGGGCTGAAGGTCAACCGCAACGGTATGCTCATTGTCCATTCCACAATGATAGGCATCCGAGCTTGAAGCCGAACGAGGACTATTTCTTCTGCTTCGGCTGTGGAGCTAAGGGGGATGTGATTGATTTCGTAGCAAAGCTCTTTGATCTGAGCAGCTATGAAGCGGTACAAAAACTGGCTGCGGATTTTGGGTTTGACCCGAAACCGCCTACTGCCATCGCTCTGCCCAAGCCGAAGCATCCCTGTATCCGGCAGCTCCGGGAGGACGAAATGCTCTGCTTCCGTGTGCTGACGGATTATCTACATCTTCTGGAAGATTGGAAAGTGCGGTATGTACCCAAGACACCGGACGATGCTCTGGATGACCGCTTTGTGGAAGCCTGCCAGATGCTCGGTTATATCGAATATCTGGCAGATATTTTGACAGTCGGTGATTTAGAAGAACGGGTTGCTGTGGTGGACGAGCTGATGAAGGAGGGCAAGATTGCTTTCCTTCGGGACTATGTGGCACGGAAACGAAAGGAGGGGTTGTCCCATGGGGAAGAAAGGTAAAACACCAGATATGAATCTGCCAATCTGGTTTGACGGGCAGAACATCAACGAAGCTCTGTTTTGTGAAGAATTTCTGCATGAGCGCAGAATCATCTTTGCAAACGGAGCTTTTTTCACGCCCGATGGTCGGGTGACGGACGATCTCCCTCTGCGTGGGGAGATATACGACAAGCTGAAATTCTGTGCCGTGAACAACATTCCCCGGAAGATCACCAATATTCTGGAAGTGCTGAAACTGGAAGCGCAAGTGCCTGACTTTCCACCGGAACAGGATCGGATTCATGTGTCCAACGGCACATTGACACTGAACGGAACATTCACTGAGGGCAGACCTGCTATTGTGCGGAGCCGTTTGCCTGTTGTCTACAATCCCGATGCTCCTGCGCCGGTGATCTGGCTGAACTTTCTGGATGGTTTGCTCCACGCTGAGGACATCCCTACCTTGCAGGAGTTCATCGGCTACTGCCTGATCCCCTCCAACAAGGGACAGCGTATGATGGTCATTAAGGGCAACGGCGGCGAGGGCAAATCCCAAATCGGAGCTGTGCTTTCTGCTATCTTTGGCACGAATATGAAAGACGGCAGCATCGGCAAGATTTCCGAGAACCGCTTTGCCCGTGCCGATCTGGAACACATCCTGCTGTGCGTGGATGATGATATGCGGATGGAAGCCCCGCGCCAGACCAACTATGTAAAATCCATCGTGACGGCACAGGGCAAGATGGACTTGGAACGCAAAGGCAAGCAGAGTTATCAGGGATGGATGTTTGCCGCCTGCTTGCGTTCAGCAACGGTGATCTGCAAGCTCTGTATGACCGCAGTGACGGATTTTACCGCAGACAGTTTGTGCTGACTACCAAAGAAAAGCCCGTGGGCAGAGCCGACGATCCTGACCTTGCAGAGAAGATGAAAGCCGAAGCCGAGGGCATCTTCCTGTGGGCATTGGAGGGGTTGTAGCGGCTTGTTACCAACAACTTTAAGTTTACAGAGAGTGAACGTATCCGGGAAAACCGGGAAGCAGTCAAGCGTGACAACAACAATATCTTTGATTTCATGGAATCGGAGGGATATATCCGGCGTAAAGCGGATGCTTCCATCAGCTCCAAGGATTTCTATGAAATCTATCGGATGTGGTGCGAGGAAAACTCCCTTGCACCGCTGAAAGCCCGCAGCTTCAGCGATGCCATGATTGTCAATGCCGGGAGATCCAATCTGGAGCATTGCAACAACATCACCAACTCTGCCGGACGGCGGGTGTGGGGCTTCATGGGAGTGGAAGCTATCGCACGACCTCATATAAACGGGTTTTACGGAGATTTTCCGTGTACGTACGTACCGGATGACATTCCGGAGGAATGGAGAAACGGAGCGTAAAACGGATTTCTGTACGTATGTACGCAGCAAAAGAGCGTGAAACGCTCGTTATAGAAACAGCACATTTCCCTCGTTTGGGCTGTTTCTATGTCCACGGGATTTTGAAAAATTACCGTGGACAGGCAGGGAAAGATACGGTTTTCGCTGCCGCCGTCTGCAAGAGGAAGTTCCGCAGAACAGCTTCATGCAGACGGGCTGACCATGAGAAAAGGTGCAGACATTTTCGCCCTGGTCAGCAGAGGTCACCGCAGTGACCGCATTCCCCCTCCGGAGAGCCCTCGGAGAGCCCACGGCACTTTGCAGCCAGTATGGCTGAAAGTGTCATAGTGGGTTATTACACTTTGAAAAAGTGCCGTTCCCCAGCTCCCCGCTGTCTGCCAATCCCAAAGAAAGGACAAAAATTCTATGGCAAGAAATGATGGAATAGACCGTACCGTAGCCAGAAATCAGGACTTGGAAACACCGGCTGATGTGGCGAAGGTACAGGAACACAATGAGCGTGAAAAGGACAGCTACAGCAATCAGGACATCGTGCCGGAACGCACTGCGCTGAATGTCCACTTCAAGGCTCCCACAGACGATTATGTAAAAATGTTTGAACAGATGGAGCAGGACAATGTGATCTCCACAAGAGGTCTGAAACCGGATGCCGTCAAATACAGCGAGTTAGTTTTTGACGTAAACTCTGCGTACTTTTACAACCACGGCGGCTATGAATTTGCGAAACAGTTCTATGCCGATGCCTATAAAGCCGCCGTGGAGATCGTGGGCGGTGAACAGTATATCCTCTCCGCTGTGATGCACGCCGATGAGTGCAACCGGGCAATGTCCGAAGCTCTGGGCGAGGACGTGTACCACTACCACCTTCATGTAGTCTATATCCCGGTGGTAGAGAAGCAAATCCTGTGGTCGAAGCGGTGCAAGGATGAAGCCCTTCGGGGAACGGTAAAGGATACGATCACACAGGTCAGCCGAAGCAAGAAATGGGAGTCCAAGCCCGTTCTTGACGAGGACGGCAATCCGATGTTGAACGCAAAAGGAAAAAAGATTTTGAAGTCGTCCTACAGTGTGTTGCAGGATGACTTTTTTCAGTTCATGCGAGCTGTCGGATATACCGATGTGAAGCGTGGAGAGCGTGGCAGCACCGAAGAACATCTGACGGTGACACAGTTCAAGGTACAGGCTGAACAGCAGAGATTGGAAGCTGTGACCGGACAGGTAGCACAGGCAGAGCAGAGTTTGGAGGATACCAAAGCTGCCACGGAAAAGCAGAAAAAGAAGCTGGAAGCTCTGCAAAAGGAAACCAAGACGGCAAAAACCATTGCGCTGACGGTGCAGGACATTGAAGCAATGGGCAAGAAAAGTGCCATCACAGGAAATGTTTCTCTGACACAGGATCAGTGCGATACGCTCAAACGCTATGCTGTCAACGGCATTATCGCCAATGCCGACAATAAGCGTTTGAAAGAGAAGCTGGCTTCCGCAGAAAAGACGGTTTCGATCTGGAAGCAGCGGTACGATGTGCTGCATGAACAATATCAGGAGCTTTTCTTAATTCCATCCTCGCCAGAGGAAAGGAAACACAGGAACACAAGCAGTCTGCCCGAAAGCGTGGGCATGACATGGAACACTAAAAGAAAGGAACTATTTACCTATGATCGATATTGTAACCAAGATTAACAACATGATGTTTGAGGGTGCGCCCCTCTGGGATGTGATCGACGCTTGCTCGGTAATTGATATTGGGTCTTGCTTCGATCCTATTTTTGAGCCGCCGCTGGATTTTCTGGAAGAATGCCATAAACGTCAAATAGCTGCACAATCTCCGTTCCACACCACCGTTGAACGCAAAATTGGCAACACTTGGTATCTCGTTGAAACTGAATGCGCTGGAAAGGAGTCGCTTGCCGACAAGGTGAAACGCCTCATTTTTTCGGATAAGGGGGTGGCTTGTTAATGACAGCGACACAAAGTTATGTTAATATGAATTCATGCACAACGGTACTGTCAGCTGACCAACAGCAAAAGGAGGAAACAATGTTGGATCAGCAGAAAATAACCATTCGCTACTGCCGTCTTTCCAATGAAGATGCGCTGGATGGAGAAAGCAACAGCATTGCCAATCATGATGTAATGTATAGAGGGTGGAATACACCAAAAAACATTACATCATGACTGGCGGCTCATTTGTGGCGAATGAAAGGCAGTTATGATAAAGGAGGGATGCCCTCAAACCTACCGTAACTGTCAACCACATTCCCACGAAAGGAGCCTTGTATGGAACTGACTTACACCAAATGCGGCGACTATCTCATTCCCGATCTTGTGTTATCGGACACCAAAGAGTACCATATCGGTAAATATGGCCGGTTGCGCCGTGCCTACTTAAAAGAACACCGACCCATTCTGTATACCGATCTCATTGTTACCGAAAAGCTGTTTCCTCACCTGGAGGAAATCGACCCCGCCTGCCGGGAGCGGCTGGAAATTATCGAAAAAGCCATGATGCAGCAAGAGGGCGTCACAGAAGCCCTGAAAGCTGCCGACCAGATGGCATGGGTGCGCTCCATGAACTCCATCCACAACAGAGCCGAGGAAATCGTCCTGGCGGAGCTGGTCTACTGTTGAGGGAGGGAACGCTATGATTTTGGAAGCCATGTATAACGGAGAGTTTTATCCCTGTGAAACAGTCGTTCCCGCGTCCCCGGAATACCGCAAGGCAGTCCAAACCTGTGCGGCATTGATGGAGCAGCTATCCCAGTGGCTCAGCAAAGAGGACTATGCGCTGGTGGAAGAACTCCGGGCGCAGAACGCTATCGCCCAGTGTGAGGAAAGTGAGAGCCATTTCAAGTATGGCTTTTCGGCTGGGCTGATCGTCCAGCAGGAAGCCCATGAACAGCTGCAAAACAAGAAATAAGCGATGAACGAAAAAGCCCACGCAGCCGGAAAGAGAACCGGTGGCGTGGGCTTTCTGCGTATATGGTTATTCTGTCA
>ULTM01043351.1_pt1 | contig 13184 bp, 4 predicted proteins | sample 1957641 | NCBI WGS metagenome assembly ULTM01 (sample SAMEA4835735, study PRJEB28245) | human gut metagenome | biome: gut microbiome; material: fecal sample | place: Denmark | collected 2008 | reverse complement strand
CTGCCTGCCACAGCTTGGCCTTGCAAAGGCGCGGGTTGGACGTGACGGCGGTGGACATCTCGCCGTTGTCGGTGGACGTGATGCGTCGGCGCGGGGTGAGGCAGGCTTGGGAGGCGGATGTCTTCGACGAGGCTTTCGCCGGATGTTACGATACGGTGCTGATGCTGATGAACGGTTCCGGCATCATCGGGCGGCTGGAACGCATGCCCTTGTTTTTCCGTCGTATGAAGCAACTGTTGGCACCCGGCGGTTGCGTGTTGGTGGATTCCAGTGACTTGCGCTATATTTATGAAGACGAAGACGGCGCGTTGGACATCGACCTGAATGCCGGTTACTACGGTGAGTTGGATTTCCGGATGCAGTACAAGCGAGTGAAAGGCGCACCTTTCCCGTGGCTCTATGTGGACTTCGACACTTTGGCCTACTATGCGCAGGAAAACGGTTTCCGTGCGGAACGCTTGCAGGACGGGGAACATTATGATTATCTGGCGCGGCTGTCCGTAACGTTATAAATACAAGAGACGGCCTCCTCACGGAGACCGTCTCTGACCAACCTTCCTTACCTCGTCCGTAGATGGGGAGAAAACGGATGGGCAAGGCTTTTTGCGGGATTACATTTCTCCTTTGTAATTGTTGCTTGCACCTTTTCCAATGGTGAACGTCACGTCTACGTAGTAGCCGCTCTCGCCCACATTCATGTTCTCGATTGCGCCCCACGGAGAATCGGCACTGATGCGGATGGTTACCGTATGAGCGGCATCGAACCCTGATTGTGTTGCATCTTCGTCGAACGTAACTACGCCGGTCTTTGAGTCAACAATGACATATTTGTCTTTGTAGTCATCAACTTTTCCAGTATGCGGATTGACGATAGCGAATGACGGTGCAGTCATGCCGTATACCATTGTTGAGAACGGATCCTTGCTGAACTTAGACTTCCAGTTGCCCTTGTCATCTTTGGTCGTCTCCACTACGGCACCGTCTTTCCATATGGTGCGTCCGGCAAAGTCAACCCACTCGGCACCTGTGGACACATTGTAGGTCTTAGACAAATCGTAGACGGTCATAGCCATTTCGGTCGGGTTCTTCCAGGTTCCACTCAGCTTTTGTACGCTGATTTCACAGTAGGTTTCAGCAATCTTCTTACCATTGTAATCCAAGTAGATTACTAGGCTTACGTTGTCACCCTCATATTGAGACTTGTCGTAAGTGAGTGTTCTATTGGCATTATTGTAAGTGACCCCCTTGATAGTTGCATTGTCCTTGATTCCGACAACAAGTTTGAAGCCAAGGTCGTTAGCTTGTTTGTTCAATTCTTCGTAGTCGGCGAACAAGTCTTTAGCATTAAAGACATTGTTCATGCTAGCCACAATGTCGGTCGTGCCTTTTTCCCATTCAATCTGCGGAGTGTATTCGATGGTCTGTCCGTCTTGGTTCCAACGTACCGGGTTCTTCTCGATCACAGTGACAGGATACTGCATCTTGCTGACGTTTACATGGATAATGTAAGAGTCGGTCCGCGTAGTACTGCTGTTTTCTTCCTTCAATGTGATATCGAGTTTCTTGGCATCACCGGTATTCATTTTGGCAGGAACGACGATGTACAGCGTGTTGTCGTTTGCTACCTTGTCGGTTGCTGCAGGCATTTTTTCCAAGATGTCTTTACCGGTCATCAGGCACAGTTTGGTCAAGTTTGCCGGTTCGTTTTCATCGATAAGCTCCATGAAGTCACCGCGTGACAGTTCGGTAGCTTTGATGATTTTGTCCATTTCGTCGCTGCTCAGAGCAATAAACTGAATATCCTTGTTCCACGTCAGTTCTTTAGGAGCACTGGGCTCATTTACATCGACTTCTACAACGCGACGGGTAACGGTTATTTTTTTGTATGACGGTGCTTTGATTTCGATTGAACCAAACTGGACTTTAGGGGTAACCGTGACTTCACGTCCAATCATAGCGTTCGATTTCTGTACAATCAATACACCGTTTTCTTCCTTGAACCAATTGTCGTCGCTCGTGTCGGTGTTCGTCAACGTGGATACCTCGTAAGAAATTGTAGCAGGAACGCCGAAGTCGCCAACCATGTCTTCTACGATTACTTCATTAGATTCATCGTAACCTACGACTTTGCGGTTTACGGTATAGTCCACCTTGCTATCACTACCGTCCGGATTCATGTAAGGCATGGTTGTTTTGTCTTGATTGTCATTTGTGACAGCAATGGTTTTCACTTTATATTCCACTGTCGTAGCAGTGAAGTAAGTAGTGGTCAGGTCAGTGTTGTCCTTTACGCCTGTACTTTCTTCTCCTTCTGCGGCAGGTTGTTCCACAGCCTTGATGACAGCGCAAACAGCCCATACTTCATTTTCAGGTATTTTCGTTTCTACGGAATATGTGATAATACCGGATTCTTCATTAACTTTTGGTTTTCCTACCGTCTTCACTTGTGAGAAACTTTTCTTGGTTATTATCTCGCCGTCGAAGGTCAAGGTATATTTAGGATTATCTCCGTCGAAGTCTTTGGCTTTAGAGGCCGGAGACACGCGGAAACTGATTGTGTTGGTCTTTATGCCTTGTGCCACTTCATCGTATTTGTCTTTATTTGTGCTCTTTTCATTGTACACTTTCAGCACGGAAGACTTCAACAAATAGCCCGTTTCTGCTTCAGTAGCATTCGGGATGTACACCACGCTTTGAATCATGTCGAACTTGGCCATTTCGGCTTTCAGTGCGTTGAATTGTTCAACCAAGCCCGGGTCGCTCGGGTCTACGCCCGGAGTTTCGCTGCCGCTGCCTGTCAATGCTTCTTGCAGCTCTTTGATGTCTTGGCAAATGTCGGCAAAGCTGCTGTATCCCGTGCCGGTCAGTAATTCGGTCACGATAGTGTTCTTCCATTCTTCGAGGGCGGCCAGACGGTAGAGGATGCTTCCGGCTTCCGTTTCCTTGCCGATTTGTTGTTGCAGGGTGGTAAGTGAACTTACCGTGGTGGGCAATGCCTTGATGGCTGCCAAGATGGCCGGGTCGGAAATGGTCGTAGCCGCTTCTTCGCTGATTTTAGCTATCAGGTTGTTGATCTGGCTTACGTTTGCAGTCAGTTTGGCCAATTCCTGCCCGTTGTTCTTAATCCATTTCTCTACTTCCACCAAACGGTTTTCTACGTCTGTAAGGTTTGTTACGGCCGTATCCAATTCAGACTTGATGCTGTCCACGGTAGCTTGGTCGGCTTTGTCGGCAATGGCTTTCTCCAAATCGGTACGCAGGCTGTTGACCTTGCCTTCCAACTCAGTCTTTTGTTGCTGAAGGTCGCTTTGGGTCTTATCCAAATCGCCTTCTATTCCATTTACCTGTGCGATCAGTTCGCTGACCTGAGAACTCAATTCGCCGATTTTGGTGATGTCGTTCTCTGTGATGGCTGTTTGGAGTGCAGCCACGGTTTCCTGTAAGTCCTTCACGGCCTGTGCGTCGGCTTTGCCTGCTGTCAGTGCGTTGATGTCCTCCTGTAGGGCGGCTTGAGCTTCTTGCAAGGCTTTCAGGGCTTCTGCGGTTGAAACATCTACCGTTTGTTTCAATGCGTCTACTTGCGATTGTAGATTGGCAATGTCGTCATCGTAATCTGAGCAGCCGACCCAAACCGGGGAACTGGCAATCAATGCGCAAAACATCGCAACACTAATAAACTTCTTCTTCATAATAAAACAAATTAATTAAAAAATATATGTTCTCTACTTTCCTGTTTTTAGAATCATATTCTTTTCTCTCTCTATGCAAGAGGTGGAAAAAGGGAATGTAGGCCTGTCTATTATATGTGAGTCATAGTGCTTTAGAACCATCTTCCAAATCTGTTCTTTCGTGTTTTTTTAGTAAATCATTTGTTTTTTCGAGAAAAAAAGACCGATTATTTTGTGGGTTTAAGTATTTTATCTACATTTGCATCGGATTTATCCACCTCTTGCATAGAGATGGAATAATAATATTGAGGATATATTGCTGAATAGGAGAGCGTTGAAGTTTTTGTTGAAGACTGCCTGATTCGTTTCTTTATTTTACTTCTTCTATTTGCCGTTTCAAATATTTTTCTTGTTGCAGCATCAATGTTGCGGTGGTCCAGCGAAGTGAGATAGATGGAAGTGGTCTTTTCATTGGAATGCCCCATAGATTCGCTGATGACGTGCATCGGGATATGAAGCTTTAAGGCTTCCGAGGCCCATGAATGCCTCGGGACGTAAGAGGTGAGCGTGGCTTTCTCTCCTAACAATTCGGATAGCTTTTTTAAATTGAGATTGTATGTCCGTAAGGCTGAGTCGTAAACGGACTGTCGGAATTCTGTGGTTTTCATTACAGGGAAAAGAAAGTCCGATTGGGGAGAGGCGTATTTATTGATGATGGTTCTCATGATTCTGTCTACCTTGACAGAGAGCAGGCGTCCGGTTTTACTCCGATAATAGGAGAGGCGTCCGTTTTGCAGATTTTCCTTTTTTAGTTTGGCGAAGTCTATGAAAGGCATACCTTGTGCGAAAAAGCAAAATACAAATGTATCGCGACTGAATTCCATACTTTTATTGAGCTTCTTATATTGCATGAGTTTGATGATGACATCGATGTTTACAGCCCGTTTTCGGGTTTTGTCTACTCCCGTATAGACGTTGCCGAAGGGGTCTCGAAGTTTCAGATTGAGCATGGCAATTCCTTTTTTATAGGCCGCATGCAATGTGCGGATATAAAAGGAACTGCTGTTTTTGGTGATACCACGTTCGTGTTGTAGGTAGGTTTCGTAAGATGCGATTAATTCTTCGGTGATAGATTCGAAGCTTACAGAGCGACAGTAGCCTTTGGTTTGGAGGAAATGTGTAAAGGAACGCAGGGATGATTGGTAGTTCGCAGATGTTTTGATTTTGTTGCGCATCTTTTTTTCTTGGATTTGATTTTGCATGAAAGACAAGAAGTCGGCTTTCTTGCTTTTACAGATTGTTGATTTCTTCATTTTACGATTTTTTGTGTAAGACAATACTGTGTTTTTTACTTTATCTTGCAGAAAAAAACAGACTGCTTTTAGGTGACAGTCAGATGGAGGGCGGACAATATAAAAAAGAATCCTTCTTGCCGGATGAACTCCATGCAAGAAGGATTCTTTTTTTAGGTAAAGAAATAAAAGAGCCTTGTTTAAAACAGCTTTTCCGGGTATTCTCCTGCTGCTACCAAGGAGGCAATCTTTTCTACTGTAGCTTCACGGTCGGCAGCGTATGTTACACCGAACCATTTGCTGGTAGTGTCGAGCACTTCTACCGTAGCGGTACCTTCGTTGATGAGCTTATTCACCATCAGCGGGATGAAGAACTCGGCTTTCGGATTTTCCATGTTCTTCGGATTGCTCAGAAACTCTTTGAAATATTCTTCGCTATGCTGGAAGTAGTCGGGAGTGAAGCCCCACATGTTCATGCTGACCGGTACGTTCTCTTCCAACGGAATCCATTTACCTTCTTCGTCTTTGTAGCAGATAGGACCGTCCACACGCATGATTTCCGTACGTTCCACCACATCTTTCAAGTGATGATGGTTGTCGTACATGCAGACACCACGTGCAACGGAGCCGTTTTCGCTGAGCGTATTGCAGCAACGGAAGCCCACCATGGCGTATGTATTTTGGCAGCCTTCCGGCAATTCGCTCAGGAACTTGCCGATGGTGGCGAATGCGTCGCGGCCGTAGAAGTCATCACAGTTGATGACACAGAACGGTTCTTTGATGACATCTTTACCCATCAATACGGCATGGTTCGTACCCCACGGCTTTACACGGCCTTCAGGGCACGTAAAACCTTCGGGCAGTGCGTCCAGACTTTGGAATACCAACTCAGCCGGAATCTTTCCTTCGTATTTTGAAAGGATTTGTGTGCGGAATTGTTCTTCAAAGTCTTTGCGGATGACGAAGACAATTTTGCCGAAACCGGCACGGATGGCATCATAGATAGAATAGTCCATGATGGTTTCGCCATTCGGACCCAGCCCGTCCAATTGTTTCAAACCGCCATAACGGCTGCCCATACCGGCAGCCAATAAGAAAAGTGTAGGTTTCATATTCGTTCGTTTAAAAAGTTAAATATTTACGTTCTGTATTGCAAAAGTAGCTTTTTTATTTGAAAAAGTCGTGTTTTCGGCTTCTTTTTTTAAGCTCTTTGAGCTGTTTGGGAAAACAGGAGGGGCCGTCCGTGCTACAGCCCGTTTTAGAACGGATAACCTACGGCAAAATGGTATCCCAGACTGTCTTTGAATTTCGGCATGTTGTAATAGCCGCTCTTTCCTGTGTCGTAAGGAGCGTGAAGTCCCACTCCGACATCGAAACGCAATACGAGGAAATCGAGGTCGCAACGAATGCCCAATCCGGTGCCTAAAGCCAAGTCTTTGCCGAACCTTGAAATGTCGAACGTTCCTCCCGGGCGGTTTACGTCTGCATCCAGAAGCCAAACGTTTCCAGCATCCAGGAATACGGCTCCGGAAAGCATAGAAACGATGGGGAAGCGATACTCGGCGTTCATTTCGATTTTGAAGTCTCCCATTTGGTCGATATAGGAATAGGCCGACGCGCCCGGAATATAGCTACCCGGCCCCACGCCGCGGACGGTGAACGCACGGATACTGTTGGCACCACCTACGCTGAAGAGATCGTTGTAAGGAGCTGCGGTAGAGTTTCCGTAACTGAATATCACGCCGGTTCCCACTCGCGTGGCGATACTTGTACGGGGGGTAAGGCGGAATTCTTCTCTGAACTCAGCCAGAAAACGGATATACTGTGCAAAAGGCACGTTGAAAAGTTTCTTGTCTTTTTGGTTGAACGGTTTACCGAAAGCGGCGTAAATACCGGAAGTGATGTTTCCGCTTTCTTTCACTTCAAAGATGAAAGTACGCGGATTGCGTGCCTTGCGCGGACTGGAATAAGTGAAAGTGTATCGCATGGAAGGAACGAACTGGTCGCGCATACTTACGTAGAGTGCCTGGTTGACGTTCATGATAGAGTCGAAAGTGGCGGTTGTACTCAACAGTTCGTCGTAATCCAAGCGGAACGGGACGAATTCGTGTTTGATTGTAGGACGCGCTTGGTAAGTATAGGCCGCCCGTGCGCTCAAAGACACCATGCCGAAATAGTTGGCCCGGTTCATCCATGTAGCATCCAGTACAAACGAGGTGCTCGTTTTGGCGCGTCGGGAGAACTTACGTGCCCCGGGAAATATCAGTCGGGGATAGTCCAACGACAATGAAGTACCGTATTCGTAGGAGTTGATGACGGAACTACGTCCCTGTACGGTGGAGTTGGTTTGCCATTCATATGATCCGTGTACTTCGAATTTCAGCTTTTCCGCTCCTCGGAAAGCATTGCGTTTGGACATGCTGAACGAGAGTCCCGGACCGATCTGCCCATTGCTTTTAGAGGTTACCTTTGTGGTGAACTCCCCGTCGTAGGGTTTGTCCAGGATACCGGTGATTTCGATGTCGAGCGTATCGTTGAGTGCTGTGGTATCACGCGGAACGTATTTCAGGTTTACCGTGCTGAACACATTCATTTCCGAGAGTTGCTGTTGTACGAAGCTCATAATGTCCTGTCGGTAGAGCATGCCTTTCCGATAGAACAGATTACGCCGGAGGGCACCGAAGCGCAAAGGGATTTTGCCTTTCTTTCCTCCGTCATAATATAAGGTGTAATCGCGAAACTGTAGCGTGTCGGTCAGTTCATAAGAATCATTATTGAACAGATTGACGGTGGTCCGTCCGAGGTAATACCTTTTGTTGGCCGATGCGGGAATGCCGTCGGCCGGTACGACTTGCAGTTGTACGAATCCCGGACGCTGTATGGTATCGGCACGATAGGTGATGTATTCCGGTTTGTAGTAGAAATAACCGGAATTGCGGAACATGTTATAAATACGGGTTCTTTCGGCATCGAGATTGATTACGCTGAACGGATCACCGCTGAAAAGGGTACGTTGCCGGAACGTTTCCCGTATCAGGCTGTCGCCCACAGCCGGAAAGCGCAGGTAGGCTATGGAGTCCAGACGAAACAGATTGCGCGGTCTGACGGTATAGCTGATTTTGGCCTTTTTGGGGTTCTTTTCCGGTAGGATTTCATAATCCACGGTACCGTTGAAATAACCGTAGTTCCGGAGTGTGTTTTGTGCTACGAGTGCGCGGGTTTTCGGATTGACGGTACTGATGAAGACCGGAGTACCTGCAAACGTATCGAATAACCATTTTGCGAAGCGTGACTTCTTGCCCACTAAAGCGTTGTATATCCACAGTCCGGTGGGGAATGGAATACGGTAGGACGAACTTCCGAACAGAGCGTTGTTCGGGGCGTAAGCCAGTGCCGCATCCACTTCTTCCTTCGCCGTTTCATACGCCTCTTCTTCGATACGTTGCACGGCGGCGATGGAGTCCTTTTGCTCCTGAGTCAATTCCTCTTTCCGTTTCAGCACAGACAAATCTCTTTGTGTGAGTAAGTCGTCTACAGCTTTGTAAGCATCGGCCAGAGAGGTAATGACTCCTTCTTCCTCCTTTTGTTTAGCCTTTTTCTTGGCTTTCTTTTTCGACTTTTGGCCATAGTCTATTTCCTTGATACCGGTGTACAGTACCTCTTCTTCGGGAAGGTTCTTGGTCGTTGAGCACCCTGCCGCCAAACCGCAGCACAGGATCACACCACAATATATCTTCAGTCTTGTCTTCATCATTTCTTCTCTTTTTCGTGTTGAGGTTCATTCTTTTTTCTGTTCTTGAAGATAAACAGTTCACCTAAGCGTGTCATTTTACGCCTCAGTACGAGACCGGCTCCCATTTCGGTGATTTCGCCTTCCAACAAAGACTCATAACTCTTGTCATAGAATAGGGTGACGTAACGTGTGGCACTCTTGTCCAAGCGATATTCTAACGATACATTATCTATCAACGACTGGCCGGTGTTTTCCACATTCTCGCCCGTAGACACTTTACCGCCCACGATGATGCTCACACGGTTGCCCCAGAAGCGTTTGGCAAAGCGGAATGAGTAATCCGTGCGCTCCGTTCCTTCGGCCGTAGTTTCCTGGTCTACGCCGAGGCTCAAGTCTATGGTTTCAAGAGCCTTGCCTGCAATGTTGGTGATTTCGCTTTGTAACAAGGCGTTCAGGGCATTGGTCGTAGAGAATCCTCCGCTTTCATTATCTCCCAACAAGTACATGCCGGTGGCCAACATGGTGACGGCCACTTTCCCGCGCTCCTCTATCGACATGGCTGCGAGTTGGTTCTGTACGGTCATGTCTTCAGGGGCTGCGATAGTAAACTCCAGCCCCATGTTTTCCAACGTACGCGTGATGGACAGCCCCACTTCGAAGGAAACAGTGCGTGGGGTATCGTTTTCCGTCACGGTGGCACGCATACGTTCGGACGCCGAGATGTTCAAAGTAGGATTCAGGATAGGCCCGTTGAAATCCACATAACTGCCCGAGGCGATGGTGAATGTCTTCAAAGGGATAACCGGAAGTGAGTATTTCATTTCTCCGTTCAGCACCGTATAACGTCCGGTGAGCGTCAGTTCCCCCTGCGGAGTATAGTTCATGGTCAGCTCGCCGCCCCCTTCCAGATCAACGTATTTGGAGCGGTCGGCACTCAGCAGGCAGTGTACCTGTGTACCCTGGTCTATGCTGATTTGCATCATCACGTTCATGTTCATGGGCTGTACTTCTTCCTGGGTAGCCACGGTCGTAGTATCGCTGAAGTCTACGAACGTGACCAGGCCGCTCAACCGGTCTTCCGATGAAAGCGGAGTGTCTTTCAGCACGTACGTCACATCGGTGCTTCCCAATACCCCCAAACGTCCGTTAATGTTGATATTGTTCAGATTCCCGGCCATCCGTGCATTGACATCCACGTACACTTTTCCGTAGGCCGATGCCTGTTGGGTGCGTTTGGCGTTGATGAGTTCGAAGTTGGATGCATTCATTTTCAGGTCGAGCAAGATATTATCGAAGTTGGCGAAATCCACCGTTCCGTCGAACACGAGCGGGTTCTTTCCTGTGGAATATACGTTTAACTTGTCTAAATTCAGGTGGCTTTGCCTTACCTTGATGGTATCATCCTCCAGACGCAGGTTCAAACTGTACTCGGATGACGTTATTTTCATGGCTTTGGTGGCCAGCCATCCTTCTACGACGGGTCGGTCGGTCGGGCCGCTCACCTTCATGCAGCCGTCGGCCATACCGCCTAAAGCCGCCATCTGGTCCGGGACAAAACCGTTGGCCAACGACAGCGGGAAGTCTGCCAAATCCAAGTCCGCCTCTATCGTTCCGCTTTTGCCGTTGTCTTTGTAAGCTCCTGAAAGCGTCAGGACTTCTGCTTCGTTATGCGAAATACGTGCATCTACGAAATGCGTCCCGTCGTTGTTGGGCAGGTAGACCATTCCCAGGCCGATATTGCCCAGCGGTGCATCTTCGTACGCCATGTCTTTCACCGAAACGTCGGCTACGACGGACAGGTTTTCCTCCGTTTGTATCAAGTGGGCGTCGGTTTGCATTAATCCGGAGATGCGGGGAGCGTACGGAATGACAGCGGTCAGTTCCTTTAGGTTTACATGATTCAGGTTGACAGACAGGTCTTGCAAAGCTTCCGGATTGGGTGTCGAGTAAATCCTGGCTCCCGTTCCGTCGTCGGCGAGCATATTCACATCCGCTTCCACCCGCCTGTCGTTCCCCAGGAATATGTAGTTATCCTCGTTGATATCGAATTTTCGATAGGCGATAATCGGATGAATTTGTGAGAACACAATTTTGATGCCATTGTCTTGCACGTCGGCTCTCAGCCCCAGATCCACTCCTTTTTTACGCTTGTCGTCCAGATAAATCAAATTGATTCCCGCTCCGGTGGAGTGCAGATAAGCATTCAGCCGGGACTCGAATACGAATTGTTTGTTCTTGGGGCCGTTTCGCACCCGTCCGTCCATTTTTACGCCGGTCGTATCCTGAAAGATGTGCATCTGTATAGTATCCAGTAAGATGCCTCCTGCATTCATCGTGTAAATATGGCCGCCTCCGTTCAGGCCGATTTCGGGGTCGGCATTCAGGTTCAGCTTCAATTCGTTGAGAGAGTAGCCCATAGCCGTCAGATAGTTGGCCACGGGGTTGTTTTTTCCCGACACCATATTGAGCGTCATGCGTGGCAGGAAAATCTTGAGTGAGTCCTGATTCAGATGCCGGCGTTGCAGTTGCTGGTCGGTCACAGCCATGAATTCTTCGCTTTTTTTCATCAGCGTCTCATAGCCGTCGCGGCCGTCAAGATGCAGTTTGAAGTCACCGGCCGAAATGTCGGCATACGTAGTGTCCGGGAGAGCCAGCACATTCATGGCCAAATCTTTGGGGCGGAATACCGAATCCTGCATTATGAGAGAGATATCCGATACCGTTCCGTGTACCGTATGAGCGTTTTTCAGGTTCGTACTGCCGTCCATGTGCAGGCACATGCCGGCCTTGAACGGTTTGTCTGTCAGGCGCAGGGCATACAGGTCGATGCTGCGCATATCCATACTGAAAGTCAGGTCGGTATTATGTCGGCTCAGCAGCGCGTCGATTCTGGAACGCATATCCAATAGCGGGTTATGGCTGTCGAGCGCGACGTGGCCGTTGCCTTTTTGCAATCCGGCATCCAGTTTGATGTCACTGAGATACAGTTGTCCGTATTGCAGGCTTTCTAATGTCATGTCGGCCTGCATCCGGGTATGTCGGCTGAAGAAATCCGTCCCGACGCCCTTGGCAGATGCCGTGAGAGACAGGCCGTACAGGGAATCTTTGGGTAAGAAATGATGGAGTTGCAGGTCCTTTATGGACAGTTTCGCCTGGTAGGCCATGCGTGCCGCGTCGAATCCTCCTTTTACTTGCACGTTTCCTTTTCCTTCCCTTAAACGGAGGTCGGCAGTGTATTTTTGTCCGTTCAGCCCCACATTCCCGTCCAGTCGCATTGGGGGCAGGGCTATGTCTTTCAGCGCCTCTTCTCCGGCCAATGCCCTCGCAAAATCGAGATTGCGTGTACGCAGGTTCAGATTCACGTGTCCCGACCTTCGTACGGAGTCCGCCAACCGGAACATCTTTCCGTCGGCTTTCAGTTCGAAAGCGCCGGCCAGCCGTGCTTCTACAGTCGTGAGGTTCAGCGTATCCAGATTCCCGTCGGCCGACAACCGTAAGATGACGGGGGAGTTGGGATAAGCCTTGACAAAGGCCGGGGGCAATCCTCCGGCAAACAATAATACGTCCTGTTTGCCCAGTTCTCCCATAAGTCGGGCGGACATTTTTCCTTGGGGCTGTTCGGCTACGGCGGAAAGGTCCATGTCAGCTTGTGTTCTGATGTAAGAATCCGGGGTGCGAAGTACCAGTTCGGGTACATGCAGAGAAGTGGAATCCATATTGAAGTGCCCTGTCAGCGAACGGATTTCCAGACCGCTTTTTTCTTTCATGTGCGTTTCGCGCAAAGCCAGTGAAAGCCCCAAGGCGTTTCCGTCGAATGTGATACTGTCGATGCCCAGGCCGATGTCCCGAAGTGCGATATGGTTGACATCCAGTCCTTCTGCGGTTTTCTCGTATGGCAGGTCGTAGAATAGCGAATCGGCATGCAAGTCGAAAGTTTCCACCGTGTACAAGGCTTGTCCTAAGTCTATGAGACCGTTCCGCAGGGCTGCCGTAAGGATTCCACCCGAAACGGTCATACTGTCGCCCGGCATGCTGAACCGTACCCGGGTGCGTGCCAGATCCACTTGCCCAAGGGCGATTTTCCAGTTCACCGGCGAACTGGCGGTCGTGTCTTCCGTCGTGGAATCGGTCAGAGCGATGGCCACGTCGGCATCCGAAAGAAGGGCCGTATTCACCGTCACCATTTCCTGCGGGATTTCTATACCGTGGGAGTTTACGAAGAAACGTCCTATGCTTCCCTTGATTTCCACCCCGGCAATCATGGATTTGGTGTTGACTGCGGCACGGGTCAGTTCGATGCCTTCCACGTCAATTTCCCCGTGGAGCAGGGATGCGAAACTCAAATCCACGCTCAGACGTTCCACATCCAGCAGACTGTCGTCCTGCCCGTCTTTTATTTGCACGTCCTGCAAGTCGATATCGAAAAGGAAGGTCAACCGCAGTCGGCCTATATGCACTTTCATACCGGTGGTCTCAGACAGATAGGCCGTG
>ULTM01023942.1_pt1 | contig 13289 bp, 10 predicted proteins | sample 1957641 | NCBI WGS metagenome assembly ULTM01 (sample SAMEA4835735, study PRJEB28245) | human gut metagenome | biome: gut microbiome; material: fecal sample | place: Denmark | collected 2008 | reverse complement strand
CATTCTCCCCAGCATAGCTGGGGGATTAGACTTTTCATTCATTTTCGCCCATTTTCCTTCCTTGATAAAATTCATTATCTCTTTTAGCCAACTCTGCAAAGACTTTCTCCATGTCTATTGGCGGTAAATGTGAGGTAACTTCGTCCCAATCGATAATTTCATAATTGAAATGAAATTTATCGCCATTCTCTTTATAATAGGCTTCTGCTACAGCACATAAGATCATGCATATTCTTCTAATATTCATTCTATATTCACGTTTCTGTTCATTTCCAAATCGAGTAATTGAACTGGAATCTGAATAAATATCAAACGGTTTAGCTTTTTCAATAACCAACGAAAAATGATCTATTGGTTGATTGGTTCGTAAACTATCATTTTTCATATTGGGATTTCCTTCATGTAACAATGAACAGCGCAAACTATAAATTACCTCTCCTGACAAATACGGCATATCATCTTTGTCTTCTGGATTTTTTTCATATTTACCTATTTCTTCGTCATACCATAAAATATATCGTTTTCTGCTGCTTCGTTCAGTTGGATATGCGGCCTTACCACAGATGTCTGGCAAGGTGAGTGCAGAACTTAATGCTACAAAATATAGTTCGTTTTCCAATGCCTTTCTTATGTCTTGAACCAGTCGAATTATCATTTACACCTCGATTTCTGCGATGATCTTATCAATCTCATCACGAAGCACCTGCTCACGAGCAACAATTTCCTTGATTTCCGCATTCAGCTTCTCAATATCAATTTTTTCTCTTGTATCTTCGGCTTCGACATAAGTGGATACCGACAAATTATAATCATTACCGGATACTTCTTCATAGCTTGCCAGATGTGCAAAATGCTCCTCTTCTTCACGCTTAGCAAACACATCCACGATACGGTCAATATTCTCTGGTGTCAGCTTGTTATTGTTAGTCACCTTCACACACTCACTTGTGGCATCAATAAACAGCGTTTTATTATCCGTCTTATTCTTTTTCATTACCATAATACAGGTTGCAATCGAAGTACGGAAGAGTATTAGTAATACACCCACTGTCTAAACATGTATATTCCCTGTAAAATAGGGCTTTTTTAGCGTTTTTGATACAAAAACTGAATTAGACAATCTTAGACAGGTTGGTGTCCTTGATTTTTGGATCATTTGAAGCTATAATAAAGGTATCAGTAATTCCGTTTTCGTCTAAATTATAATACAAAAACAGACATATTTCAAGTGGGAGGTACCAGCATGTACAAGATCATTGAAAATCAAAACTCATCTGGCACTTGCTATGAGATGCAGACATACGACAGCCAGAATAATCTCGTGGATTCGAGACTGGTTCAAATAAACTCATACAGCACCATCACCGACGATGGGACAAATATGATAATGCTGTATGACAGCAGAATGCACCCTATTGAAGATGCCATACGCTTTATAAACTTCGGTGGGATGGCCGGACAGTCGCAAAACTATGTGTTCCTTGCTGTAACGGCTCTAAAATTCCTTTACGCCTATCTCGAAATCTATGGAATCCAGTTAGAAGCTATGACAAAGAAAGAAGCGACAGGTTTTATTGATTTCCTGAAGGGGATTTCTCGTGAGGGCCTACTTTATAATACAGAGTTAGTCACAAAGAGAAAGAATGAAACCGTATCATCTTACATTAAAGTAGCCAGGAAATACGTTGAATACATTGGTCATGATGATCATATTCTACTCTCTAAAAGCAAGAGCTTTAAAACTATCATCATGCCTGAAACCGAAGGCGCCAAAACCTTGCAGCCATATGATATTGCTGTTAAAACGCCTAAAAGAACGGATTACGTTCCCGCCTATGTAAGTGTCAAAGAATACAAAGATATTCTTAAAGCTACCGAAGATACTGCTACTCCATTGCGTGATAGAGTCATCTGTCGTTTGCTGTTTGAACACGGACTTCGTATTGGTGAGGTGTTCGGTCTTACTCTTGAAGATATTAAATCCAAAGAGACTAAGGATTTTCAGGTACAGTACAGGCTTGAGCTGCGTAATCGTTTATCAGATACAAAAGAACAGAATGCTAAGTCTGCCATGAATGTTACTTCCGCTGATACATACAAAGATCCTGATTATACACGCAAAGGTATCGGATATCAAACAATTATCATTGGTGAAGACCTTGCTATGGAGCTTTTAGAATACATCAATACTGCACACGACAGCGATGATGAAAGATACATGAAACGTAAGGATCAGTTTGCGACGGCGGATTCTGTGCCTTTTGGAAATCCTGATATCAGACATAATTACTATGTATTCTTAAATACGCTTGGCAGACCTCTTTCTGAGAATCTCTGGAACAAGAACCTTCGTGTCATATTTCGAAAGGCTGGTCTTGCTGTAGATGAAGGTGTTCGCAAAAATAATCTTAACCACAGACTGAGACATGGTTATGCCATGTACCTGTCAAATACCTTACACTTACCTGATTTCGACGTGAAAACGCTAATGCGTCACAAGAACCTGTCTACTACTGCTATTTATCACAATCCAACACCTGAGGATACAGAGCAGTTGCAAGAACAGCTCATTGAAAAATGGCAGATCAGTTTATTAAAGGATGGTGATGAATAATGGGTGTTAAGAAAGGTGAAAAGAATCCCAATTATCCCCAAAACCGTAAATCCAGATACTATGCAAGTCCATATAATGAGTCCTTAAAGATCAAGGATAGTTTTACCGTACCTGAAACCCAAGAAATGGTTAATGCTTTGTATAAAGCCTGTGATAAATATTGTGAGGCAAGAGAAGAATCACAAATAAACGGATACAGACGCATTCTTGGGATATATATTCTTTCATTAAAACAAGACTTTGATGTCAGCACAATAGACGGCAAATATCTGGCTGATTTTTATAACCAAACTAAAGGTCGAAAAGAGTATGTTACTCCTGTGACCAGGGACCTGATTCGCATTTGTTTCGAACTGAACAAACACCATATGTGGCATCCAGAATTAGTCATAGTCAGCGATGTCGTTTCGCCTTATTGGGACGATATTAAAAACATTCATCAGTTAGTCATCCCTTTTCTGGATGGAAGTCATGATGCAAGACAATGTCGATTATATAAAGCAAACTCTATTACGAGTGGCAATCCGATTATTACGCTTTTGGATTTTGATACTGATGATCGCTTTATCCAAGACCTTCTCATAGAGTTTCAACTGACGCAACACGATGTACAGCCAAGGGCCTATCATATAGAGTTTTTCAGAAGGTTTGCAGAAAGTCTTGACTATAAGCTGCCCTCAAGTATATACGGATTTGATGCGAATACACTCATAAAACAAGAGCAGTTCTTTTCTGCAATTAAACGCGAAGCGGAACTGGAAAACAGATTCTTTTATCGTTTTATTCTTGAAAAACAAGGCGACAATAAAACAATCACTATAGGCGATGGTATCAGCATTGGATATCTTATGAGCGAAAACTTTGTCGGTCGTTATTGTGAAGGATTCAGGTATGTTCCTATCAATCCAAATGAACCCATTCCAGAATGCGACAAATGGGCACTCTCTCCCAATGGATTGGAACAAACTGTGGCTTCTGACAAGCCTGAACACATCAGATACATTGATTTCACACGCATTTCCGAAAAGACAATACGAGATGCAGCGAAAGCTTGGTTCTGGTCTGAGGCAAAAGCAGGTTTTGAAAATAGACAAAGAAACACTTTGTACATCATTGAATTCTTTGAATACAGAGATACTCTCAGATCAATGTATATTGACAAGTTTGTACAAGCAAGGGCAGGTGCAGATTTAGACATTAATCACACTGTTCTGACCGAAGAGGTTGTCATGTATACAAACGAATGGGACGATAAGCTGACATCTCATAGCTATAATTCAAGGGTTGTTCCATTAAAGCTTTTTCTTCAATATATGAATGATAACGATATCTATAAGACTGAAATTGCTGCTTTTGAATATCTGACATTAGCCGGCAGAGGAACTAAAGTATCGCAGGAAATACTTCCTGTTCCAAAAGATGAATTCGAAAAGCTGATAACTGAACTGGAGCAGAACGCAAAGAATAACCCTTTGCATATGCTGTATTACATTGTATTCTGTCTAAACACACTTACTCCATTGAGAATCAGCTCTATCCTTGACCTTGACTATGACTGTATGGTCGAGAAAAGCAGAGGCATATACGCTCTTGAAGTCAAGGTAAAAACATCAGATGGCGACAATAAAGCTATCCAGATTTCCAAGGAAGTTAAGCGTCTTGTAGAGGTTGCTGTATCTCTTACAACCGAATCCAGATCAAAAGCACCAGAGAATCAGAAGCATTATCTCTTCCTGGTAAACAATCAGAAAGGGATTTATCGCAGTATTCCAAGCAGAAGTTATGCTAAATATCTTCACGATTGTTGCGATAAAGCAGGTATATCAAGATATTCTGCTCAAAATCTCAGAAAGACTTATTACACAACTCTTGTTGAGAATGCAATCAAAAACAATGTGAGCCTTATGAGTTTAAAGGAACTTACTGGTCATGCCAATGTCGATACCACGGAAAACTATTACGTCAAGGAAGGTATTCGCAACTATCTTGAAGCGACTTATGGTGTTGAAATCGGAACTATGCCTGTTATCGGGACTGTCGCTACTGATTATCCAGAAGCAAAGCATGAAGATATCGTAAATGATGGATGTGGATATTGTCGTAATCCAGAGTGTAATGTTTTAGGAACAGCAAACTGTTTGATGTGCAAAGGCTTCATCACAACTCCGAAACATATTACACAGTTTGAGGAGGCACTAACTATACTGACAAAGCAGATTGTAAATAATGAAAACCCACATGATAAAGAGCACCTTTATGCTGTGAAGAGGCTTTATGCCGCTTATCTTGAACAGTTATACATGAGAAAGGAGGAAATCGAGAATGCCGTCATTAGTTGAAGGCAATAATGCCTTAAAAATTGATTACTTTGATTCGATTGGGATTCAGATTATTCCAGAAGTGGAATCGTTCCGTTCTGGGCTGATGCCTAAAAATCAGGTATTGGAAACTTTTAAACGTATTGATAAGCTCCCATTTTCTAATCTTGATATCAGGTTTTCAGACGATACCTGGGATTTTTCTGCGACAACAGATTTACCTGTATCCAAAACCAAACTTGTTTTCTATTTCAACTCAGATAGTGCATATTGCGAACCATTAAAACTGTATGTTTTGGATGCGATTCTGAAAAAGAATGTCAAAATCAGGGTTCTTCATAACAAAGTAATCACCGTGATGCGTTTTTTGAAACAATTCGAGGATGAAGGCTATAAAGTATTCTCCAGCATTCCAAAGACGGCATTTAAGCGTCTTTTTGACGATATGGAAGATACATGCTCATATAATACCATCTGTGCTTATAAAGGACATATGTTGATGTTTTCTGACTTCTATGAAAGGAACTTTGAGAAACTTACAGATAAGAGTATCCGTAAGTTTTTGCAAGATCGAAATACAGCAAAGTTAAATGACATTAAGCATGCAAATAAGACGCCTGAAGTTCCGATTGATTACTTTCCTATATTTCTCGATGCAGTGAAAGCCATCATGCGTGATACTCAGGAAGCAATTGAAGATAGAATGACAGCTGCAACGATTGTCCTGTACAGCCAGATTGGATTTCGAACAGCAGAGCTTTTTACGGTGAAGACTGGTGCTATCCATAGTGTATATTCGCCAGACAAAGGCAAACCTTTATACTACATGGATTTTATCAGTTTCAAGCATGGTAAAGGTGAAAACGGCGGTACTGTAGCGCACACGTACATCAACGCTTTATCAAAAGAGGCTTATGAACTTCTGGATGAACTCTGCGCTGCAAACAGGCTAAGACTTGGAGTAGATACTTTGTTCGCAACAGCTAATCAAAAACATGCAACGTATAGCACACAATCCTATACGGAGCGTTATCGTAAATTCATCCTTCGTCATTGGAAAGAACTACAATGTTTAAATATTGGCGAGGATTATGAGGATTTATCCTGCATGGAAGTCGGTACTTTCTTTAAACCTGACAAAGACGGCTATTATACCTATGACAAAGAGGCAGACTGGGCAAAAGACCTACAGATGGATGATAAGATTTATTATCCAACAATCAGGCAGTTCAGAGTCAGTGTTTGCACATCGCTATATCGTCAACAGATTCCGCTTCACTATATCAAGAAGCACATGAACCACCTTTCGGAAGATATGGCCGCGTATTACATAAGGCCTCAGAAAAACCTTGAAAAAGAATACTCCGAAACCATCTATCGTGCAGTATTTAAAGATGGATCCAAGATGATTGGAACGAACAGTGATGCGTTTGTTCAGAAGATCCATGAATTCATTGAACATAATCACATGAACATACAGGATGACATGGAAGGAGTCATTCAGGCTGTTGCCAAGAAGTTTCCTCTTCGCAGCAAGGTTGGTGGTATGTGCATCCGTTGTGGTGAAGTCATTCCGTGTGGTTCCAATAGTTCAACCGATGTTATTTATTGTGCATTCGGGATGTGCCCCAACCATTGCCATATGTTCTTTATGGCTGATATTTCTTATGAGGAGTACATTCAGAACAGGGATGTGGCTCAGTATAACAAGGAGAACGGTTATAAAAAAGCTTACCAGAAAGAACTGAACAAGCTGAAATATATCATCGAGCATTCGCTTATGCCAGAGCTTACGATGCTTGAAGAAGAGCTTCAACGCCATGGAGAAGAAGATATTCTTGAAAAGTACCCTCAACTAACATATATCGTAAATCATTTAGACGCTATTAAACAGGAGGTTCAGACGTGGATGTGAAAGAAAGAGTCATGGAGAACCTGAAGGCATTCGGGCTTGATACAGAAGTCAAGCCCACTACTATGAAACATCTTGTAAAAGTTGATGAAGTCCTGGAGACTATGTCACAGGCTCAAACGGATGCTATTCAGGAGATCAAGAATAATAAGATATCTATCAATCGTGTAGCAAAAGAAAGCGGTATTGCAAGACAGACATTTTACAATAATCCTATTATTACGGCATATATTGAATGCTATCTTGCAACAAACTCAGAAGTCAGCCCATACGAGACCATTGAAACGCTTAGGGAAGAGATCCGTAGAAAAGATGAACAGATTGCAGGCTTAGTTCAGAGAGATGCAACCATTTCAAAATGCAAAGCTGAAAACAAAGAACTTACTGATGAGATTTCTTCGCTACAGGCAACTATCAGATCTCAGGAAGATTTGATCCGACAGCTTCGAGCAAAACCTTCCGCCGTACAAGGTAGGCGGTCTTAAACATGCCAAGCTTTATAATAATTCTACCAACGGAATCGCGGATTTAACAGTAATCCAAAAGTTTGTAGATGATGCATCCAAGCTCTTATAAAAAGGCCCACGGCACATTACCGTGGGTCTTCGTTATTGTTATACCAGTTTCTTAAACATATGGCGGAATCATTTTAACTTATTTAATTCCTCAAGTTTTGCCTGCTTATCGTAGTAATCCTCGATATACATGGCCAATGCTCTTTCAATGGCAACTGTTTTAGGCTGTCCGCTGTCTTCACAGAACTGATTTAACTTTTCATATAATGCCTGCTCCAAACGTACTGTGACTGGATGGTGAGGCTTCTGTGGTCTTGCCATGCCTTACTCCTTTCCCAGTGCCGAACCAAACAATTCAACCAGTTTATCTTCCAAGGTGCCTGCTTTAGCATATTCTAACGCATCACACAACTTAATGTTATGATTCTCAATGCTAATCTCATCGGAGAAGCCAAGAATGTATGCTAATGCAATACGATAAATAATCTCTGTCGGAGCAAGTCCGAACACCTGCTTTTCGAAGATATGACGAAGTCTCTCATGATTGTCAGGATATAAGGCTTTCATCTGTTCGCTCTGATATAATCGCTTTACGATTTCTGCGATGTACATACCTGATTTCATGTACAGATCTGCAAATGTTTTTGTATGATCGTCAAAGCATCCAGGGTTTTCTTTCTCCAGTCTGTCAACCATATCCTTTACAACCCACTTAGGTGTAAAAATCTGATTTGTTTTCTGCGGTGGAATGTAATCGAAGATATCTTCCACACTTGCTTTATCGAAATAATCCGCAAGTTTCTTCTTCAAAGACAGGAATTCCTTAACAGAATCATTGAATACAACTGGATCAAAAAGATGTCCTTTGAAGTATTCCTCTGCACCTGTCTCTGCATTGGTGTATGAACCGCCGTCACGCAGGAAACAGAACTGTGCAAGTGTGATACTTGTTACCTCGATAAACACTTCATCAGGTACGATCTTATCAAAGTTTTCCAGAGTAATCTCACCATCAGAACCATATGCCATCAGGAAAGATGGAATGGTTCTTGAGAAGCCTCTCAGATGATCTCTGATGCCATCTTCAATAGTACGCTTCTTAGCTTCTTTCTTGTCAGTTTCAACACGACGAACAACTTCTTCGCCAGCTGATTTCACCATATCTTCAACAGATTGTACCACGGATTCTTTGAATTCTTCTACAACCTGTTTCTTCTTTTCTTCGAATGCTTTCTTGATATCAGCAGCTTCTTTTGCGGGTGCTGTATCCAATGCTTCCAGCATGTCAGCTTCCAGTGTTGCCTGTTTTATCTGCAGGTCGCCAAACGCTCTGTTAAGCATATTGTCCGCATCTGAATTCAGCTTTCTCTGAAGAGAGTTCTGCGTAGATTTCGACATATCAGAACCATATTTCTGAGTTGCTGTCTCCATCACACGATCCGTTACGTCTGTACGGAATGTCTTCTTCAGCTGATCCAGATAATCTACTGTTGTTGATGGCTTATCATCGGGCATAACCTGATCAAGGATATCATCAACCTTATCAGCAGCATCTCCGAAAATCTTATCTCCGAATGTCGCTGCGGCTGTACCGATAACAAGGTCTTCATCCAATTCAACCTCGCCATCATCGTTAAGGGACAATTCATCCCCTGTACTTGTAGTCAGTTCTCCTGGATCCTTAGCAGGTGCAATGGCAGAGATAATATCGATAACTTCCTGCGGAGCATGAAACACATTGCTGATATTCTGGAACAAGAAATCACTCATAAAGCCACGGCGAACAACCTCTTTCGATTTAATCTTACGTGGGATAGAAAGCACCTTCTCTGCATCCAGTTCAATCATCTCTCCATTCTCATCTTCACCGATGACAGGAAAGAAGTTCAAAAGTTCTCTGACATGTTCTTCACGGGTTCCTGTATCACCTTTACCTGAAGAGGTGTCTTCAGACAGGTCATTTGCAAACTGCTCAAAGATGATCAGCGTACGAGCAGGATCGAAGTCAAATACATATGCATTCTTCTTACGATAGAATTCCTTTCCATTGGAGAACATACAAGGATTCTGGGCTCTGAAAGCTGCCTGCATGTAGAGAGCAGGACTCTTGATACTGGAAAGCATCAGTACAGCAGTCCATTCAGGAATAGTAACACCTGTTGTCAGCTGTCCAACTGTAAGTGTAATGGTCTTGTCATACTGACTGATGGCTTCTGTTACACGGTCGTAGGCCTTTGCAACTTCATCATCGTCATCCATGCGGCCATCACCCGCAGCCAGAATTACCTTATAATCTTTGAATACAGGATGCTTTTCCAGTTTCTTAGCAAGTGCCTTTGCACTGTCTACACGGTTCAGCATCCATAATGTATGCTTCAGTTCATCACGAAGCTCTGGTGTTGAGAACGGGAACTTCGGCTGTGATGCCATTGCATCCAGAAAACGATTAACGGAATCGTTATGAACGAAACGTCCCTTATCGGATGTCGCAAAAAATTCATTCAGGTCAAACGCATATTCTACAGTCTCACCCTCAACCTCTACACCCTGTTCGAGCTCATCCTTAATAATCTCAGACATCTGATAGGTAAACATATTCAGCTGTGGAAGCTTACCATAAGGGTTTTCTGTACCTTTAACATCTGTCCAGTTATGCTTTGCACGCTGTTCATCAGCATAAGTCCAGTTGTAAATAGCATTTGCAGGGAACTTATCGTTTGCAAGAGCCTTGAACGGTGTACCTGACAGATGCAGTGTATGCTTTCTCTTGATATGATCGAATGCAACGTCTGTCTTATACGTATCAACACCTTCGTGAGCTTCATCAATGACAAGGATATCCCATTCCATATCAGCCACTTCACGAAGCTTATCGAACTTGCCACCAAAAAACTTTGATCCCTTCAGATCCTGAAGGCTGACAAATTCAATACAACGGATATCCGTTTCAGAATGCAGCATCTCTTTGATGTATGCCTCTCTGGTCATAACTAAAGGCTTATCCTTGATACCATCAACCGTGCTTACAAAACGATATCCAGACTCTGTTCCTAAAAACTTGCAGTAATCCTCATACCATGAGTTAGCAATAGCAGGTCTGTTGGTAACGATAAGAACCTTCATCGCTTCCATAGTCTTACAGAGATCATATACGGATAACGTCTTTCCGAAACGAGGCTTTGCATTCCAAAGGAATTCACCGTTTTCATGAAGCATGAAATAATCGAATGCTTTCTCCACAGCCTCTTCCTGCTCACGACGCAATGTATATGGAATAACGGCTGGAACATTCTTTGCAACGCCTCTATTGGATTTGAAGGTAAAAAACATTCCCTGTGAAACAGGTCCTGTTACATGGAACCATTCATTATCTTTGCCTTTCTCATTCTCAATGCCGTTCTTACGCAGATAAGAATGAAAATCGGTATCCCTGAAGGTATCGCCAGAGCCATCATCAAAGATGGCAGTTCCACGCCATTCCTCATGATATTCCACGTCAGCAGTATGTGTCTGCTGAGCGATACGCTTATCTACATCCTGCTCTGTATAACCGATCTTGGTCCATCCATCATGTCTCTTAATCTCTGGAGTGGTATAAGCATAGATCATTGGAACAACCTTCTTGGCAGTCTGCAGTTCAATCTTTTTCATTGCCATTTATACCATCTCCTTTACATTAGTCTCGATGAAGTCGATTTCTTCCTTGCTCAAACCGTACTTACGATAAAGCTGCAGATCAATCTCATGAATAGATTTTGTCCAGTCGATATCAGATGCAGATGTGAAATCCTGAAGAGGTATCATATCCCACACACTCTTCGGATTATCCTGAGTGACTTTCTTGACACCGAGCATTGCCCTAAAAAACTTAGTTTTAATATACTTTTGAAGGCTCTCAGCTTCAGCATATGTATCAAATTTACCAATACTAATGAACGTATCAGTAGCACCTTCTCCAGCACGCAAAATTTCGGTAGACGTCAATGCTTCGCCAAAAACACCATTTCCATTGGATTTCGGGCAAGCCACATTAAATGTCTCTAAAAAATCGTTTTTCTGAACATAAGCTGCTTTAATATTGCAATAAGTTCTCTTATTTTTTATTCTACACAGAAAACTAATTTCATCAGAAGAAGCTTCGTCTTCACTGTACACTTCTGGAAGTTTCTCAAAAAAGTTAGATGCGATCATGTTTCCTGTACCCTTACCTAATCGTTCTGAAGCAAAAGGAAATGTCTGAAAAAACAGTTCTGTGGTACGATAATTACCACGCGAAGATACTATACTATCGAGAGTTTCATAATTAGCAGAATTCTTACGGACAGTCTTTACAATAAGATTAAGTTCTGGATGAGACGTAAAAACCCTTATAGCGCCATAATCTTTATTCATATCTCTGATATGCACAGCCACTCCGCCCTTGATTTCTGTGTTAGCAAACACTTTAGTTGCATCTGCTTCATATTCAAGAACACTAAAATGTTCATCATTTAACATTTTTTGATTCCAAGCTTTTGGTGTCTGCCCTGCGTTAAATAAAAATCTTGCTGGAGTAATAAGTTCTACACAATCAGCTACTCCATATGCTGCCTCCATAAACTCATGATATACAGGTGGCTGACGACCATTATTATCGTTACTGCCTTGGTATGGAGGATTGCCAGCCACAAAATCAAATAACTTCTTACTCATATCTATAATCACCCTTCTTTACAATCTTTAAAATACATTGACTCATTTGAACGCCAATTGAAAATCTTACAAGGCACCGCCTCTGGCTTTTCCTCTTCAATCCCCATAAGTTCAAATATCGTCATCTGATGATTCTCTTCATATGGTTTTCCTAATGGTACCGTGTCCTTTAGACCATCCATCTGCCAGATATTCCAGGCAATGATGTGCGTCAAATGGGTCAGCACTTTCATATCAGGCTCCTTGTCCCATCGCTCCATGTAATACTCCCTGAAAGTGAGCAATACATTGATCCTTGCGATCAACAGGTTATCTCCCTGGTATTCATATCCATAGCTCGCCTCAATAGCACGTTCAGCCCACTTTAGCCAATCTTTTTCATTATCGGTATTCTCGTTAACCACTCTAAGCTTACGATCCAACATACCGATACGTCTCATCGGTGGAACAATCAGTTCTCCTGTCGTTGTATCATATCGTGATACAAGATATGGGGCTTCTCCGCAAGTAATCTCAAGCCTTCTGGAATCCACATATTTCTTCCATGTCAGCTTCTTGCTGAACTCAATAGGTTCCTCTGTAACAGTCCATGTATTATCTTCATTCTCATGATTGAATACATCTTTACGTCCGAACCACTGTTCATCAGCGTAGTTATTCATCTTGTTGCAAAGCCACACAGGAGTCATAACTTCCGCTTTCTTGCGTGTGCGTTCCTGTTGTTCCTCAAGAGACTTACTGATACGTGGCTGAAGAACAAATCCGTTGTCACCAAGCAGGATTTCTGGCGTTATATTGTTTTTATCGTCAAAGCCTGGACCATACGACGCATAAGCATCTGTTGCCCAGACAATATTCTTCTTTGTTGACTTATCCATTAGGAGAACTGGTAAAAGTTCTTTAATTGGATATGCCTTAACATCAATTAAGTCTGCCAAGTAAATTCTCCTTATTTTAATATGAGCATAAAACTCTTTTATTATATTATACAGTCATTATATTAAAAAGCAATACAATTCAATCTAAAATAAATAGTCCTTCTATCAGGACTTTGTCTAAACACCCTGTCTAAAAAAATATTCCACTAATTCGTTACGAATTAGACCCAAATTTTCGACAGTATATAAATTACTGATAACGAAGAACAGATTACTCGGCAACTGAATAACGCAATCCACATAGTTGTTATCTACCAGATATTTACGGATTTTCTGCTCTGCACCACCACGGTACATGAT